>ENA-ORRR01000342-ORRR01000342.1-human-gut-metagenome-genome-assembly--contig:-NODE-342-length-46774-cov-3.96727_pt1 | contig 46774 bp, 44 predicted proteins | sample MGYA00242182_ERZ509148 | MGnify/ENA primary metagenome ERZ509148 (study PRJEB26280, sample SAMEA2338674) | human gut metagenome | biome: human gut; feature: human-associated habitat; material: faeces... | reverse complement strand
TCGCCACGCTGAACAGATCGTCATAACTGGCCGGTGTGTCCTCGTAGTAGCTGCGGTAGAACGGATATTTTCGCCACCAGTGTTCGAATGTTGTGTGCGGCGTGAAGGTCCCGGTAGTGATACGGCCGTTGCGGTTGATTTTCATAATCTCGCCCTCCTGTGGTTCGAGAATGTCGATGGGCGCTTTCAGTCGCAGCTTTTTCAGCGTCTTGCAGAGGATTTCCTGCGTGGAAGCGTAAATTAAGAAGCCATCATAGAACATCACGCAAAGCGGATTGTCTCCAACAACGAACCAGATGGAATTGTCCTTATCCAGAACGGTAAACACAAATGAACCCTCGACCTTCTCAGCCATAGTTTTCAGGCTGTCAAAGTCGAGGGTCTTCTGCTGTTCGAGAAGCTGAACGGCAACGTAGCTATCCGTTTCGACGCTCGTCATCGGCAGATTTTCTTCCATGCGTAACTCTTTGTCATTCCATAGAACGCCATTGTGAGCGAGAGCAAAGCTGTTTCCGTCAACGTGACCAAGAAATGGGTGGTTATTCTGGTTGAACTGTGCATTGCCCTGTGTGGTCATACGGGTGTGTCCCATGACCACGTTCACGCCGTGCGGAATGTGAATCTTCATCTTGCGAGCGGGAAGGGGACGCTTATAAATGCGCAGACGGCCGTTGAAGCTGTAGGCAATACCTGTCGCGTCCGTACCGCGCACCTGACATTCGCGAGCCAGCGTATTCAGAATTTTGTTCTTCGTGTGAGTGCTCAGACACTCCTTAAAATCAATTAAGCCGAATAAACTGCACATATTACTCCTCCTCCGAAGTGTTTACAGGTTCATTTACATAAAGGCGGCGTTCCTTGAGATACTGGATAAGTTCTGGCTCGGTGATGTCGTCCAGAAAATCGAACCAGCTCATGTCCTGCACGGCAGCGTCAGACATAGAAACAGCCACCTCGACGAGATGGTTGACCATCTGCAAGGTGGCTTTGAGGGTATTCAGCTTGAGCGTGCCGCGGAACATCCGGATTTCAACCGTATCTGCATTCGTGAGATTGACCGCAGTATATCGCCCCGCGCAGGAATTTTTCGCATGGTTCATCTGCTCGGACGGCGTAAGACGAATACCGTACCGTGCCGCCCAGCGGTTCATCTGGGACTGCGTACGACGGCTGAACCGCAGCAGCTCCGCCCAGAATTTCTCGACAAAATACAGCAGGCGGGCAATTGCGGCTTCCTGCTGCTCATATGTACAGCCGAACGCTAAGCGGGAGATGTGAACATGAAGGCCGCACGTGCCTGCCGCATGGCTCAAATATCCCATGCTCTGCGCTTTACGGAGAACTTCCGCCCACGGCATTTCGTTCAAATGGTATTCGAGCGTCATCGGATGAGTGACAAGCTCAAGACCTTCATCCAGGCTACCGTCCGTTTTGATGTAGAGATTTTCGGCGTTGGCGTTCGCGATGTCGAGCAGCTTTTGCGCGTTGCTGTTTACCGTGCCGCCGTCGTCGATTTCGAGTTCAACGCCGAAATGACGCAGGCCTTTTCCGTGGAACACAAGGTCGGGCGTGTAGCTGTATTCGTGAATAACCTCACAGTGCTCGTCCCAGCAGGATGCGCAGTAAGCGTTGTCGTCTCCGTCCCAGTACGCGCGGTCGCGATGAATAATCCGGCCGCAGTCATCGCAGCGGACGTAATACTCATCAAAGCAATGATCGCAGAGTGTGTGGGTATCGTCCTCGACGGCGTTTTCCTCGTAGACCCGCTCGGCACAGTGGTCGCAGATTACAGTCAAACGGTCGGCGCAGTCCTCGCAGAGCCAGTCGCGTTCTACCTCAAACATATCTTCAATCGGGTGCTCGGCGCCGCAGTTTGCACAAATTCTTGTTTCCTTCATTGGTTGTTCCTCCATTTCGTTTGGTGAATGTTAATACTCTTCGGCAAGCAGCATAGTAGAATGCGTTAAATCGTCGATGACGAACACCTTGGCATTTACGGCATCGTCACACGGCACATCAAGCTCGTAACGGTAGGGTGGTTGCTCCTGCTCGTGGACGATGTGCTGACCCGCTGGCGTTTTCGTCAGCGTGAATACTTGCAGGTAATCCTTTTCCTCGACTTCCATCGTCAAGACCATGTGCCACATGAGGTTTGTCAGCCACGATGGAATCTCAGCCATCACGCCGCGCGTCAGGAATTTTTGATTGTTGAACATTTGCTTTCTCCTTTCGGGCAGAATTAAAGCCCCCGGAATATTTCCGGGAGCTTCTACATCTATAATATATAGATTAAAATGGAGGAGAAACAGAAAAAGTGCAGCCGAAGGGAGAAACTCCGTAAAGAAGTTTCTCCCTTCGGTTTTTGTAATCAGCCGGAATGATTGAATGTAGGTAAATCAATCACATAGGAGGATTACACGATGGACAAGTACATCTATGATGAAAAGAATGGACTTTGGTACGAATTGCAGGGTGACTATTATCTGCCCTGTCTGAAGTTGCCGGGGGAAGTCGAGGTGCACATTGGCGTATGGGGACAGCATCACCGCCGGTATCAAAGAGCATCGCAAAATTGCCTATACTCGTCTGCTGACAAGCGGCAAGCTGAACAGATACCTTGCCGATATAGATCATCAAGCGGAAGAACTGTTCTCTCAGCTGGTAAGTCAGATGGCAGCAGCCGAGGGCGTCACTGAAACGCTCAAAGCAAGTGACCAGATGGAATGGGTGCGCCGCATGAACAGTATCCAGAACCGCGCCGGAGAACTCGTTGAATCCGAACTGATTTATAACTAAACAAAACCTAGAGTGCAGGTCAAAACGGCCGTCTGTACTCTGGGTTCTCTTTAGGGCAAAATTGTGCGGTATCGGTCTAACAAGCAACGGATTTGATTGTTCAAATCCAGCTTGACAGGGAAAAATCCCTATGACCCTTACAGGATTGCCTCCTTCAAACAAAATTAAAATTCCCGGAATATTTCCGGGAGCTTCTACTATTATAAGTAGAAAAAGTGCAGCTGTTTTCGTTAACATAAAAGTCACCTGATGCCGGACAAGCCGGCGAACTGAAGATGTGGTCATCCGATCAGGTCTCTATTTTCTCCTCGATGCAGGAAGACAGCTCATCCTTACCGTGAGCCGCAACACAGAACAGTCTGCATTTCTCTCCCTGCACTATCAGGAGATATAACCGCTCCATCCTGTTGGTCCGCATAATTCTGCACGCCATCTGTATGTCCACGTTGGAAGGGACACAAGGACTGCACGGCGGGTGACTGTGCACTACGCCGCAGAACCGCAGCGCCGGACCGCTCCAGTGCTTCCGCACAAAGTCCTGTATGGGCAGTCGGCTGGGAATATAGGTGGCATTGCCGACACCTGCATCTGCATCAAAATAGTAGTCCGCAATCCCGCCGTTTTGATCTGCCGCAAGGATGCCGTCGCGCCCGGCTCTGCCTGCCATCTGATAGAACGACGCTGCGCTGAATGGAAGCTGAGAGACGATAATCAGACGAATATCCGGGATATTCACGCCCATACCAAATGCGGAAGTTGCAATCATGATATGTGCCTCACCGGAACGAAAGCGCTGCTCCTGCTTCGCTCGGTTGGATAATTTGCTGTGGCAGATGGCAATCTCATCAGCCTCGATATCACAATCTTCAATTAAGTAATCGCGCATCTCTTCCACATCACAGACACGGGTGCAGTAGATAACGATTCTGCCCTTGTCAGCATATTTTAGAATTGCTTTCTTGACTTTCCCATAACGAATTGCCTCCGTTTTCACGAAAACTTTCCCCAGAGAAAGATTAGATCGCTTGAGCTTGCCGATATGTACCGTCGGATTTTTCATACGCAGACTTTTCGTGATATACGGAATATCCTCCTGCATAACAGTCGCGCTGAACGCAGCAACAACAGGAGATGAGGGTAAATCCTTGATAAATTTACCGATATTGCGATACATTGGACGGAATTCGCTGCCCCATTCCGTCAGACAATGCACTTCATCCACGACAACCGTGTGTACTTTATTTTCCTGAATTGCCTTCCAAAGATGCGGATCATTCAGCCGTTCCGGTGCAACAAAGAGCGCCTGGAGTTTACCATGCTTCAATCTTTCAATAATATTGGTATTCTCCGCATTGCCGCTGTACAGGCAGCCCGCTCGGATTTTGCTGTCCTCGCAGCGCTGCACTAAGTCCCGCATCAATGCAATCGTCGGGAGAATCCCAATCAGTAATTCGTTTGGGTGCATAGCAATCATCGAAAGAAAGCAGATCGACTTGCCTTCAGAGGTTCGAGCTAAGCCAAGTACATCTTTACCGTTGAGTAAGTCTGTGATTACATCCTTCTGAAACGCTTTCAGCTTCGCGATACCAAAGCTATTGCATATCACCTTTTCCTGTTTGTTTGTCATAATTTTCACTCCTAAACATAGAATTCTCGTTCAAAACTGAAATTTAGAAATTTCACCTGAACTGCCTTTATTCCAGTGTTAGGATTGAATTCAAATTATAATTTCACAGGAATAACATGATATATAATAATAGCGAAAGATGTTGTACTATGTACTATTTTCATCCCATTCTCTTACCCGGTTCCAGCATGCTGATACCGAACCGCTCCGACGCTGTCAATGCCATCTGCAACGGCGTCTGTCGGTTCTCGATTCGTATTGTTTTTTGATTATTACGCACATTTATTTCATTATAAATTGTGCATCATCAACTACTCATTTTACCTATCGCACAAAATATATTCAGTTTTTTATGTATAATATACAATAATTTCTTGCCATTCATGTTAATCTATGCTATGATAACAAGTGCGGTCAACGCCTTGTAAGGATGTGAATTTCGAAGCACGATCTCTGTAAAGCAGGCAGGCTGCACTCTAAACAATCCTATCCGCTTGCAGCAGGCCGGAAAACGCAGCTTGATCAGATGCATTTTATTGGGGCGGCTGTAAATTGGAAGCGAAACCAAGAAGGAGAGAATGTTTCGTGAAAACCAATCCAACCATGCAGGCAGAGGCGGTTCTGCCTACACGACCTGTTTCCGAAAACGGAAAAATCAATATTCTGACACGCCTGGCTTACGGCGGCGGTGACGTAGCGTGCAACGTTGTCTACGGCATGATCGCCACGTTGCTGACCCTGTTCTATACCGACTATGCCGGTGTTTCCGTCGCAACCGTAGGTCTTGTCATGCTGATCTCGCGTTTCTTTGACGGCGGCTCGGATGTTGTCATGGGCTTCATTGTGGACCGCACCCATTCCAAATGGGGACAGTCCCGTCCGTGGATCCTGTGGATGTCGCTGCCGTATGCGCTGAGTGCGATCCTGCTGTTCAGCGTACCGCACACCAACGCCACGATCCAGTTCCTGTACATCTTTGTCACCTATAACTTCTGCACGACCGTTTGCTACACGGCGATCAATCTGCCGTACGGCTCGTTGTCTGCCATGATGACCCGCGACTCCAAGCAGCGCGATCTGCTGTCCGTATTCCGCATGGGCCTGTCCCCGATGGGCCGTATCATTGCCGTCACCTGCACCATGCCGCTGATCAAGCTGTTCGGTGACGATCAGGCTGCCTGGGTCAAGGTAATGAGCATCTGGGCCGCAATCGCTTTCTTGCTGCTCATCATCTGCTTTGTTAAGTGCGAGGAAACCGTACACATCGCAGCCCGCTCGGAGGAAAAGATTCCGGTCGGCAGCAGCCTCAAGGCGCTGGTCACCAATCAGTATTTCTGGGCTGTCCTGCTGCTCTGGATGTTCCAGAGCACCAATCAGGCTGTTGTCGGCACGATTCTGCCGTACTACTGCAAGTATGTGTTCCATAACGACTCGTGGATGTACAGCACGCTGTATCTTTCCGAAACCATCGTTCTGATCGTATTCACCTTCCTGTGTCCGCTGCTGCGCGATATGCTTGGCAAGCGCAACATGATCGTAGCAGGCGCCGTCCTTGTACTGATCAGTCAGGGTCTGTTCTTCCTCAACACCACCAGCTTCAGCTGGTGCCTGTTCACCACCATGCTGCGCGGCGTCGGCGAAGCACCGCTGTGCGCCTTTGTATTCGGCATGATCGGTGACGTTGTCGAGTTTGGCCAGTGGAAGCACCATATCCGTCAGGAGAGCTTCATCTTCGCAGGCGGTTCGGTCGGCACCAAACTGGGCACCGGCATCGCACAGGCCAGCATTGCAGGCCTTATGAGTCTGTGCGGCTATATTTCCTCGACCGGCAGCTCTGTTGTGCAGCCGCAGTCTGCGATCAACTCGATCATCAACATCTATATGTTCGGCCCGCTGCTGATCTTTGTCGGCGTTCTGATCGTTGGCGTGCTGTATCAGCTCGACAAAAAGTATCCCGCTATCATGAAAGAACTTGCAGAGCGCGAAGCGCGCGGCGAACTGTAACTTTCTATCTTCTTTCTATCTTCATATTCCCTCAACCGTTCCCGGCATGGCTGCAAAGCTGTGCCGGGAATCTGTTTCTCGCCCTGCCCGCACCGGTCGGCAGGGCGTTTTTCGTCTGTGCACCGTGTTCTCCCTGCCGAGAGCGGATATTCCACAAAAAAGTTTATCACTGCGGTATTGCGGCTGTCCGCTCTCCTGTATATCAAATGCAGAGCACATTCCTGTGGCTCCCATCCCGATTACCGAACGATTCCGATAAAGGAGCTGTCTTCTCCCGCCTCCGGCCGTTTTTCCCTCAGCGCCGCGGCACTTCACATTCTCGCCATGGTGCTGATGCTGATGGATCATCTCTGGGCGACCCTCCTGCCCGCGCAGGACTGGCTGACGTGTGCTGGACGGCTGGTGTTTTTGTCAGTGTGAACACTTGCAGGTAATCCTTTTCCTCGACTTCCATTGTCAGAACCATGTGCCACATAAGGTTGGTCAGCCATGACGGGATTTCGGCCATCACGCCGCGCGTCAGGAATTTTTGATTGTTGAACATCTTTGATTGCTCCTTCCTGCATAAATTAAAGCCCCCGGAATATTTCCGGGAGCTTCTATCGATATAATATATAGATCGAAATGGGGGAAAAACAGAAAAGGCCTGCCAGCGCAGGCCCTTTCCAAAAAGAGGGGTGAATTCGGGCGGTTTGGGTGTCAGGAACGCCCGAAGGATCAGTTCTGATTTTCTTCGTCGTGCCGCTTGACTACGCGGATGCCGATCGTCAGCAGCACGGCGGAAATGATGGCTGTGGTGAGGACAAAGCCGTCCTGAAGCGTAAACAGGAACCGGTCGGCCAGCATGACCGTGCAGATCAGCACGCTGCCGAGCGCTTCGAGCTGAAGGCCGCGCCGACGCGATAACTTGGAAAGCATAGGCTCTGCCTCCTTTTACTGAACGCCCATTGCCGCCAGAATGACGCGCATGATGACAAGGCTGATAGCCGCGTCAAGCAGGCAGACGGCGATGAGCAGCGGATGCCACTTCTTGTTGGTATCGGTTACGAGCACGATGCGCGCATAGTGGCCGATGAGCGTGCCCATCAGGATACATGCCGGGAGCATCATGGAGGCCTGACCGAGCGTCAGCGCGCCTGCCTCATACATGGGAGCGGCGGTCGCGCAGCCGGAAGCCTTGGCGAAGAACGCCGAGATCAGAACCGCGAATGCCTCGCCCGGCAGACCGAACAGTCCCATGACCGGAGACATGACCGTGCCGAGAATGTCCATCATACCGGTCTCCTTCAGAATGTACACCAGTACATAGCCGAGGATCATTGCAGGGGTGATATTTTCAATGCCGACCTTGAAGCCCTTTGCGCAGCCCTTGAGGAAGGTATCTACGATCGAAGGTTTCTTTGCCTTTGCCGGAGCGGCCGCAGCCGCCGTATTGGTTGCCTGATTGCTCATTTCTGTTACCTCCTTATGCCTTGCCGCGCTTTGCACGCAGGATCAGACGGACGATGTTCGCGCCGATCAGCTTGCAGACGAACATGATGACGATGCACGGGCCGAGTGCCACCGGGCAGATCGCCACGAGCGGTGCGCCGCCGGTGATGGTGTTGTTGATGCACGCCGAGCCTGCGTACTGATACGCTACGAAGATCGTGCGCTCGTCGTCCGTGATCTCGCCGTCCTCGTACAGCTCACGGGTCATGACGGCCGCAACGTCCGAACCGGTAAAGCTCGAGATGAATGCGATGCCGCACTTGCCCGGGATGCCGAGGAGCGGACGGAGCAGGGGACGGAACAGAACGTCCGACGCCTTGAATGCGCCGAGCTGCTCGAATACGCCGAGCAGGCCGCAGAAGAACATGACCGCCGGGATCAGGTTGAAGCCTGCCATGAAGCCGTCCTTCGCGCCGGTGCCGCCCTTACCGATGAGGTTCGCACCTGTGTCGCCGATCTGTCCGAACGAGCCTGCCAGATTGGTAAAGTCAAGGACTTTGATTGGACCCTCCGCCGTGCGGAACGCACCGGACAGCACAAGAATGAGCACAATCAGTGCCAGCCACGCGCCGATACCGATCTTTTCCTTGTTTTCCGCCTGTTTCTCTTTGTTTGCCATGAGTTTTGACCTCCTTATCCCTTTTATGCCGCCGCTTATTCGGCAGCCTTTGCAAAATCGTCGTTCAGCGTATACGCTGCGCATGCCGCAAGCACGCTGCGCTGAAACAGCGATTCTACTTCCGCATATTCGTCCGGGGTGTGATTGCCCTCGCCGCGCACGCCCATGCCGCACACCGTCGGCACGCCGCACGCTACCGTAATGCCGGAGTCCGACAGACCGCCGACCTGGAAGCAGCCAATCTCACCGAAGCCGCAGTCCTGTGCGGTGCGCTGCAGATGACGGAACAGTGCCATAACGCCGTTAGTCGTATCCATGCACTGCATGACACGGCTCAGATCGAGCTCCGCCGTCGTATCTGGCACCGAGTTGTGATTGGTTGCGCGGTGCAGGATTTCAAAAATTTCGTCTCGCACCTCCGCGTTCGGAAAACGGATGCCGATGCGCACCTCGCACGAGTCAGGGATGGTGTTCTCACCGATGCCGCCGTCCACCATGCCGCAGTTCATCAGCCTGCCGCGCATGATGTCGTTCTGCGACTCGATCTCAACGATCTTGTGCGCGGCCTCGAGCACTGCCGAGCGGCCCTTCTCCGGCGCAATGCCCGAGTGGGATGCTCTGCCGTGAATCTTGATGATGACCGGTCCGCCGCCTTTGCGGCCGACAACAAAGCGGTTGTCCATGTATCCGGTCTCGAAGTTGAATGCTGCCAGCGCGCCTGCCGCCTCTTCTGCGAAGATCTCCTTCGCGTCCGAGTGCATATGCAGGTTTTCCTCGTCGCTCGCGAAGATGAACTTGATCGGACGCTCCTTCCAGTCCACGCTGTCGAGCGCCTTGACCGTGTACAGCGCCATGACCAGACCGGCCTTCATATCCAGCACGCCGGGGCCGTGCGCCATGCCGTTCTCGTCTACGCGGAACGGATTATCCTTCGCCGCGCCTTCCTTGAATACGGTGTCCATGTGGCCGATGAGCAGAAGCGGCGCTTTAGAGCTGCCGGGGTTCCATTCGCCGATGAGCATGTCACCGGAGTTCTGAATGGCGCGGACACGGGTGTGGATGCCGGCGTTCTCCATCTCGCGGCGCAGGATGCTGCATACCGCATTCACGCCGTCAATCTGCAGGGTGCCGCTTTCTGTGTTCACCAGATCGCACCAAAGGTTCAGCATCGGCTGTCGGTTCTCGTCGATGTACTGACGAATCTGCGTGTAAATTTGCTCCATTTTTGTGTACCTCCTTGATTGGAAAACCTGTTTTTACAGGTCTCAGTTCACAGCATTTTCACCGCCGCGCCCGCAATGAGCACGGACACGATGGTAACGGTGACGAAGCCTGCCGTCAGCATCTTCGGCAGCAGGAAATTCAAGATCGCTTTCTTTTCCTTCTCGTTTCGTCCGAACGCCTCGGAGACCTCCTGCGGAATGAGCATGGTGGTCGGGAAACCGAACGTGCAGCTGATGCCGTAGGCCGCCGCAAGGCTGATCGGGATGCGCAGCAGCTTGGCGCACAGCAGCGCGGCCACCATGGTTCCGAAAACGCCGCAGGCCGCTGCGGTCAGCAGCGCGGGCAGAACGGACAGCACCTGCTCCGGCGTGGTCTGCGCCAGATTGGAAAAGATCAGAATGGTGACGAAAAACGTGATCAGGCTGGAGGCCTGCGTTTTTCCGAGGATGCTTTTATCGAGAAAGCCCAGTGCGAAGAATACCGCGCCCATGATCAGGCACATGACGAAGTAGTGAACCGCGCCGCCGGTCAGCTTGGACGCATAGTACGCGATGACCGCAACGACTGCCAGCTTGGCGAGGTACATCGAAGGACGCTCGCAGCATTTCGGCAGGTGGAGCGGACCGTGATGCGCTGCGGCGTTTTCTTCCTGCAAAGTGCTGTATTGCTCCACGAGCACCGCGTCATCGCGGATGAGCTTTGCGGTGCGGCGAAGCAGAAGGGACGCGATCGGTACGCCGATGAACTTCTGCGTCACGTAAAGCACGATGCAGAACGTCGCCGCCGTCGTGAGGTTCATCTCCTTGAGCGTACTCGTCATGATGAGCGTTGCTGCGCTGCCGCCTGCGAAGATCGGTGCGCCAGCGATCGCCATTTCGCTGCCGATGAACGGCCGTCCAATCAGTACGATTGCTGCAACTGCGCCGCACACGCCGCACAGCGCCGTGACGACTACCTTCCACTGCCGACGCAGCTCCGCGAAGTCGATCGTCGTGCCGAGCGACACGATGAGCAGGCCGGCAATGATGTTGCCGAACCCGGTGATCTGCGCGTCGTCGATCAGTGTGCGCGGCAGGATGCCGCTCCAGAAGCCTGCAAGCAGCAGGATCGCAATGCTGAGCACTGTGGAGAATATTGCTTTGGTCTTCTGCGCAATCAGCTCGCTGACTGCGTAGATGCAGAATAGAATCGCAAGTGCGCTGATCGGTGTCATAAGCCTCATTCCTTTCTGTGTCTATACCGTATCATAAATTCGTTATGCCTGTCCAAATCATAAAAGTTATAGTGACGTTATAACCGGGACGGAATAGTATTCCTGTACAGTTTAACGCCCGCTTTTCATGAAAAACAGACAAAAGAATAGGCGCTGTGACTAAATCACAGCGCCTTTGCTTTGACACTATTCAGTATACCATTCTGCACTTTTTTGTCCATTTCACTTTTGCTATAACCCAGTTATAACAAAACGGAATAGCCTGTTATAACCATCAAAACGTCTTATTCCCCGCTTTTCGGGTAAAGCTCCTCCAGCATCTTCACAAATGCCTGCGCTTCCGTGCTTAGCATTTCGCGGCTGCGCTGGATCCAGCCCACATTGATCTGCACCTGACAGTTTCGGATCGGGATGGTGCGGATGCCGTACTCCGCGAAGTCCGGCGCGCTCAGTCCCGGGCCGAGGCGAACCACATCGGTCGAGCGCAGCAGCGACAGGATGGCCGCGCTGTCGTTGACGTAAACGACGCGCTTGAACTGCTCGAGACGCACGCCGTCGATCTCCAGATAAAAGCTCAGATTGGAGAAATAATCGTCCGGAAGGCGGACGAACGGATGGGGCAGAAGCTGCTCCATCGTCACCTCAGACGCATGATACAGCGGATGGTTCGGTCCGAGGTTGGCATACCAGGTGTCCGTGCCCAGCGCGTGGAATTGCAGGTTTTTGAACTTCAGCATGTGCTTGAGCTCCTTTACCTGTACGTTGTTGCTCATCACAAAGCCGATCTCCGCTTCGCCGTGCTCCACGCTCTCGATCACCTGCTGCAAACGGTTTTCCACCAGCTTGAGCGCCACACGGTTATCGTGGTAATCGTTGTAGAACTTCGCCACCAGACGCCCCATCGTGATGATCGGATAGGCCGCGATGGACAGCACCGGCGCATGCTCTTTCTCCGACAGGCCCTGAATGAGCTCCATCTGGTTGATGATCGTGCGCGCGTACTGGTAGAGCTTTTTGCCCTCGTCGGTCAGCGCGACGCCCTTGTTCGTGCGGTTGAAGATGCGCACCTTGAGCTCGTTTTCCAGATTGCTGATGGCCTTGCTCAGGTTCGGCTGCGTGACGAATAGCTTCTCCGCGGCCTTGTTGATACTGCCCTGCTCCGCAATGGCGACAAAATAGGTAAGCTGCTGAATCTGCATAACTCTTTTCCTCTTTTGTATGTAGTATCTTCAGTATAGCATATCTGAGCGGAAAATGTCAGAGGATTTCGAGAGGATATGATCGTTGTTCAGCAGTATATAAATTACATATCCCTCTGCTTTTAGCTCCCGGAAATATCCGGGAGCTTCTATATCGGTCATATATATTTAAAATTTTTGATATCAGTCTTTCTTTGAACCGAATCGATTGATGATCCAACACAGAATCCAGGGAACAAGTGCGGAACCAATGTACGAAGCGAGATATCCGATAGAAGTAGACTCTTTGCCGATCATTACGATCGTGACGAAGTATCGGCCAATCGATACAAGGGTTTCTTTAATGATAATCCACATCCAGCCGAAGAGCAGCCAGAGCGCATTGCCGATAAAATGAAAGTGAAAACCGGCGATAAAATCAGAGAAACCTTCCATGAAGAAAGCGACGATGGTTTCGCCGAAAACAAGGATACCGTTCTTCAAACCGTCAACAGCGGTCAGTACGGGAGCTGTTTGATGACGGGAAATCAGCATTTCGTATCCCATCACTCGGATGGAATGTGCCTCAAAAGAGGGCGTAACCGTTACGCGGACAAAGATAGCTGCAATAATTATTGCCAGAATGAGCAGGCTGATTATCGTATCTACAGCTTTCTGGGATGGGGTCGCTGAGCTGGAAGGGGCAGAGGAGGTCGAAGGGGCTTTGAGGTTCGCAGACTGGGCAGGCTGAGAAGAGGGCGAGGTGCCTTCGTAAGGAGCAAGGCCAGCTTCGATTTCGCTGTAAGCCTGTTCCGGAAAATCCAAGGTGTCTAACTGCTTGCGGATGTACGCGATTTCGGTATGATCGGGATGCATCATCAGCTTGGTCTTGATTTTATGATATTCCTTTTCTACCGTTTTTTTCTCTTCGACAGAGTTATAGAGTTTGCCTAAAAATGTACAGTCGATTACTTTCTGGGCAGAACTCTGCTGCTGTTGCAGCATTTTCTGAACCGCTGTATCGACCGGCTGAGAAAGCTTCAAGTCGGCAATTGCCTGCTGCGCTTGTGTGATTTGGTCGAGTTCGTTTAAGCTGTAAGAACCTAAAATTGCTTCTGCCTGCGCCATCTCTTTAGCGGCAGCCTGTGCCTGCTCTGCTGAGTCGAATTTCAGGGCAGGAATACCGTCGATGGCAGAACGGACACACTTTTCTTCTTCGAGTAGGTGCTCAAGTGTTTTGCGGAGAGCTCGAATATGTTTTTTTGCGACAGGAGATTGGTATTTTTCGAGCTGTTGCAAGAGCGCTGCAAGCTCTGTCTTATCCTGACAGTCTGTCATAGAAACAGCTTTACGGATTTCCTGTAATTCCTTGCTCGCCACAGCGGCTTCTTCACGTGTTTTGAGTTCTATTCCGTCAACTGTTCGTGCCTTGCGGTCAAACTCGTGAAGCGCTTTGTCTACTTCGAGGATTATATCGCAGTCATGGGAAAGACCGAGACGGTCGGCTACTTTGCAAAGCTGGTCATGCGCATGCTGAGCAAGTACTTCGGTGGAGATAGATAACTCCTTACGGCGTTCTTCCATAAGTTTCAGCTTGTCCGGGAGTATGTCGCAATCAAAATAAGCGGCAAGCCTGCTCAGCTCTCCATCGGCATCCCCAAGAATTTTCAACAGCACGCGATAGCAGAGTGGATTGTATGGGTTCAGCTTCCAGATGTGCGGCAGACTATGAAGCACTCGTTCTGGATTGTCAGCAATATGTCTGAGATTATCAATCTGAATGTAGGACTGTTTGGAGTCCTCGGGCGTGACGATCGTGCACGGGAACGATGGAATATGATCAAAAATGCACATAATAACAGCATTATGACAGCTGAACACACTCATTCGAACAGCGTCTACTAAACTTTTTTTCGTATCCGGATCGTTGAATATAGCAGACAGTTTCGAGCTGCTGCGAAAGCTGGAACCGATTTTGCCAATCCCATTTACTATCATATGTGCAGCTCCGGCGGCAGCGTTCATTGCTCCGGCAGCGGCCATGCCTTTTAGTGCGCCGCCGACACCAAAACCGCCGCCGACAACACGCCCTCTTGTCTTTCGGCGCAGCGTGCGGTATTCATCCATGCTTTTTTCGTCGAGTACAATCGCTGCGTACTGTTCCTCGAGATGATCATATGCTTTGCTCCAGTAGTCAAAATATTTGCCATATTTACTCCAGAAGCCCGCCGCATCGTAAGAGAGAATATCTTTTTCAGCAAGACATTTTAAGGCTGTCTGGATCACTGGGTACATGCACTGCGCGTATTGATTGGAACCGTTTTGAATAATATCCTCCAAACGATGATTTTGTTTTGTGTACAGCGCATCAAATTCGCTTGCGACCTGATCTGCGAGATCGGAAAATAACTTCCTGTAGTAACGATAGTTTTTCATTTCTTCGCTGATAGGGAAGTGGATTCCTGAAATGATAAATTCCATAGCAATATCCCCTTTTGTTGAGCTATATCTATAATTATATATCATAACTCTATAAATGTAAATATTCGGGTGAATTTTTGATAATCTTATCTTAAAAGAGATGAGAGGTGTCGCTATGGAAGTCGGGATGCGTATTGTTGAACTCCGCCATCAGCGGGGAATTACCACAAACAAATTAGCCAATCTATGCGGCCTGTCGCAGAGTTTTGTTCGTTCAGTTGAAATTGGAGAGAAGAATATTTCAGTAGAGAACCTAACGCTGATCTGCGATGCACTGCATGTTTCGCTAAAGGATTTCTTTGACTGCCCTGTCGAGGGAACGCTTTTTACGGATGATGAACTGCAAAGCCAGCTTTCGCGGTTGTCGGAGAGACAAAAAAAGGCGCTGCTGGAGTTTATTAAGACGATGAAAATGTAATCTTGATTATACTGAGAGGCGAGAGTTGAATTTTCTTTAATGAACTTACATCATTTTCTGTGATGTAAATTGTTGGTTAAAAATGAAAGAATATAATTGCATTGACTTGAAAAAATTGTCGTATCTTGATATAATATCTGTGGAATGCTTAGTAAAAAGAATATGGCGTTTTTGTCGTATTGTGCCTTGTGTTAAATAGGGCCAGTTAGATTGTCAGGATTACAAGCAGTTGCTGTGGCACGCTTGTAATCCTCATTAAAAGCGTACCACAGCAACTGCTTATCTGTAAGTATTCCAAACTTTACGGGTGGGTGATATATTTGAACGCAAACATATATTCTGAGAAATGCATTGCGAGTATTCGTAAGCATCTTGATAGAAGTGAGCACAAATATATCACCTACCCTAAATTTATTTTCTTATGCGGCAAAGGTTTTGGTACTCAAGCGGAATATACACAATCAAATCGTGGTATTACTGATGACTTTATAAGACGACTTCTTCCGGATATGCACATTGTTTTATCCGAGCGGATGTGGGAGGATGGTTTCGACAATAGTATAGATTTACTGATTTTTGAAGAGTTTTTAGCTGAAGTTAGCGATGCGATTATTTTGTTTGTAGAAAGCCCAGGGTCTTTCTGTGAATTGGGTGCTTTTGCATATGCAGATGCGTTATTCAGCGATAAGCTTATCATCGTAATGGACGAAGAATATCGCGAAAGCAAATCCTTTATTTCAACAGGTCCTGTTCTAAAGGCAAGAGAAGATGGTTCTAAAATTGTCTATGCAGACATCAAAAATGGCGCGTTGCTTTCCAGCCGTGAGTTCAGAACAGAAATTCTGGATTTAGTACAAAAGCTCAAGTCTAAGCGTGCACAAATTAATAAACGAACGATTAACAAGGATAAAAATCAGGTATACATAAGTTCTTTTTTAATCGAAATTCTAGAAATTATTAGATTGGTTCAACCAATCTCTTCGTCAGATTTAGTGCAATTGTATAAAAATATAAAGCAGTTCGACGAGTTTACTCTTGTAAAACGTGATGGGAATAAGTTTAAGCGCGAAATAAAGTTCAACTATATTCTCAAATTATTACAGACAGCAAAAATAATAGAAATCGAAGGTTCGGTTATAAAGCTACCAAACTACGAAAAAACGCAGCACCTAATGTTAAAGTACTTTGGAAATGGGATTGAGCGTGAGCGCAACAGGATCATTTGCAGAAAATACAGGTACGGTGAACACTTATGAATTCAATCATCGATCGCATTGCTCGTGATCTGTCGTTAGATCGAGACTATATAGCATCAATCATACGAAGAAGCAGCTTTTACTATAAAAGATTTACAATTCCCAAACGGAACGGAGATCCACGAGTAATTTATCAGGCAAGTCCGGAACTAAAATCTTTGCAATATTGGGTCAGAGAAAAAATATTGAAATTTCTTCCAGTTTCAAATGCTGCATTCGCGTATCAGGCTGGAAATTCCATAAAAAAGCATGCGGATTTTCACAAGGAAGCACGTTTTATCTTTCACACAGATATTAAAAATTATTTTCCCAGCATCCATGAAAAGATGTTTACGGATATACTGATAGCGCATCAGGATAAATTACAGGCGCAGGGAATGTGGTTTGATGACATGTGTGATGTGATTGCCAAAATATGTTTCTATAGAGGCAGATTATCCATAGGAACTGTTAGCTCACCTATGATATCAAATATAGTTGCTTACCGATTCGATGAGTTGATTATTGCCTATTGCAGAGAGCGAGGTTATCGCTACTCGCGTTACGCAGATGATATTTATATTTCGAGCAATAGATATATTTCTCAAAGCACAAAGAAATTTGTCGAAGTCAGTCTATACGAATGCAACTTTAAAATGAATATTTCTAAGACTTGGTTCAGATCTAAAAAGAGTCGCCGCAAGGTCACGGGACTTATTATTACAGATACAGGCCGAGTCTCGGTTGGATTGGAAACTCGAAAGAAAATAAAGAATATGATCTATAATCGTTTAGTTAACGGGAATGGATCGCCTGAGAGTATCCTCGGATACTTGGCCTATCTCAAAGATGTTGAACCACCGACATACAATAAATATATTATAAAGTATTCTACCTATTGCGATGGTGATGTGATTTCTGCTATTCGCCGTGGTTCATAAAAATCAGTGGATAAAGTTCAGTGTTTCAAGTTGATACTTAAAAATAATCACCAGATGTACGAATAACTTCGTATCTCTGGTGATTATTATTTTTAGCCTGTATGTCTTTCTTTGATTATCGGCAGTATCAGTGATTGAGAGAGACAAGAAATCACAACATCAGTATAGGGAATATCTCTTCAAGTCTTCAGTCAGCGATAGTTGTTCCCGGTGTGAGGCTAAGGGGGAATGATCGTTAGAGCGAAGAATTATGCAGCAGCTTCTATGTTTGTCGGCGATTTAACTAGAGCCACTGCTGCTCCGCTGAAAATAGAATAGCGAGAAAACAGAAAACGCACAGCCGAAGCTGCGCGTTTTGCCTGTATAGGAGAGCTTATTTGCTCATCTCGCAGAAGCGCATGAGGATTGCGGCAACCTCTGCACGGGTTGCGTTATTCTGCGGATTAAGCTCGCCCTGACGCCGTATCACGATACGCAGACACCGGCTGTTCAGCGAGAAAGGACATGACAAGTTCTGAAGGCGGCTTTCTCTGGACGATACGCAGGCGCTTCTGCCGTTTGCCGCGAAAACAGGTGTAGTTGTTCAGTGTATACCAAAGCTGATGCGGTATCTATTCCGGTAATTGCTACTCGATTTTCTGCAAAACATAAACATTTTTCATCTCAAATTGCCTTCTGAGAAAAACAAGGACCCGCTGATAGTTTCAGCGGGTTCACTGCTATAACATGTATTTTTCTCTTTGGAGATTTCAAATCTGGACGAGCAGCCAGCGGACATCGATATTCAGAATTTCGGCCAACGCCTTGAGTGCGATGTCAGATACCGGGCGTTCCTGTCCTTCAAGAAGCGAGAGGGCAGGGTAGCTGATTTCCACACCGGCGACCTGCAAATGTGCGAGCAGGTCTTTTTGCAGCATGCCTGCTGCGGAACGTGCTTCGGTCACGCGCGAATCGACGATATTACGGTTGCCAGGTGCCAGTTTTCGTGTGCTCATCCTCATCACCAACTTCTTCGCTTGCTTTAGTATAAGGAATTTTGTCGTTGCCAAATTTGGCAGTAGCAAATATAATGAAAATTGATATAAGAAATCAGGTGAAATCAGGATTTTCTTCATCACTGATGTGGAAGGAAAAAGCAATATGCAGCAAGTTTACGGGTACATTCGTGTATCTACACGTGACCAGAATGAAGAACGGCAGGTGATCGCCATGCGCGAGTTCGGCGTGCCGGAGAAAAATATGGTAATCGATAAGCAGTCCGGCAAGAATTTTGCACGGCCGGGCTATCGCAGACTGGTGAAAAAATTAAAACCGGCCGACACTCTTGTGATTAAGAGCATCGACCGGTTGGGACGAAATTATGATGATGTTTTGGAGCAGTGGCGCCTGCTGACGAAAGAGAAGCAGGTGGATATTGTGGTGCTCGATATGCCGCTTCTGGATACGAGAAAGGGACGCGATTTGATCGGAACGCTGATCTCTGACATCGTTTTGCAGCTGCTTTCGTATGTGGCGCAGACCGAGCGGGAGTTTATCCATCAGCGGCAGGCGGAAGGCATCGCGGCCGCCAAAGCGCGCGGCGTCAAGTTTGGCCGTCGGCCGAAAAATCGCCCTGCGGACTACGAAATCATCAAGAAAGCGTGGTGTGAGGGCAGTCTGTCCGCACGTGCTGCGTCGCAGCAGCTAGGCGTAACGCATCGAACTTTCATGAAATGGATTGGACAGGATAATTCCAAATGTTGAAAAAAGTACACTTTATTATCCTATGAAAGTATTGTAGTTTAGAGACAGATTTGATATAATAAACTAGATTATACGGTTAACATGCTGTAAATCAGAATTTTCTTTGTTTTGCATCAAATTGTACTTTAGTAACCACGATAACGCTTTAGCTCTGTGAGGATGTGTCCATGAAAGGCAAAAATTACTATTATTCCTGCGTAAAGCCAGAAGAAAGTGACGCACAGACAGAGCGTTTTCGTGCGCTCGGAGCACGGGACGGAGAGATTTTCATTGATACCATCGGTGAAAAATCCTCACAGAGGAACAACTTACGGCTGCTGAAGCAGCTTGCATTGCGAGAAGGGGATACACTGACTGTTTCCTCGCTTTACTGCCTGAGTGACCTAAAAAAGGGACTGGCAGATGAGCTGCACTGGATGCGCGACAATGGAATTCAGCTGAGAATTGCGGATATTCCGCTGAGCGTGCAGGAGCACGACGAGAAATCGCAGCAGTTTCTGAGCGACTTGATGTTCGAGATTTTCGACGCGACACTCCTCAAGGAGCGTGAGCAGCGCCGTCAAAAGCAGAGCGAAGGCATTCGTGCGGCGAAGATGAAAGGCGTGCATATTGGCCGCAAGCCGATGGAGCGCGGCGCGGAGTTCGAAACGCTAAAGCAGCAGTGGCAGCGCGGCGAGGTTTCGCTCAGAGAGGCCGGAAGACGGCTCGGCGTGACGCATCAGACGTTTAAGAAGTGGGTAGAGGAAGACCACTCAGAGCGCTAGGATAGACAGAAAAGTGAGGATATATAGATGAAAGGTATCATTTTAGCAGGCGGCAGCGGTACGAGACTGTATCCGTTGACCATGGTAACAAGCAAGCAACTGCTGCCGATCTACGACAAACCGATGATTTACTATCCGCTTTCCACGCTGATGCTGGCAGGAATTCGCGATATTCTGATCATCTCGACACCGACTGACCTGCCGAATTTCGAGCGTCTGCTCGGCGACGGAAACCGCTACGGTGTTAACCTGTCGTACAAGGTACAGCCGTCGCCGGATGGTCTTGCGCAGGCGTTTACGCTTGGCGAGGAGTTTATTGGCGATGAACCGTGCGCAATGGTGCTCGGTGACAACATCTTCTACGGTGCTGGTCTGGGTGATCATCTGAAAAAGGCAGTTGAGGCGGCACAGAATGGCCAAGCGACCGTATTTGGCTACTACGTCAACGATCCGGAGCGTTTCGGTATCGTTGAGTTTGATAATAATTGGCGTGTCATTTCCGTCGAGGAAAAGCCCAAACAGCCGAAATCCAACTACGCAATCACCGGCCTGTACTTCTATGATAAGCGCGTTGTTGAGTTGGCAAAGCAGGTCAAGCCGTCCGCGCGCGGTGAGCTGGAAATCACTGATCTCAACCGCATGTACCTCGAGGACGGCACGCTCAACGTGCAGTTGCTCGGCCGCGGCTACGCTTGGCTGGACACCGGCACGATGGACACGCTTGTTGAGGCGGCGGAGTTTGTGCAGGTCATCGAGCAGAGACAGGGCATCATGATCTCAGCTCCCGAGGAGATTGCATATCGTCACGGTTGGATTACATGCGAGGAATTGCTCAAATCGGCGGATACATACGGAAAATCTCCGTACGGTGAGCATTTACACCGCGTAGCAGACGGAAAAATTCGATATTAAGAGGGTAAGGGTATGGAGATTATCAAAACGAAAATTGACGGCGTTGTCATCGTGGAACCTAAGGTGTTCGGCGACCATCGCGGATTTTTTATGGAAAGCTGGTCTAAGCGCACATTCGAAGAGGCTGGTTTACACTATGATTTCGTGCAGGACAACCACTCGTCCTCGACTGTGAAGGGCACGCTGCGCGGTATTCATTTCCAGCGCGGCGACAAGGCGCAGGCAAAGCTTGTGCGCTGTGCGCGCGGCGCGGTCCTCGATGTGGCTGTTGACCTGCGTCCGTCCAGCCCGACCTACAAGCAGTGGGTTGCGGTCGAGCTGAGCGAGGAGAATAAGCGCCAGCTGATGATTCCGCGCGGTTTCGGTCACGGCTTTGTAACGCTGACCGATCATGTGGAATTTTTGTATAAGGCAGACAACTATTACGCGCCTGAGGCAGACGGCGGCATTCGCTGGAACGACCCGGAACTCGGCATTGACTGGGGCGTGACCGACCCGGTTCTGTCCGAAAAAGATACGAAGTCGCCGTTTTTGAAGGACGCTGTGACTGGATTTGAGGACTGGTAATATGAAGATTTTAGTAACCGGCGGTGCCGGATTTATTGGCGGCAACTTTGTGCATTTTATGCTCAAAGAACACCCGCAGGACGATATTCTGTGCGTGGACGCACTGACATACGCAGGCAACATGGAGACGCTTGCGCCGGTGATGGACAATCCGCATTTCAAGTTTATCAAGGCGGATATTGCTGACCGCGAAGCGATTTACAGAATTTTTGAGCAGGAGAAGCCGGAAATCGTTGTCAACTTTGCAGCGGAGAGCCATGTTGACCGCTCTATTGAGAACCCGTCCATTTTCCTGCAGACCAACGTCATGGGCACGCAGGTGCTGCTCGACGCATGCCGTAAGTATGGCATTCAGCGCTATCATCAGGTTTCGACCGACGAGGTTTACGGCGACCTGCCGCTCGACCGTCCCGATCTGTTCTTTACGGAAGAGACTCCTATCCACACCTCCAGCCCGTACTCGGCGAGCAAGGCAAGTGCTGACCTGCTCGTGCAGGCGTACCATCGCACGTTCGGTGTGCCGGTGACGATTTCGCGCTGCTCGAACAACTATGGCCCGTATCATTTCCCGGAGAAGCTGATTCCGCTGATGATCGCGAACGTGCTGAACGATAAGCCGCTGCCGGTCTACGGTGACGGCAAGAACGTCCGCGACTGGCTGTACGTGGAGGATCACTGCCGTGCCATCGACCTTATCATTCACAACGGCCGCGTCGGCGAGGTTTACAACGTCGGCGGCCACAACGAAAAGACCAATCTCGAGGTCGTTCAGCTGATTATTGCGGCGCTCGGCAAGGGCGAGATCAAGTTTGTGCGTGACCGCGCAGGCCATGACCGCCGCTATGCGATCGACCCGACCAAGATTCACAACGAGCTAGGATGGCTGCCGCAGACTAAGTTTGAGGACGGCATTCAGAAGACCATTCAGTGGTATCTGGACAACAAATCGTGGTGGGAAAACATCATTTCCGGAGAATATCAGAAGTATTATGAACGAATGTATGGAAATCGATAAGCCGCTTATCTCCATCGTGATGGCGGTTTATGAACCGAATATGCAGTGGCTCAAGGAGCAGCTTTTGAGTCTGGAGGCACAGACCTATCCCAATCTGGAGCTGATTATCCGCGACGATTGTTCGCCGACCGTGCCGTTTGAGCAGATTTGCGAGTGCACGGCGACGTGTATTCGGTCGTTTCCATATGAAATCTCGCGCAATGAGCGCAACGTTGGCTCTAACCAGACGTTTGAGTGGCTGACGCAGCAGGCACGCGGTGAGTACATCGCGTACTGCGATCAGGATGATGTCTGGCTGAGCGAAAAAATAGAAACGCTGTATCAAGCTGTTTTATCACAAAATGCAGTAATGAGCTATTGTGATATGGCAGTTATTGATGCAAAAAGTGATGTGATTGCGACTTCATTAAGGCAAATCAGACCACGGTTAGAGTATTTAACAGGTTCTGCGCTGATGAAGTCGTATTTTTTTAGAAACTGCACAGCAGGGTGTTCTATGCTGATGTGGGCAGATATTGCAAAGCAGGCAGTGCCGTTTCCCAAACAGACAGTGGCAGACCATTGGCTTGCAATCTGGGCGGCATACAGCGGCAGTATTGCATTTGTAGATAAAGCAATGCTGAAATACCGTCAGCATTTGCGCAATCAAACGGGTATTTTGAGTGGCGTAACAGATAAAGAAAGCTATTGTGTAAAACGGATACTGCCGCTGAAGGAACGTTTGAATATGCTGAAAGAGCGCATAGATGTACAGCAGGATTTACAGGATTTTGTGCAGGCTCGCATTGAAAACCGGGTTCTGGGCATTTGGAAAGGTAGAAAGTTCAGCCCGAAAGAAGCTGGATTTGAAATCATCATGAATCTGTTGCCGGAGAAATTGTTTCAGGCAATTATATCGAGGATCAGAAAATGAAAATTTTAGTTACCGGAGTAGGCGGACAGCTTGGATATGACGTATGCAAGGTTCTGGACGCACGCAAAATTGAAAACAAGGGCGTTGATCTGGCGGATTTTGACATCACGGATGCACAGGCGACGCATGATTATATTGCCGCATACCGTCCGGATGCGGTTATTCACTGTTCGGCGTGGACTGCCGTAGATAAAGCCGAGGACGAGCTGGACAAGGTTCGCGCAGTAAATACCGAAGGTCCACGTAATATTGCGAAGGCCTGCAAGGAGATCGGCGCGAAAATGCTGTACATCTCGACCGATTACGTGTTCCCTGGCACGGGTGAACGGTTCTATGAGCCGGACGACCCGACCGGCCCGCTCGGCGCTTACGGTTCGACCAAGCTTGGCGGTGAACTAGCTGTCAAGGAGCAGCTGGATAACTGCTTTATCGTTCGTATCTCGTGGGTATTTGGCAAAAACGGTAACAATTTTGTCAAGACCATGCTGCGCCTTGCGGAGACGCACGATGAGCTGAACGTAGTCTGCGATCAGATTGGCAGCCCGACGTACACGGCGGATTTGGCGCCGCTGCTGTGCGACATGATTGTGACCGAGAAGTACGGCACGTACCATGCAACCAACGAGGGTATCTGCTCGTGGGCAGATTTCGCAGAGGCGATTTTTGCATTAGCTGACAAAAAGGTTAAGGTAAATCACATCCCGACCAGCGAGTACCCGACCCGTGCGGTGCGTCCGCTCAATTCGCGCATGAGCAAGGATAAGCTGGAGCAGATGGGCTTCTCGCGTCTGCCGCACTGGAAGGACGCGCTGGAAAGATATTTGAAGGAACTGGAGATTTTGAAGTAATGCATCTTATTAAAAAAGCTCGAGCAGCTTATCAGAAATACTGGTTTCTGCTCACACAATTGGTAAGTCGAGACTTTAAGACAAAATATAAACGCAGTGTACTTGGTGTGCTGTGGAGCATGCTGAATCCGTTGCTGACGATGGGAGTACAGTATATTGTTTTTTCGGAATTGTTCCGTTGGGATATTGATAACTTTGCCGTATATCTGCTGATTGGTACGGTAATGTTTAACTTCTTTACGGAGTCGACGGGACAGGCACTGGTTTCTATTACCGGCAGCGCGTCACTGATCACAAAGGTATATGTGCCGACTTATATTTTCCCGGTTTCTAAAGTGCTTTCGTCGTGTATTAACCTAGGCTTTTCGACTTTAGCATTGTATGCAATTCTGCTTATTCAAGGAGTACCGCTGAACATCTATCATTTGCTGATGCCGTTTGGATATGTGTGTCTGATTGCATTTGCGATTGGCATCGGACTGATTCTGGCCTCGATGATGGTATATTTCCGCGATACGCAGTTTTTGTACGGCATTGTAACGGTCCTGTGGATGTATCTGACACCGCTGTTCTATCCGATCGACATCGTGCCGGCACGTTTTCTACCGATTATCAAGTGTAATCCGATGTTTCACTTCATTCGTTATGTGCGTAATATCATTTTGGATGCTTCGCTTCCGACGCTTCGTGCACATTTGGTTTGCCTGCTTTTTGCTTTTGGCACCTTGGGTATCGGCTGGGCAATTTTCCAGAAGGCAAAGAAAAACTTTATTCTGAATATTTGAGGTTATGTGATGATTTACGTAGATAATGTAACGATGAATTATCGTATTCAGCAGGAGAATATTAAAAGTATTAAAGAATATCTGGTCAATGTTTTGCGCGGCAAGATTTCGTATAAGGAATTTTGTGCGCTGAACCAAGTGAATCTGCATATCAACCGTGGAGAAGTGTGCGGCATTGTAGGACGCAATGGTGCGGGTAAGTCAACACTTTTGAAGGTCATCGCAGGCGTACTGACACCGACATCGGGCCATGTTCAAATCAATGGCAATATTGCCCCGATGCTGGAGCTTGGTGCAGGCTTTGACCAAGATCTAACCGCTAAGGAGAACATCTTTCTGAATGGCGCGATTTTAGGCTATTCGAAGAAGTTCCTTGAGAAGAAATATGACGATATTATTGAGTTTTCAGAGCTGAAAGACTTTATCGATCAGCCGGTTCGTACGTTTTCCTCCGGTATGATGATGCGTCTGGCGTTCTCTATTGCAACACTAGTAGAACCGGAAGTACTGATCGTTGACGAGATTTTGTCCGTTGGTGATGGACATTTCCAGAAGAAAAGTGAAAAACGTATGCGCGAGCTGATGAGCGGCGGTACTACGGTTCTCATGGTTTCGCATGCGCTGAAGCAGATTCGCGATTTGTGTAATCGTGTTATCTGGCTGGAACACGGAAAGGTCATTATGGATGGACCGACACAGGAAGTGTGCGATGCATATGAGCAAACGCAGAATTGATAGCAATCGTTTGATTTCACTATGGGGGATCGACTTATGAGTGATGAAAGAAAATATTCGGACGGTGATATTGAGAATAAAATTGCTCGATATCTATCTGAACATGATGGAAATACGACTAATATTATTCAGGATCTTCCAGAGGGGACGGTATTTCATAACTTTACCAGCGCGCGAAGCAATTTGATTTCATGGTATCCGTTTTTATCGAATGATCGTGTTTTAGAAATTGGTGCTGGTATGGGCGCGTTGACAGTGCAGCTAGCTCAAATGTGCAGACAGGTTGTTGCATTGGAGCCCTCTATAAAAAGAGCACAGATTATTTCTTTGCGCTGTCAGCAATATTCTAATGTGGAAGTTGTACCGCAAGGCATTGATAAATACCGCGGTGAGGAAAAATTTGATTACGTGCTGCTTATTGGTGTATTAGAATATGCAGGTATTTCGCTAAAGGGAAATCATCCGTGGAAATCCATGCTGAATATGATTAAACCTTTCCTCAAAGAGAACGGCAAGGTACTGTTGGCAATTGAAAATAAGTTTGGATTAAAGTATTGGTGTGGTGCAGCCGAAGATCATACGGGAATTCCGTTTGATTCGATTAATAACTATCAGAAAAGCAAGGGGACTACAGATCGCTACCAAGGTACAGCAGGCGTACGTACGTTTTCTAAGGCAGAATTAAATAATATGTTTGAGCAAACAGGCTTGCGAGCATTGAAATATTATTATCCGCTGCCAGATTATAAATTTCCAATGCTTATTTTAAGCGATGAAAGTACAGATAAGCAGATGGTTGCGGACGTTAAATACAATTATCCAGAAGAGTCGTATCTGATAGCTGATCCGAGAAAGATTTTTTCAGAAATCGTTCAAAATGATTGCATGGATTTCTTTGCAAATTCGTTCTTGATAGAGATCGGGATAGAAGGATCGTCTGCGCAAGCATGCAATAGAGATACCATTACGTTAAAACGAGACTATAAACCACAATATCGTATTGACACTATTCTGGAGAAAAATATTGTATTGAGAAAGTCTGAAAATACTCTTGCAGATGAGCATCTTGCTGACTTGGTGGAAAATACAGAAATTCTGCTGGGAAAGGGTATCCCATGTGTAAAACAAATGAAGATTTGCAACGGAGAAACAGAAGCAGTTCGTGTAGATGCACCTAGGGCAGATGAGGTATTTAAACAGGCAATAAAAGATGAAGATTCGTCTTTAGCATTTGAAATGCTTGAAAAACTCCGGGCATATATTTTGAAAAGCGGTTCGATAGTTGAGAAAAACGGACAGGCAGTACTAGAAGAAGGTTTTCCGGATTTAACTTTTCGAAACAGCTTCTGGACGAATAACGATTTGCTTTTTTTCGATCAAGAATGGAAAACAAAATATGTATCGATGGATTTCATCATGTTTCGATCCGTCAAATACGCAGTAGGTACAGATAATGCTTTGTATCGAGCAGTGCTTCAATATTGCGGACTATCGACAGAAAGGATGCAACAGCTAGAGCTGCAAGAGAAGGATTTTCTAAACAGTTTAATGGATTCGGAAAACTGTACATGGTTCGATAAGACGATGTATCAGGATCGTTTGCTTTATGAGAATAAAGTTGCTGCACAGCTTGCAAACAAAGATATGCATATTGCTCAATTGGAGCAGAGTGAACGCGATCTGCAACAGCAGCTTGGTGTACATAATAACAGGGAGCAACGGCTTCAGCAAGAGCTGCAGGATAGGAATTGTGAAAATAGTACTTTGCTTCGACAGCTTTCCGATGAAAAAGAGAAAAATGTCGCTCTTGTTCAGCAGCTTAATAACCAACAAGGCCACATCAAATTGTTGCTCGAAAGCGACCGCGAACTAGAGCGCATCAAGAACTCTCGTTCTTGGCGATACATGGGCTATGTATGGAAAATTCGTGATGTGCTTATCCCTTGCGGGAGCAAGCGAAGAATGATTGGAAAAATCATCGTAAAGTTTGTGAAACATCCGATTCGCTTCATTGGAAAGTGCTCTCCGGCACGTATCCATAAATTCTTTATCACTTTGAGACGCGAGGGGACAGAAGGCGTCAGCCGACGCCTTGATGATTGCCTGATCGGAAACAATATTCAAACGACACAACTGGTACTGAATGAAGTGAATTTGGCTGCACAGAAAACAGCAGCTGATTATGAAGTATTGTACGTTCCTACGCAGGACAAGCCGGTCATTTCCATTGTTATTCCGGTATATAACCAGTTTGAATATACGTATTTCTGTATCAAATCTATTCTGGAGAACAGCGGCGATGTTGCATATGAAATCATCATTGCTGATGACTGCTCGACTGATTTGACAACGGAGATTAATGAAATCATTCACGGCGTACACACGATTCATAACGAAAGCAATCTTCGTTTCCTGCGTAACTGCAATAATGCGGCTAAACAGGCGCGAGGACAGTATATTCTGTTTCTGAATAATGATACGCAGGTGCAGGCGGATTGGCTTGCACCGCTCATAGAGTTGATCGAGCGGGATGACAGCATTGGCATGGTCGGCTCTAAGCTGGTATATCCAGATGGTCGCTTGCAGGAAGCAGGCGGCATTCTCTGGCAGGACGGCAGTGCGTGGAATTATGGTAATCGTGCAAATCCGGATGAACCGGAATTCAATTATGTGAAGGAAGCTGACTATATTTCCGGTGCGGCAATTATGATCAGAAAATCGCTGTGGGAAGAAATCGGCGGCTTTGACGAGCGATTTGTACCGGCTTACTGTGAGGACAGCGATTTAGCGTTCGAGGTTCGCAAGCATGGCTGTAAAGTCATGTATCAGCCGAAATCGGTTGTCGTTCACTTTGAGGGTGTTTCTAACGGTACAGACACTACGAGCGGTCAAAAGGCATATCAGGTGACGAATCAGAAAAAGTTCCTTGAAAAATGGCAGCAGGAACTTCAGGAAAATCATTTGCCGAATGCGGTTGATCCGTTCCGCGCACGTGAACGTTCGGTACATAAGAAAATTCTGTTGATGGTTGATCATTACGTACCGCATTACGATAAGGATGCTGGCAGTCGTACGGTGTATCAGTATCTGCAGCTGTTTGTCAATCAGGGATTCAGCGTAAAATTCATCGGTGATAATTTCTTTGCACATCAGCCGTATACGGATACGCTGCAGCAGATGGGCGTTGAAGTGCTCTATGGACCGTATTATGCAAAGCACTGGAAGGACTGGCTGAAAGAAAACGGCAAGGACATTGGCTATGTATTTCTCAACAGGCCGCATATTTCGGTGAAGTACATCGATGCAGTCCGTGAATTCACGAATGCGCGTGTCATTTATTATGGACACGATCTGCATTTTCTCCGTGAAAAACGCGAGTATGAGTTGACCAGAGATGCAGCACTGCTGCAATCCTCGGCAGACTGGGAGAAGAAGGAGCTGGATCTGATTCTCGCTGCTGACATGGCATATTATCCTTCCTATGTCGAAGAACAGGCAATCCACGAGATTGCACCGCAGGCTAAGGTGAAGGCAATCCCTGCATACCTTTTCTCGGACGTGGAGGAGAGCGAATATCACTTCGATAAGCGAAAAGATCTGATGTTTATTGGCGGATTTGGCCATCGACCGAACGTGGATGCAGTGAAGTGGCTGGCAAATGAAATTATGCCTGCGCTGGTAAAGAAACTGCCGGATATTCGTGTATATATTCTGGGTTCTAATCCGCCTGAAGAGGTAAAACAGCTGGCAACCGAAAATCTCTTGATTAAAGGCTTTGTCACGGATGAAGAATTGCAGGAATATTATCAGAACTGCCGAATTTCTATTGTTCCGTTGAGATATGGTGCGGGCATCAAGGGCAAGGTGATCGAAGCAATGCGTTTCGGTACGCCTGTAATGACGACAAGTGTGGGCGCGGAAGGCATAAAGGGTGCAGAAAGCATTCTGGACATTGCCGATGAGGCAGCTGATTTTGTCGAGCAACTTGCAGCATTGTACCAGAATGAAGCAGAGCTGGTACGCAGAAGCAAGGCTTCGTACCAGTATATCCGAGATAACTTCTCGTTTGAGAATGCGAAAAAGGTCATTGGACCAGAATTTGATTTGGAGTAAAGATATGATTATTCGATCTAAGGCACCGCTTCGGCTCGGATTGGCAGGTGGGGGTACGGACGTATCCCCTTACTGCGATTACTATGGCGGCACGGTGCTCAATGTTACGATTGATATGTATGCGTATTGCACGATTGAGCCAACAGAAGACGGGAAAATTGAATTCTACGCGGCTGATCGTAACGAACGTGTACAAGCGGATTCGGTATCGGAATTGCCGATAGAGGGAGATCTGCTGCTGCATCGCGGAGTATATAACCGCATTGTTTCTGATTACTGCGGCGGTAAGCCGTTGTCCTTTCGGATGACTACCTACTCCGATGCACCGGCAGGAAGTGGTTTAGGTTCGTCCTCTACAATGGTGGTTGCAATCATCAAGGCCTATATGGAATGGCTGAATCTGCCGCTTGGTGAATATGATATTGCCGCTTTGGCATATCAGATTGAGCGTGTTGATCTGGGACTTTCAGGCGGTAAGCAGGATCAGTATGCAGCGACATTTGGCGGCTTTAACTTTATCGAATTCGAAAAAGATGACCGCGTCATCGTCAATCCGCTGCGAATCAAAAATTGGATTAAAAATGAATTAGAAAATTCACTGATTCTGTATTATACGGGCACTTCGCGTGACAGCGCAAAGATCATTGATGAGCAGATTAAGAGCACTAAAGAGAAAAACAGCAATTCTCTTGAAGGAATGCACACCTTGAAGCGAGAAGCATATGTCATGAAGGAGTGTATTCTAAAGGGCGATTTCGATGGCTTTGCAGCATGCCTTCAGCGTGGCTGGGAAGCAAAGAAAAAAACCGCATCTGTAATTTCAAACCCGTTTATTGATGAAATGTACCGATTTGTTATGGAGAACGGCGCTAAAGCAGCAAAAATCAGCGGCGCAGGCGGCGGTGGATTTATGATGATTTACTGTGATCCGGTTCAGCGTTTCAGCTTGGTTGAAAAATTAAAGAAAACGCAGGGAACTGTCATGCTGACCAGCTTTACGGAGCGCGGTACGCAGGCATGGACGCTGTATTGATGACCCAATAGAAAGGCAGCTTTTATGAGAGAAACGACAATGAAAATTCTGCAGGAGTTAGAGCAAAGGTATCCTGCATTAAAAACCTGTATGCCAGAAATCACACAGGCAGCCTCAGCATTGGTGTCCTGCTTCTGGCAGGATGGAAAACTGCTGGCGTGCGGCAACGGCGGCAGCGCAGCAGATTGCGAACATATTGTCGGAGAACTCATGAAGGCGTTTCGCCTGCATCGCCGTTTAGATACGGACAAGCAGAGACAAATCCGAGAAACTTATCCAGAGCAGGCGGACGTGATGATTGCGAATTTGCAGCGAGCGGTGCCAGCAATCTCCTTAGTCAGCCAAACGGCTTTGATGACGGCATTTGGAAATGACGTTTCAGCACAAATGCTGTTCGCACAGCAGGTATTGAGCTATGGTCGTCCGGGGGATTATCTGTTGGCAATCAGTACATCGGGCAACTCGGAGAATATTCTCCATGCGGCAAGACTTGCACATATTCAAGGGGTACGTGTGATTGCGCTGACGGGCAATGACGGAGGCAAACTGAAGGCATTAAGCGATATTGCTATCTGCGTACCGGCGGATATTACATATCAGATTCAGGAGCTCCATTTGCCGGTATATCATTGCCTGTGTGCCTGCGTTGAAAACGAACTTTTTGGTGAGGACTGATCATGGAAGCAATTGTATTAGCAGGCGGTTTTGGAACCCGCTTGGCGCATGTTGTATCAGATGTGCCGAAACCTATGGCCCCCGTATGCAATAGGCCGTTTCTGCGTTTCATACTGGATGATCTGCAGGCAAAGGGCATCGAGCGGGTTGTGCTCGCAGTTGGCTATAAGCAGGAAGTGATTCGAGACTACTTCGGCGCACATTATCGTGGAATGCAGATTGTGTATTCATCTGAGGATACGCCATTGTTTACTGGCGGCGCAATAAAAAAAGCACTGCAGTCATGCAGTGCAGAGCGTGTATTTGTCGTGAATGGAGATACCTTTTTCGATGTGGATCTACATGCAATGCAGCGAGAAAGCGCACCGCTCGTTGTAGCCGTGAAGCGAATGAAGAAATTTTCGCGCTATGGAACTGTTCAGATTGAAGACGGTCGGATTCAGGCGTTTCGAGAGAAACAGCCGTGCGATGAAGGCTTGATTAACGGCGGTATCTATCTGGTAAATAGAACGATTCTTGAAGATTATCCTAAGGATAAGTTTTCGTTTGAGAATGAGATTCTGGAAACAAAAACAGCAGAAATAAAGATGGCTGCTGTGGAGAGCGAAGGATATTTCATCGACATCGGTATTCCGGAGGATTACGCCGCAGCACAGGAAACGATGAAAGAACGTGCTCCAATCAATAAAGCGGCTTTCTTCGATAGAGATGGTACGATCAATGTAGATATTCATTATCTGCATCGACCGGAAGATTTGCAGTTTATTGCTGGTATGCCTGAGTTTATCCGTAAATGGAATGACTGGGGATATAAGGTCATCGTAGTGACCAATCAGGCTGGTATTGCACGCGGATATTATGGCGAAAAAGAAATGCGAGCGCTTCACCGTTATATGAATGAAAGACTGGCGGAGTATGGAGCGCATATCGATGCGTTTTACTATTGTCCACACCATCCGGAGATTACAGGACCGTGTCATTGCCGCAAGCCGGAACCAGGTATGATCGAGGACGCGATTCGAGAGTTTGATCTTGATCCGGCACAGTGCATCCTGTTCGGCGATAAGCTGTGGGATGTGGAAGCAGGGGAGAAGTGTGGGATTTGTTCGATTCAAGTAAATGGTATTGAATGAAAAGGAGCATTGCATTGAAAGAATTAGGAAAATCAGATTTTCGGATTTCGAGAGCATTGTATTTATATATCATATATATTCTATTTCTGAGCTTAACAGATATTACCTCTCTTCCGCTTTTTTACATACACCAGAATCGATTTTTGATGATTGCGATTTTGGTATCTCTTGCATTAAGCCTAGGTATGGGGGCACTTTTTTCAAGATATTTTGAATTTATACAAGAAAAATTAAATGAGAATAAAATAATTTATTTATTACTTGTTCTTTTAATTGCCTTTTTGCGCGGACTAGAACCAGATACATCATATGATGTGAGTATGGGTAGAGTATATTGGCAAACACCGGGATTTGTAGATAATATTAGTGAAAACGTATTTCCGGCAGGTTTCACATTTTTTTTCCCGTTGAGCGATAGGTTATTCTATTATCCGCGCATTTTACTAGGATATCGTATGGGAACTCTTTTTAACGCTATGCTAGTAATGCTGATATTTGGTCAAATATGTGAGTTATATGAACAGATATTAGGCGATCGTTTACAGAATCTTCGAGTGAAATTAGCAGAGAAATCAATTGATCAACCGAGCTTTGGTATTTTAACCAGCTGTATGAATAAAGAGTTCTTTGCGTTTATCACGATTTCTCTGTATTATGTATTGGCTGATTTGGGAACATATATGATTGATTTAGCGGCGATTCCGCTATTGCTGTGGATGCTTAATCAAATATCCTCACCAAGACAGTATGCAGCTAAAAAGCCTGAACTTTTATTCGTAGCGACAATTTGCGGTTTGATATTTGCTCTGAAGTTCACAAATATCATTTTTATAGTTCCAATGCTGGTTGTATATTTGTGGAAAAACAGAAACGCAATTCATCTTAGTGTGTTTTTGGTTGCGATAGTACTTGGTATATTACCATCTCTTCCATATTTCATATATGCGTACACTAGTACAGGAAATCCGGTTTATTGGACATTTAATGCTATCTTCAAATCCCCATATTATCCGGATGTAAATTTCAAGGATACTCGTTGGGGACCTCAAAACTGGAAAGAATTTATTTTTTGGCCGCTTCATTTGATTATCCATCCTACAAAAAATGTTTCTGAGATTTCAAAATGGCCTCAGGTATATTTATTTATGGGATATATAGGAGCTGGATATGCACTTATAAAATCTCGATTTATAAAACATAAAACAGCATATGTAATGATTGCAAGTATGTTCTTTGTATTCACACTCTTATGGTTGAAGAGTACTGGGTATCCTAGATATGCAATTATTTGTGAAATGTTGGCGGTTGTTCTGGTTCTAATGATGATAGTTGAACTGTTACAATCTGATGGTACATGGAAACATACAGTAGCCATTACTTTATTAATAGTATTGACTGCACAATGCGTATTAAATACTGTTGGCGCTGCATTGAATAAGTATGATTGGTCATTCCGAGACCAAATTAGTAAGGAGAGCTTAAGTGGAAACTATAGGTTGAATGCCAAATATGTATTTAGAGATCGAGGCAATATTGGAACAGAAGAACAAAGAAAAAAGATTGATATCTTCCTTTCCACTCATATTAGGCATGCTATTATGCGAGAGTTGGATGAGAACGCAAGAATTGTAAATGGCGTATATATTGCAAATGTTTTATCATTAGTAAAAGAAAGTAAGAAAATCGATTATCCTGCATATTATTTTGATATGGTTACAGAAGAAGAAAAAAATGGTGCTGGAATTTACGATGTTGCAATTGCTAATGAATATGATTATTTTACAGAAACAGCTAATATGGTAGGAGCGGAGATTATTTCTCTTGAGGAGGTCCCAGGATATTATGTAGGGCGTGATACACCGATTTTGATTGGCTATTCCATGACGGGCCGAGAAAATACTTGTACAGATTTGTCTGAATGTCCGACGTTTACATTTGAACAGGGTACAAAGAAGATAAATCTTTCAGGAATTGCATGTCTGCCATCTTATGTTCAATGGGATTGTGATAATCCGATACTGAAAGTTACTGCTACTGTAGAAGGGCAAACTACAGAATTGCTTGAATTGGAAATACCACAGCATGAATATATCCAACTAGATGAAGTATTGGATATAGCAGAGTTGAGTAAAACGGGAGATGTTACGATAACATTACAGGATATCAGCGGCCAGCAGATAACGGGAAATATTTTTAATCTGTCTGTTGTTTCGCAGGCATAATATCAGAAATAAGTGGGTGCTGAAAATGAAGGTTCTGGTAATTGTTCCAGCTTATAACGAAAGAGATAACATTCAAAAAGTAATAGATGATGTTGAGAAGAGCGCTCCATTTGTTGACTATGTAGTTATCAACGACTGCTCGACAGACGACACGAAGAAAGTTCTAAAGAAAGGGCAGGCAAATTTCATTGATTTGCCTGTCAACTTAGGCATTGGCGGCGGCGTACAAACGGGCTATCGTTACGCGTTGGATAACGGTTATGATATCGCTATTCAGTTTGATGGTGATGGACAGCATGATGCGTCGTACATAAAAAGGTTGATCGAGCCATTGGAAAACGGACAAGCTGATATTGCAATCGGCTCACGATTTGTTGAAAAAGAAGGCTTTCAGTCTTCTGCATTGCGCCGGGCAGGCATCAAATTTTTGAGTGCATTGATTCATATGCTCTGCGGCGTAAAGGTACATGACGTGACAAGTGGAATGCGTGCCGTAAATCGAAAGGTGATTCGAGAATTTGCGCAAAATTACGCTCAGGATTATCCTGAGCCTGAGGCCATTCTGTCCTCAGGCTTAAAGGGTGCGACTATCGTTGAAGTTCCAGTTAAGATGCACGAACGCCAGAACGGTACAAGCTCTATTAATGCGGTGAAATCCGTGTATTATATGATAAAAGTATCCTTAGCACTGATTATCGGCCGGATTACAATGGGGAAGGAGCGGGTGATATGATTTCAACGACCCTGCGTATAGCTATGCTGGTGGCAGTTGCTGTATATTTCTACTTAGTGTTGCGACTTTTGAAAAAGAAAAGCCTTAATCTGAAGTATACATTACTGTGGCTGTTGTCGGGTATCATCATGCTGATACTTGCAGTGTTTCCTCAAATATTAAATGGATTTGCAACGGCAGTCGGTATCTACGAGCCGACGAATGCACTTTTTGCGGTTATCTTTTTCTGCATTATCATCATTTTGATGTCGCTGACGGCAATTGTATCGAAATTGAATGAAAAGAGCAAACGGTTAATTCAGTCAATTGCTCTTTTGGAAAAACGCGTACGCATTTTAGAAAACGAGAAAGATGGTGATGAAAAGTGAAAATGACACTCCTGTGTTTCCTTAATACACTGATGATGGCTACTGGACAAATGCTGTTCAAAGCCGGTTCGGCAGGTAAATCCATAGGGAGCGTATTGGATATTATTAAACTGTTTTTCTCACCGATTGTTTTTGTTGCTTTATGCCTATATGCTGCAACGACTGGATTGTGGCTATTTATTCTTAGTAAGGTGCCGATGAGTCATGCATATCCAATTCAGGCGTTGGCATTCCCGATTGTGCTGCTAGCATCAATGTTTTTCTTTAAGGAAACAATTTCTCCGATGAAGTGGCTGGGTGTAGCTATTATTGTCTGTGGTGTATTCGTTGCTACGAGAGGATAAGCAAATGTGGAATGCAATAGAGTATGATAACTGTTATTTGGGTGAGATGCTTCAAATGACAGTGGAGCAGTATGGTTCGGAAAATGATATAGCTGATCAAAATTTTTTAATGCATGAATATTTTGAAAATCCTGCAGGAGATGCAGTGATTAGCCTTGCATACGATGATGCGCAAATGACGATTGCAGGACAATATATAATTTGGCCAATGCACTTCATGGTGGGAAACAACAAAATAAAGTGTGCGCATTCATTAAATACCCTAACAGGAAAACAATACCGAGGACAAGGCATTTTTACAAGGTTAGCAGAAGAAAATTATAAAACAGCGTATAAGGATGATATTGCATTTATATATGCGACACCGAACCCCAATTCGTATCCAGGGTTTATAAAAAAACTTTCTTTTACCGAATTGGGAAGATTGCCACTGATGCTTCGGCCTTTAAAACCCTCTCAAATGGTAAAGGAATTTCTGCACTCTAATCTGCTAAGCGGACCAGCTGGATTATTTGATGGTATTTTTTCAGCAAAGATGAAAAACGATGATGGCGTTTCGATTGTCGATATAAATCCTGATAATGTAGAATTATTAGATGTGTTATGGGAAAATGTTCAAGATAAGTATCCGATTATGAACATCCGTGATTCTGCATATGTGAAGTTCCGATATTTAGAGATGCCGCGTCGGGAGTATCATCCAGTTATCGCTATGAAAAACGGGATGCCTGTCGCATGGGCAGTTGGCCGAATCATGGAAGTTGCTGGGATGCAGTGCGGAATGATTGCAGATTTTCTATTTCAAAGTGGAGAAGAGGCAGCAGCTAAAATATTGCTCGATAAATTACTGGTTAAGCTGCAAGAGAATGGTGCAAGCGTTGCTGGCAGTCTAATGCTTTCACATACAGAGGAAGCGAAAATCTTGAAAAGCAAAGGCTTCTTCAAATGTCCCCGAAAACTGGAACCACAGCCGTTTCCTCTGTTAGTACGTATATTAGATGCGACACGTGCAGACAAGAAAATTCTGCAGCTATCGAACTGGTTCTTTACTATGGGGGATTATGACGTTATCTGAGGTAGATTATGAAAAACATATTTACAATTGATACTGAGGATTGGTTCCACGCGAACTATGAGGATGGGCTATTTCAAAATAGTGCGGATGTCAAATCGACAGTCGAAGAGAATACAGAGGTGTATCTGCGTATATTGGAGCAATATCATGCAACGGCGACATTCTTTGTGTTAGGATTCGTTGCAGAACAACATCCACAGTTGGTAAAAAGAATAGCTGATGCGGGCCATGAAATTGCAAGCCACGGCTATGGACATCAGCTGGTTTATAAACAGACACCAGAAGAGTTTAGGGAGGATATTCATCGGAGCAAGGGACTGTTGGAAGACATTATCGGAGAGCCAGTTGTAGGTTATCGTGCTCCATCTTGGTCGATTACAGAGAATTCGTTTTGGGCATTGGATATCCTAACAGAAATGGGATTCAAGTATGACAGCAGTATTTTCCCGTTTAAGAATTTTTTGTATGGAGTTAAGGGAGCACCGCGATTTCCATATGAAACTCGAAAAGTATACGAGGGAGGCATAGTTGAGGTTCCTCCGTCAACGATTAAATTGCCGGGAGTAAATATTCCTTTTTCGGGCGGATTTTATTTTCGTGCCCTGCCTTACTTTGGTATTCATACATGCGCCAAGTTGGTCAATTGTGAAAAGCATCCGGTTGTGTTTTATCTGCATCCACGAGAAATCGACCCTGAACAACCACGATTGAATTTAAGCAAGCGTGATGCCTTGATTCATTACTTTGGAATAAAGGGATGCCAAAAGAAATTCGAAAAAGTTATTAAAAATTTCGATTGCGGAGCAATCCGTGATGTGTTGGATTTAAGTTAAGCAAAAGAGGCTGGATTATGAACTTCGAAATTAAACAACTTTTTGACTTATCTCACACCCAAGCCGCCGACTATCTATCCGCCTTTCGATACCCATGGGAAGCGCTGGACGGCATCAAGCAGATGATTTTAGACTTCGGCGAGAAATTACCTGCCGACGAGTACGAACAGCGCGCAGAGGGCGTCTGGGTGCACAAGACGGCAAAGGTATTTCCGAGCGCGTATCTTGGTGCACCGTGCATTATCGGCCCGGAGACCGAGGTTCGTCATTGCGCGTTTATCCGAGGCTCTGCGCTTGTAGGCGCGAACTGTGTTATCGGCAACTCGGTAGAACTGAAGAACGTCATTCTGTTCGACAATGTGCAGGTGCCGCATTATAACTACGTAGGCGACTCTATTCTTGGCTACAAGAGCCATATGGGTGCAGGCTCGATCACATCTAACGTAAAGTCGGACAAGTCGCTTATCGTTATTCACAATGGTGACGAGCGCATTGAAACTGGGCGTAAGAAAATCGGCGCAATTCTTGGTGACTGTGTTGAAGTAGGCTGCAACAGTGTGCTCAACCCCGGTACGATTATCGGTCGCAACAGCAATGTATATCCGGTGTCCTGCGTGCGCGGCGTTGTGCCGGAGAACAGCATCTGGAAGAATAATGGAATGGTCTGCATTAAAAATAGTTAATATGTAGCGTTTGCGATTCTACAACAATCGATGAAATTTAAATGTTTTATTGTGGATAGCATTCTTTGGCTTAATTTTCAGAAATAGTTGACCTTTAAATATAGAGAGGAACGGTAACCGTTATGAGCATGACGTTATACTTTGCAAAGCTAAATCTCGTTAGTGATAATATTTTTGAACTATATGATAATCCAAATCAAAGAAATGCTATCTCACGTGCGTTATATGAAGCAATCAATGCGAATAAGATTTGGGAGAAAGAAAATCTGTTTATTGACGCTAACGGAGAGCAACGTAGTACGATTACAGAATATTCTACGCATATATTACGGGTTGATGATACATATTCTTATATAGAAGGATGGCTTTATAAAAAAAGTAAACTTTATTATAAGACATTAAATAGTATGACAAATACTCTAGTACAACAGTCGACAGAAAATACAGAAGGAAATCGGTTTGCACTTGATTTAAAGCATGGCTTTGTGGGGTACAATACATCTGCGCGTTTTGGATATAAGGAATTTATCGAGGCCTTTGAAAATATCATTAATTTAGGAGAACAGGAACTCAAGTTTGAATATCGATATAATATGAGTCTTTGCGTTAGTGGTATTAATTTGGACGAGATAAAAAAAGAACTTACGAGTATCGGGAAAATTAAGGAATTGAAAATTCGAATGCAGGCACCGAATCCAAGTGATGAACTTTTGGATGATCTACAGAGACGTTGTGATGGATTGGTGAAAGAATTCAAAGATGCTAATGTCACTGAGCTCGAATTTTTTTATTCAACCAAGGGAGCATCAGGTATCGACTTGACAGCCCCACTGATTGATGAAAAAATTAATGATATTCAAGGGCTTCATAGTGGATTACCGGTTGAGGAATCTACGAAAAAGGGATATGTATCTGTGGAGGCTACATCCACAACTGGGCGGAAGTATACATCGGGAGATTCAAAACCTATTAAACGGATTATCAACGGAATAGAAGATTTCTTTGATTCCTGTATTGAGGCATTTCGGCAGTTGTGATAAGGAGATATCATTATGAGCCAACAACCGACTGAACTTAATGTAGTGCGAGATTTATATAGATTTATTGATAAAAAGCAGCCTGAAGTTAAATGGGCGGCTGTTATGTCTTTTTTTATGGAGAGCTTTCTTGTTGTATTGTCATTACATGCCAATTTTACTATATATGAAGCTGATATATGTGGTATAATTCAATGCATTATTGCCGGACATATCAGTTTTATTGGACTAGCTATTGCGGGTATCGCAATTGTAATTGCTTTATTTACTGCAGATCAAATCAAGGAGATTAATAAACTGAAAGAAGGAGCTTTTGATCACTTACTATATGATTTTAAGTGGTTTGCATTGGTATCAGCAATAGCAACGGTTATTTTTATTGCTGTTATTTTTGTGATTAGGAGTCCGTATCCTATTGCCCCTACTTGGCTATTTTATATATTAACTTTTTTCTTAATATATATTTTTTTATATTTACTATTTTACGGATATGCTTTAATTGGAAATTTTATTAAAATGGCAAAAATAAAATGCTCCTTAGATACTGCTATAAGTGAGAGAAAGAATATATCTGTTGTAGCTATTGAGACCCAATTAGATTTTCTGGTTTCAAAGCTCTTTAATGGGAATAAACAGACAGCCCGTGAGTTCTATAATGAACTCATAAAAATAATAGGAGAAAACTCTGTAAATGATAATAAAGATGAGATTATTGCATATCTTAAGAAAAGATATACATCTTTAATGAAGTAGATCTCTGACTAAGGAGAGAGATATTTCTTATAGCATGTTGGTTGTCGCTGATTGAAACACTGATTTGCAATTTAAAATTAATATTGAACTGCTGTCAATTGCTGATTACGCATATCCCCATCTCCTCAAACTTTCCTAACAATTTAATAAAGTCAGATTTCTTAATCCTACAATCCTTACGGACGGCTGCGAGCGAAACGCAGCCGTTCGCCTTTTTCGCGATGCGACGCATCTTCTTCTTTGTCTTTTCGTGATACTTAGAGGCGTCAATACGGTCGAGCAGCTCGGAGAGTGAAACCGGATCAAAGTACGTCATATGCAGCCGATGCAGAAACTTGCTCTGCTGCTTTTCCACCTGCTTGCTGAGCTCAATAAGCTGACCATACCAGTCTTTTGCCTTGGTTATCTTGGTGATTTTCGAACGCCCGAACCGTAATTCCAGACGCAGAATATGCTCATCAATCTTGATATTATGCCGTTTTTTGATCTCATATGTTTTATCGTAAACCGAAAAAGCGCAGCTTTGAGACTGATTTTCAATTGTCCACGAATGCTTATCCGCCTCTTTGGATTTCTCGTCAAAATCCATATATGAACTGAAAGAAATCACGCTGTAACGGGGGATAGGATATGATTTCTTGAACATTTCAAGTCGTTTGCGTACGTCGGCCCTGCTTTCGTAATACAGATTGCAGGTCAGATCGCATCGAGACAGCTTGAAAGTCTTGAGCGGTTCGGATACTCCGATATCTTTGAGAATGTAATGAAGAAAGAGCTTCATTCCTGCAAAATCCATATTCCGCTTGAAAAGATCGGTTGGCTGATAATGACCGGCAAGCAGGGAAGAGGGATTGACGATCAGCGTCAGCCAGCTCGGACGAGAGCCGAAGGCCTGACTCATCTGAATTTCAACGCCCCGGGATTTGTACTGCGTGATCTGATAGTAGGAAGATAACGCATACCTATCTTTACCACAGCAGAAGCACTTGTTCTGCTCGATAATATTCTGAATTTCGGAATAGGACAATTTCCGCTTCAGGGAAAAAGTGTGAATACCGTACTCGTTCGTAATCATTTTTTTATTCCTCCGTTTTCGCGCGCATACCGTGCAGCGCTTGCAGGTTTTAGTTTCGTTCTGTCCCTGATACTCGAGGATATCACTTACCATGCAGTTATCGCTGTGGATAAAGTCATGCACCTGCTTCCGTTTTGTCTTTATCGTTTTAGTGGCTTTGGCTGACTGCTTTTTGACCTTCTTGATAAAGCTGTCCGAGACAGCATCATCGTCGCCGTTCTGATCGTAGAAGAGGACACAGTGCGCCTTTCGTCCATCACGTCCCGCTCGGCCAATCTGCTGAATGTAATCCGTCATGCTGATCGGCGCGTTGAAGTGTACAACAAGTTCAATATCGGAAACATCAATACCCATCGAGAACGCCGAGGTTGAAATCATAATTTTTCTTTCACCTTGCAGGAAGTCGAACAGCAGCTCTTTCTTGTGACGTTCCGGCTTAACTCGTGAATGATAGCGAGTCACCTCGTCCGTATATCTCTCACGCAGGATATTGTATAGCGCATCGACATAAGCTGTAGTCTGCGCAAAGATCAGCACCGAGCCATCTTTGTGATATTTATCAATTAGCTTGCAGAGCTTCTTGATACGGAATTCCAGCCGTTCCTCCAGCGTTTTCTTGTTGCAGGTAACGTCCTTCTTGAGCAGAATGAGATTATCGCGTCGTAAATCACTGCGGAGCACAGCAGGCTTGTCCATATGCAGACTATCACGAATGGTATTCAATGAATCCTCGGGTATCGTCGCGGAGCAGGCGCAGATCACCGGTTTATGCTCCAGCTTATCAATAAATTCGCCAATGTGCAGATAAGCGTCACGAAACGTTTGACCCCATTCCGTAACGCAGTGGCACTCGTCAACAACTACCATAAAGATATCCGTCTGTTTCATCACAGCAAGAAAGGTACTGTTCTGTAAACGTTCCGGCGTCACATAGAGAAAGTTCAGCCTGCCTTTGCGAGCCTTCTTCAAGATCTTTTCGGTGTCTTCCTTCGTCGTGTCCTTGTCGATGTATTCAGCAGAAATGTTATGAGCTTTTAATGTCTGCACCTGGTTGTAGATCAGCGCAAGCAATGGTTCAATCACAATCGTCAGCCTGTCGGAATGAGCAAGACCAACGGTTTCGTAGATGACCTGTTTGCCGGAAGACGTGGCAGCAATCACAATCGCATCCTGTCCGGCATCAAGAGTTTTCATCGGGATGATCTGCGCCTTGCGAGGCTTGTCAAAACCAAGCTGTTTCAAAGCAGATTTAAGATGTCGTTTAATGTCCATAGAGATAATCCTCCTCCATATAAAGATTATCAATATGTTGTACGTGTATAAAAAGATAATGCCGAATAGTGAACTTTTTTCAAAATTTTATTACATTTTTTGATATAATAAAAAAACGTCTCAAATACCTTCCCTGAGTATTTGAGACACAAATATTGCATTTGTTCATAATAAAAGTGTAAAAAAGTTAGATTAAATAGATGGATTTTGCCGGATTTTTTGTTCTGGTGCTACGCGAAATTCCATCTTTGTAGCCGTCTGTAGCCAAACCTTCCGGCGGCCATCGCATTAACCCTTATTTAGCCCGCAATAAGCGTCGGCGCGAGCGGGACGTCAGCAATTCGCAAAACCACCCCAAATTTGACGAATTCACGCCGATATGCTATAATAAGTACAGCAAAGAGATACTTTTCGAATCGCTTGATTTTAGCCTCGCGAGTCTCAAAATCCCGTGGCTACAGGCCTCCGAGAGCTTGGCTCCATGTAGCCAACTTGTAGCCAAAACGAAAAAAACGCCTTTTTACGGCCCTCTGACAAGCGGTTTCGCCGTCCACTGCGTGTATTCTGGACTCCCCATTTCGCACGGAAACCGTCCAAATGTTCCAAAACCAACGAGAAAAAATAATTTTAGGCGAGTTCAACTCCTCTCGGCTTCGCTAAAACCAGCACAGAACCGACGGTTTGAGCCGTCTGTACTTCATCGCGCAGGACATCAGTCCAGCAGAGTTATCAAGTGTTCGTGATACTGTGCGTGCTGATTGAGATCATTTGTGTGGAAAATCTGTAAATAGATTAAAAAATCATCAATTCTGCCGCAGGACAGGGACAAATCAGAATGTCTCTGTCCTGCTCGTTTTTTCACAAAGTAAAATATGATATGCTGAACCGCCTGGCTGCAAGGTAAAGATCATCGCGTTCAACAGTGATCTTCTTCGAGGGTATCGCAGAGGGCTTTTACCTGTTTTCTCCTGCGTGACCATCGTAATTCTCGAGGAACGAATGGAGTACGCCGCCGGTCTTGTAGCCGGGCATCATATCCAGATTGACCGAGTGAATGCTGTTGAAAATGCTGCGCTCGATATTGGGATTGTCGCGGCGAAGACGGCGCAGCAGGATCTTGACCTCCTGACGCTTGGAGCCGCCGCCGCCATTGTCGCACATGGTGCAGTTCTCGGTAAAGCGGCAGGCGCACTGGATAAATTCGAGGTCATTATACTGCTTCCATGCGAGAATGTCTTCCTCGTGGATGCAGTAGAGCGGACGGATCAGCTCCATGCCCTCGAAATTCGTGCTGTGCAGCTTGGGCAGCATGGCCTGCATCTGCGAGCCGTAGAACATACTCATGACCGTCGTCTCGATGACGTCGTTGAAGTGGTGGCCGAGTGCGATCTTGTTGCAGCCGAGCGACTGCGCCTTGCTGTAAAGATAGCCGCGGCGCATGCGGGCGCACAGGTAGCACGGGTTCTTTTCGCTGTTGTTGGCGACCTCGAAGACGTCAGTCTCGAAAACGGTGATCGGGATGTGCAGCAGCGCGGCGTTGCTCTCGATCTTGTTGCGGTTGATCTCATTATAGCCGGGGTCCATGACGAGGAAAACGACCTCGAACGGGACCTCGCTGTACCGCTGGAGCAGCTGCATCAGCTTGGCCATCAGCATGGAGTCCTTGCCGCCGGAAATACACACGGCGATCCGGTCGCCCGGCTGAATGAGCTGATACTGACGGACGGCCAGAGTAAACGGGTTCCAGATGGTCTTTCGAAATTTCTTGATGATGCTGCGCTCGATCAGTTCGTGCGGCTCTAATGTGCGTTTCATAAACAGGCTCCCTGTATCGTTATTTCACGAGTTCGTGATAGCATTCGTCGAAAATGGCGAGAAAGGCGTCGATCTCCTCGTCGGTGGTGAGGTGGCTCAGGCTGATGCGCCATGAGGACAGTGCGTTACGGCGGTCGCGGCTGGCAGGCCGTCCGCCGAGCAGGCGGATTTGACCGACACGCAGACGCCTTTTTCGGAAAGCGCACGCTGAAACACGGTTCCCTTTACATTTTTGACGCTGAGGTTGAGGATATGCGGGACAGCGTGCTCCGGGCTGTTGATATGCACGGCCGGATAGGCGGAGAGCGCCCTGAGCAGGCGTTCACTGTGCCGACGGACAATGGCACAGCGGTTTTCGCGCTGCTCGCAGGCGAGCTGGAGCGCGAGTGCAGCGGACGCGGCAAGCCCCAGTGCCGGTGTGCCGCTGCGGTAAAGCGTCGTGCTTGCGCCGCCGTTCATTTGCGGCTCCAGCGGCATACGGCTGCGCTTGAGCAGAACGCCGCTTCCGCACAGACCGCCGAACTTGTGCGGTGCAAAGCTCATCGTGTCGATGCCAGAGAAATTAACCGGGATGCGGCCGATGGCCTGCGTCGCGTCGACATGCAGGCGGCAGTTCGGATAACCGGCGAGCAGCTCTGCGATCTCACGGACCGGCTGAACCGTGCCGAGCTCACTGTCCACCGCGCAGAGCGCGACGAGTACGGTATCCGGGCGCAGCAGCTCGCGCACTTCCTCGGGGTCGACCGTGCCGTCGCGGCCGATGCTCAGCAGGTCGATCTCCCAGCCGCGCTCCTGAAGCGCAGTCAGGCTGCCGCTGACCGAGGAATGCTCGAGCGGCGTGGAGATGATGTGCCTGCCGATGTGGCGCGAGGCCTGTGCGATACCCTTGATGGCGAGATTGTTCGCCTCGGTCGCGCCCGAGGTGAAAATGACCTCGGAGGGGGCTGCGCCGGTGAGCGACGCGATCTGCTCGGCTGCGCAGGCCATTTGCTCGCGCGCGGCCCGGCCTGCGGCGTGGCCTGAGTTTGGATTGGCAGTAAAACGGCGTTCCATGTCGCAGAAACGCTCGAGCACCGCAGGGTCAGCCGGTGCATGGGCGGCGTAATCGAGATAAATCATAGCACTGCGCTCCTTTGTTCAAACTTGAACTATAATCATAGCATTTATGTAGGAAAAAGTCAAGACGAACGGAGAAGAACCAGCCTGTAATATGTCGAAACGATGAACGATTCAAGTGGTTTTGCGCAGCTGTGCACGCAAAAAGTACAAGAAATGTTGAGATATATTGCTGCCATCGTTCAAAATAACAGAGAAAGCGTATTCCCGTGCACCTTGCGCCGTGGTTTCCGCTGCCTTATAATATAGGAATGAAGGAGGCGGCATGGATGATAATTCGTGAATACGGCGACTCTGCGGCGAGGGTCATACTCGTTCAGCCAGTCGGACAGCATGAGCTGCCGCTGATCGACGACGAAATCGTGCAGATCGGTCAGATGACCGACCGGCCGTTCCGCTATCTTGCGGTACAGGTGGAAAACTGGAACCGGGATCTGTCGCCGTGGCCGGCTCCGGCGGTATTCGGGGATGAGGACTTCGGTGACGGCGCAGAAGCACTGCTTGAGGAAATCCTGCCGCTTTGCGCGGAGCAGGATAAAGACTATATAATCGGCGGGTATTCGCTTGCGGGGCTGTTTGCACTGTGGAGCGTCTGCCGGACGGATGTGTTCAGCGGCGCGGCGGCGGCCTCACCGTCTCTCTGGTTTCCTGGATTTTCTGCATATATGAAGGAAAAAGGACTTGGATGCGAAACGGTATATTTGAGTCTAGGCATGCGGGAGGAAAAAACGCGAAATCCGGTGATGCGCACAGTCGGGGACTGCGCCAGACACTGCTATGCATGGATGAAGGAGCAGGGCGTAAACTGTACACTTGAGTGGAATCCCGGCAATCACTTCAAAGAACCTGGTCTGCGAACGGCGAAAGCGTTCGCGTGGGTGATGAATCATATGCGGGAAAAGCCGGCACATGCGGCAGAAAAACGAAATATGAAAAAACCTGAAAATTTTTGTTGACAGGAGGGGGAGTGCTGTGGTATTCTATT
>ENA-ORRR01000327-ORRR01000327.1-human-gut-metagenome-genome-assembly--contig:-NODE-327-length-47407-cov-4.61926_pt1 | contig 47407 bp, 69 predicted proteins | sample MGYA00242182_ERZ509148 | MGnify/ENA primary metagenome ERZ509148 (study PRJEB26280, sample SAMEA2338674) | human gut metagenome | biome: human gut; feature: human-associated habitat; material: faeces... | reverse complement strand
CATCTTAGGATACCAAAACCCCAGCAAAGCGTTAGCTGACCATGTTGACTCAGAGGATAAACTCAATAACAAAACGTTAGCGAGTTTAGGACAGCGTGGCGGTTGGTTAATCAATGAAAGTGGTCTTTACTCACTCATCCTATCTAGCAAACTTCCACAAGCTAAGGAATTTAAGCGCTGGGTTACATCAGAAGTTTTACCTACAATCCGAAAAAATGGGATGTTTGCAACTGATGAGCTGCCCTGATTTTGCTATTGCTACATTGCAAAAGCTAAAAGAAGAACGAGAGGCTAAAAAAATGCTAGAGGCACAGATTGAGGCTGACCGTCCCAAGGTTTTGTTTGCTGACGCTGTGAGTGCTAGCCATACATCTATCTTGGTTGGAGAGCTAGCCAAACTACTCAAGCAAAATGGGGTAGAAGTAGGAGCCACACGCTTGTTTAGCTGGTTACGTAACCACGGCTACCTTATCAAGCGTAAGGGTCGTGATTGGAATATGCCCACTCAGAAAAGCGTAGAGCTTGGACTGATTAGGGTCAAAGAAACCAGTATCACTCACTCAGACGGTCATATCACAGTAAACAAGACACCTCTTGTCACCGGCAAAGGTCAACAGTACTTTATCAACAAGTTTCTTAACCAGGAGTACTTACCAGGTTAGGAACACAAAAAAGCCCCTGACGGCAATCAGGGACTCAGTAAATATATTACAAGAGGATTATACCATGAAATCAGTTAAAAAGAAATGGGAGCCACGCATTATAAACATCATGGCAGATGGCTCACAAGTTGACGACCTGACGGGCTACGTTATCCCAGCTGGTCACATCTACTATGACATCATCATAGGTTATCACAAGGAAAAGCTACGGAAAGGGGCTTGACTATGAGGTATGCAATACATTCAGCGAAACACTCACGAGAACTACACTCAAATGAACAACCATTCAGCCCAAAATACTGAACTGAGTTTACAGGCTAAAGGTTTGCTATGGGTACTGATGTCTAACAAGGACACATGGAGACCATACCTTGAGGAGTTGTCTCAACGTTCCAAGAATGGCAGAGACGCTCACAGGAAAGCATTTGAGGAGCTAAAGGAGGCAGGCTATATCCGTATCTATCGTAAAGGTTCAGGGCGTGGTAAAGGCATTCAGAATTATCCGCTAGTACAGGATATACCTATCACTGACAGTTATTGGAAATATTGGACTGACTATGTTGATAGGCAGTTATCCACAGGAAATGTGGATGATGATTTTACAACTTCCTGATTTTTCAAAAGTTGAAGAATTCAAAAGTTGAAAAGTTCAAAAGTTGAAGAATTCAAAAGTTGAAAAGTTCAAAAGTTGAAAAATCCGACACTAATAATAACTAATAAATAACAATAACTAAACAATAACAATATAGTGCTAACGCACACTAACTGACAATAATCTAGAGCCTTACGGCACTAATGAAAAATAAGTACTAACTGACAACAAACTAATAATACTAGAAAGAATAATATAGAGTTCTTTCAGAACTTATCCACAGGAGAAAAAACATGATTGACAAAGACAGAATTATCCTTGACCAACAGAAGAAGATTGAACGCATTGAAAAGCTACAAGAGGAGCTACACACTCTAGCCATGCTTGGCATGTTTACAATCAAGGTTGTAGGAGTGCCAGATGAGGACGGCTTGCTTGAGAGCACAATGGACACCATTCACAAGGTATCACACGCTATCACTGATGTCCTAGAGGGTATGAATCCAAAGAAAGCTATTCAGGAGAACCTAACAGACAAAGACAACAAAGAAGAGGAGGAAGACTAATGCTGAACCTATTGAAACAATTCCTAGGGCTGGAAGAGCCTACAACGACTGAACCAACTCAAGAGGGTAGCAACCTAATTGAGATGAGAGCTCTACAAGCTGAAAACCGTGAGCTAAAGGAAGTCATCAGACAGAAGAACGCTCTACTAAGAGAGCTATCTGAGGAAAACATGGAGCTAGGGCGTGACCGTAGACGCTACGCTGACACAGTAGCCACTCAACAGCGTCTAATTGATGTCTATGAGAGCCAAGTGGGCTAGGAGGTAGAACATGGACAGAGGACTATTTGGCACCTTTGACTATGACCGTGACTACTTGCAGCCTCCTCTGGAACGTGAGGGACGTGACCCTGATGAATGGGTATTCAGAGGTGGTCAATGGATTTATGTAGGAGATGAGTAGCCTATGGAAATACAAGGTCAAGAAGACAATGCTTATTGGCGTAAACGATACCAGGGACTCTGTTATGAGATGGGCGAAATCGTCAATGAGCAACAAGACAAGATTATCTCACTCAGTCAGGAGAACAAACGGCTGAGACGTGAGATTCGGAACATGAGACAGACTAAAAGGAGAAGAAGATGAGTTACGAACAAATTTCAGAGTCAACATATTACAGCAATATTAGCTATTGGAACGAACAAGCCAAGCAATACAGAGACCTTGGAGGTTTAGGTATTTGTGATGACAAAACTGGTGAAGAATTATACACAATCTAAGGAGGTTACAATGACTAACAATCAATTATCAACACAGACAAAACGTGACATCACTACTGACCCAACCCTACTAACTGGGGCGGATATTAAAAAATACTTTGACCCTCAGAATTTACTTAGTGATAAACAGGTAGGGCAAGCATTGGCTTTGTGTAAAGGTCGCAACCTCAATCCGTTTGCTAATGAGGTTTACATTGTAGCCTATAAAAATAATAGTGGCACAGAGTTTAGTTTGATTGTGTCTAAAGAGGCATTCATGAAACGAGCTGAACGCTGTGAGGGTTATGACGGCTTCGAGGCAGGTATTACTGTTATGAGAAATGGTGAAATGGTAGAAATTGAGGGCTCTCTAAAACTACCTGATGATGTTTTGATAGGTGGATGGGCTATTGTTTACCGCAAAGACCGCTCACACCGATACAAGGTTACCGTTGATTTTAATGAGTATGTCAAACTTGACAAATATGGAAATCCACGTAGCACTTGGAAATCAATGCCAGGAACTATGATTAGGAAAACAGCCCTTGTTCAAACGCTCAGAGAGGCTTTTCCTGATGAACTCGGCAATATGTACACAGACATTGACGGTGGAGATACTTTTGACACTATTAAAGATGTCACCCCACAACCACAAGAAAGCCGTGAGGATGTCGCTGAGCGCAGACTCAATGAGGCTAAAGTACAACAAGCCAAGCTAGCTGAACAAGGTAAATTGAGTGAAACAGCCTATACAGCAGATGAAGCCCCTGATCCAATTGAGGAACCAGTACAGGGAGAATTGCTTGACGGTGAACTAGAGTACTAGGGAGGACAACATGCAAGAATTACAGGTAATCGATGATAATAAAATCAATAAAATCTATGAGATGATCACAACGGATGAGCTTACTAGAGAGTCTTTTGAAAAAGACCTCATAGAGGCTACTGAGAAGTACAAGGACTATATTCCTACAGCTGGAACTCTCAAAGACGACAAGGCAAAGCGGGCTGAATTTAACAAGTTAATTGAGTCTAAAAATCGTATCCGTATTGACACTAAAAACTTGCTGTCAGAAACAGCTAACACATGGGATAGTTATGCTAAGTCAATTATTGAACCATTTGCAACCGTAGTTAGTGAATTTGACAAAGGTATTAAGGAAATTGAAGAACATCAAAAGCAACTAAAAATAGATACGGTTAAGAGTTACCTAGCCAACAAATCGGCTGAGTACATGCTGGACCCTCGTCTTTTTGATGAAAAGGCCCTTGAGCATGTCAAAGCTGGTGACTTCATGGCGGACGGCGTGACGCTTAAAAAAGCCACTATGAAGTCACTTGATGACATGGTTACCTTTGAATTTCAAAAGCAACAGGAATACGAGAAAGCAAAAGCTGCCATCTCTGGGCAATGTGCTGAGTATGGCATGACTGACCAGCCGTATATCCGCATGCTACGGGACTTGACGCTTGTAGAGGTACTAGAACAGATCAAGTCTGACTACGCCTTTGAAAAGCAAAAACAAGAAATTGAGCAGGCTAGACAAGAAAGAGAGCAACAGTTAGCAGCTCAGCAAGTTAAAGAGCAAGAACAGGCTCAAAAATCAACAGAGACCCCCAAAATTGACCCAGAAACGGGCGAAATCTTGGAGGGTGGGGAATTATCCCAAAATAATCAGAACGCCCTTAGGGGGGCTGAGAATAACTCAAAACAATATACTCAAAAAATGACCCTTGAGGTCTACTTCGAAGATTCAGACGACAAGGACAGATTTAAACGTTTACTTAGCGAAAACGGTTGGGAATACAAACAAAACTACACTGTTAGCGGCTATCAAAACATGGCTAGTATGACCGAAGAAGAATTGAAAACACATTTAAGTTAATGTCAAGACCAAATGAAAAACTACTCAGCAAAAATGGAAGCAATGATGAACTAACAATTACCTTGCACGTTGAAAGTCTGGCAGCGTGCTTGGACAACACAGTGACCAGACAAGAAAGGAAATTCGTCTACAGTCTAACAAGCTGGACGATGATACCCAACCCCTCGTATTTAGCACACACTCACACAATTTTTAAAAAGGGGTTGGTTTTAATTAGTCTTAAATATGCGAGAAGCGAAAGTGTATGCCTTATATAAAGGCGAGGAATTACTTGGCGTGAGTACGATTCGAGAGCTAGCGGAGAGATTCGGCGTTAAAACGGCAACACTCTACTACTACAAAACACCGACGTATCTCAAACGCACAAGCGACGAACATGGTAGAAGGTTGGTTGAGTTATGAAATTTGAGTTTTTGCTTGAAAGACATCCATCTAAACCAGCCCAAAACCTAGTAATTAACAGTAACGACAGATTTCACTTCAGACCAGAAGCTAAAATGGTGAAGAACCTACGCTTAATAGCGAGAGCTGAAGCCGGCCTGAATGTGAAGCCAGTGTTTAGTCCTAGTAGACCGTGCAAGGTGATTGTGACGGTCTACGGGGCCACGAATAGACGACTTGACCCACCAAATCTATACCCTACAGTCAAAGCTCTTATTGATGGATTAACCGATGGTAATCTTTGGACAGACGATAATCACAAAGTTATTAAGGAAATGTCTTTTAGATATGGTGGAGTTAGTGGAGTTTCTAAGAAATTTAAATTCGTTTTGGAAGTAGAGGAAGTAGAAACATGACAGAAATTAGACTACAAAATCCATACATGGATGAGACTATTAGGGTGGAAGAAGATTATAAATATATTCTGAACGTGCTGAAATGGATTGAACGAGGTAATGTGGATTATCTTTATTTACAGCAGATTGAGCCAGAAAAAAGGGTGATTACTATCAGCCCTAAGAATTTCGCAAAGATTGATTACTACGAGGAGGAAGTGGAAGATGAAAATTAAAAATTATAAAAACACACCTAATAAGATCAGTTACACTGCATGCTATGATTGCCTTGAAATGGAAATCATTCATGAACGTACAGAGTTTGGTGTCAGCACCACAGATATCGAAGATTTTCTAGAAAAAGTGTCTATGTATAGCTATGAAGATGCAGACGCAATCGAAGCCTTCAAAGATTTTCAAAATAATTTAGTGCTCGAAGATGTCGAGTTTGAAATCGAGACTGCTGAGGAAACGAAAAAATGAAATACAAAGTTATCGTTTACTACGACAATATGCCAGACAGTGAGCATATTTTTAACAACAAGAACGACGCTATCAACGAGCTACATCGTTTGAGAGGCGTTAAGTATCGCAATTCAAGAATGTATCGTGTGGAATTGGAAGAGGTGAAATAAAATGATGAACAAAGATGAAGCAGTACAGAAATTAACAAGACAGGCACTAATTTCGACAGCTCACGCAGAAGATTTATATGATTCGCTCTTACCGAAACCAGTAGTACCACAGTGTGTTGCAGACTGGTACGAGAGGCATAAGGATGAGTTTGAAATAAATCTGTATCGAGGGGCTTGCGAGTCTGACAGAAATTACGAGAAAGGAGGTTTGACCGACTTCCAAGAATGGCTGATTAGCGGTAAAACAAAACCGTTTCAAACCCTCGTCAACATGCACCAATTTGGCTATGAGGTAGAGAAAGAGAAGCGGTATACAGTTATGATAAAAGCTGTTCTTGGTCAGTATTTGGGAAGATATTACCTGAATAATGAGGAACTGACACCTCAATTCTCAAGAACACAATTTACAGTAGATGAAGAACGTCCGACCTTCACCCGCAAAGAACTTGAAGATGCTAATTTCGGCTGGGTGTTCGATTGCGAAGGCGTGGAAGTTAAAGAGGTGGACGATGGAAACGATTAAATTTATTTTGATGGTCGTAGCTGTGGTTTATGCTTGGCACACGCTGTTTGGCGGGGAATGAAGGGGGTGGAATAGATGGGCGTGTTTGAGATTTCTTTGTCTAAAAACGACCTCGAATATATTGCGAACGGCTATGGTTTGAAAATAAACATCAGAGATGAAAGATTTTCGGAAGTGGATGAAATTATTTTAAAACCTGCATTGATGAACGATTTAATGAATCCGTTGTTAAATTATAGACATAAATTGATTGATACGGGATTGCAAAATAAGATTAATAATTTTACGGGAGGAGCAAGGTAAATGGAAGACCTAATCACCAAAATCAACCATTGGGCAGACGAGCGGAATTTAAAGCAAGCAGACCCAAAGATTCAGTGGATGCGTATTACTGAGGAAGTCGGAGAAATTCGAGATGTACTCTTGAAACCGACTAAATTCACGGAGCCCCAAGCAGCGCTCAAGGACGCAATCGGTGACACGCTAGTAACAATTATCGTGCTAGCACATCAACTTGACCTCGATGTAACTGAGTGTCTAAGCATTGCTTATGAAGAAATTAAAAATAGAAAAGGAAAGATGGTAAATGGAACATTCGTCAAAGAAAGCGACCTCTAAGAAGTGGTACACAGACAGTTTGACTGTTTCAAGCACTATCTTAGTCATCAGTCTAGTTATCAACATGCTGTCAGTCCACTACGTTCTGACAGTTCCACGTAGGGTTGAGACGGTAACTATCCATAAAGTGGATAACGTGGGTGCAGAGATGCACGGTAAGGTGACCGGAAAAGAGAAAATTAATGACCTCTATACCATTGATTGTGGTGCTTACGGTAAGTTTCTTGTCAGCAAGGAGCAATACGATGCGGTAAGCGTCGGGGATGATATCCCTAGCTATCTAAGAGGGAGAGGACAATGATACCAAGATTTAGAGCGTGGGATAAAGAGTTTAAAGAAATGGTTCGAGTTGATGCGTTACTCTTAGAAGAGGAAGTTATAAAAGCAACATACAAAAACGGGAATGTCGTGAAAGAGGATATGAAGCACTATGACCTCATGCAATCAACTGGCTTCACTGATAAGAACGGGAAAGAAATCTTTGAGGGGGATATTATTGCTATAGAAGTGGAAGACGTTGAAACGCCGATAAATGCAAAAGTTTTCCAAAATAGAAAGATAGGCATTTTAATGTTCCATGTTTTCGAAGACAACGAAGATGTCCCGATGGTAGAGTTGCTAGAAGATGATTCAGTGGCGTTCGCAATAATTGGTAACATCTACGAAAATCCAGAGCTTTTGGAGGTGGAAGGATGAAACCTAAAAAATATCCATATTCAGGAAAGGCTAGGATTGTCAGGAAAGAAATGCCTAGATTTATCATGCTGAGTTATACAGCCTTTGATAGCAAACTGATTGGACACATTGACATTATGAAGCAGACGGGAGTAGGAGAGACTCTCATCATTTTCAAGATCCCTAAATTCTTTGCTTACGAAGAAAAGCAGGTAAGGGTAAGCTTGCCACTCCATGATGTCGTAAGAATTTTGAACCGCTATTAAACAAAAAAGCCAAGGCACTCTCTGCCTCAGCTAATAGTTTCCACAAAGACTATTATACCATAAAGGAGACGGAGAGTGAACAAGGCTAAAGAGCTCTTGAACGAGCTACAAAATCTTGATATGGACATTCAAAGCCGTATAGATGAAATCAATGAGCTTGAGGCAGGTTTGCTCTCAAGTCCCAAGTGGACAGCAGACAAGGTCAAAGGTGGTCAGGCTAAAAAAGTTGATGATGTCTATACTCAGCTTATCGCGATGAAAGAGGCAATTGAGCAGGATACTAAAGAGGTCATCAACAGGAAGCTTGAGCTTGGTAGATTGATTAACAAGCTGAAAAATCCAAAGCATAGAACCATCTTGAGGATGACCTACATCAATAAAATGTACATTGATGACATCTGTGATAGTATGGGAGGTATGAGCTCTCCTACATATTACCGTTTGAAGAAACAGGCTGTAAATGAGCTTGATGTCATTCTTTCGGAATTGATAGTAAATGATAGTAACGGTACAGGCATGAAGTCTGAAATCTGCTAGAATGGTAGTATCAAGAATTAAGGAAAAACCTCACTAAGTTTCCACCGCTGCATGACAGTCAAAGGGACGGACTAAAAACGACATTGAAAGCCGTCCAGTGATAAACAAACTAGCCAAGATGTCGTTAGTTAAGCTAGTGCCCCTTGTTGGTGGTTGAGGGGGCTTAGGGAATATAGCTCAGTTGGTAGAGCGTCGGTTTGAAGCACCGAAAGTCACTGGTTCAACTCCAGTTATTCCCATTGTATCTCTGTGAGTAGCTATCACAATAGGGGTACAGGGCGGTAATTAGATTTAGGCTGATTAACCTGTAGGACAGAGATAAAGTAGCGCTATATAAGGCTCTGGTGGGGGAGGCACCCACTTATCGCATACAGTCACTCAATGAGTGGCTTTTTTATATTTCAAAACAAATAAACAGCAGGAGGTTTAGGCTTGGGTAGAGCAAGAGACCCCAACCGAGACAAAGCATTTGAAATCTATTCAGAGAACAATGGAAACATTGAACTGGTTGAAATTGCTGAGCGTTTGGGTGTTTCAGCTGGCACTGTCCGAGGTTGGAAAAGTAAAGACAAATGGGAACCTAAAATAAAAGGAACGTTCCAAAAGAAAAATGCGGAACGTTCCAAAAATCCAAGGGGTGCTCCAAAGGGCAGTAAGAACGCTTTAGGACATGGAGCCCCTAAGGGAAACACCAACGCCCTCAAACATGGCTTGTTTGCTAAGTATCTACCTCAAGAGGTGTATGAGATAGCTCAGGAGGTTTCAGAGAAACAGCCTATAGATATACTCTGGGAAAATATCACGCTGACCTATGCTAATCTATTGCATGCTCAGCGTATTTTATTTGTCCAGGATGTAGAGGACACCAGCACCTTTGTCACAAGCACAGGAAAGGCTGGTACAGGCTATGAACATCACACAGCATGGGATAAGCAAAGCAAGGCTTTAGCTGCAATAGCAAGGGCACAGTCAGAGCTTAAAGGCATGATTAAGACCTATGATGAGTTGACACGGTCACCACTGGTTACAGAGGAGCAACGCTTGAGAATTGATAACCTCAAGGCTCAGCTAGGCTCTAATGATGAGGATGACACAGTCATTACTGGATTTACATTTGATAGGAGTGAGTACAATGGCGATACTGAACCTAGCCAAACTGATTAACCCAGTATTTGATAGCGTCCTATACACCCTCAAGAGCCATGTGGTGCTAAAGGGTGGGCGTGCCTCTACTAAGTCCTCTGTGGTGTCCATTGACCTAGTGAATAGCTTTATCAGCGACCCTCTAGGAAATGTGGTAGTACTACGCAAAGTAGGGAAATACCTGAGAATGTCTGTGTATGAGCAGATACGGTGGGCAATCTATGAGATGGGGCTAGCTAATCAATTCCACTTTGGGAAATCACCGCTACAAATCACCCACAAGAAGACAGGTACGGCGTTCTACTTCTACGGCGTGGACGATCCCATGAAACTCAAATCACAGAAGATAGCTAAGGGCTATGTCATGGCTGTATGGTTTGAGGAACTTGCAGAGTTTGCAGGGCGTGAGGACATTGACATAGTTGAGGATACCTTTATCCGCCAAGAGCTGCCTAATGGTAAAGAGGTCAAGGTCTATTTCACCTACAACCCACCACGTAACCCCTACGACTGGATAAATGAGTGGGTAGCAGAGAAAGCAGGAGACCCAACCTATCTCATACATCACAGCACCTATCTTGATGACAAGCTAGGTTTTTTGTCTAAGCAGATGAAAGCCAAGATAGCCAGATACAAAGAGACTGATCCTGACTACTACCGCTGGATGTACTTAGGAGAGGTGATAGGGCTTGGTAATCATGTCTACAACATGAACTATTTTAAGCCACTTGAGAGCCTCCCTGATGATGATAAGGTGATTGGTATATCCTTTGCCCTAGATACAGGACACCAGCAGTCAGCTACAGCTTGTGGAGCTTATGGGCTTACCGCTAAAGGTAATGTTATCTTGCTTGATACTTTCTACTATAGCCCAGCTGGCAAGACGATTAAAAAGGCACCTAGTGAGCTCTCAGTGATGATACATGACTTTATAGACAAGGTCATGAAGACTTACAGAGTGCCAAAGCTCAAGATGACTATTGATAGTGCTGAGGGTGCCTTGAGAAATCAATATTTCAAAGATTATGGCGAACGCTGGCACCCAGTGGCCAAGAAGAAAAATCAGACCATGATTGACATGGTTATCAGCTTACTAGCTGAGGGACGCTTTTACTACCTTGACATCCCTGCTAACAAGGTCTTTGTTGAGGAGCATAAGATGTACCGATATGACGACAAAACAATCAATTCTGATGATCCAAAGGTTATCAAAGAAGATGACCACACGGTAGATGAGTTTAAGTATTTTGTCCTAGACAACGCTAGGGAGCTAGATTTGAAAGCCTAAAGGAGCTAACAATGGGAATAGTACAAACTATCAAGAATTTCTTTACAAGGAGTAAGTATGTGATGACCACACAAAACTTAACTAATATCACAGACCACCCTAAAATAGCGGTGTCTAGTGCAGAGTATGACCGTATCAGGGAAAATCTCAAGTATTTTGCAGGGCGTTATCCACAGATTGAGTATAAAGATAGCAACGGTACAAAGCAAAAGCGAGATTTTAACCATTTACCAATAGGCAGAACAGCCTCTAAGAAGATTGCAAGCCTGGTATTCAATGAGCAGGCTGAAATCACGGTAGATGATGAGAAAGCTAATGAATTTATTCAGGACCAGCTACAGAATGACCGCTTTATTAAGAACTTTGAACGTTACCTAGAGAGCTGCCTAGCTCTTGGAGGGCTTGCTATGCGTCCATACGTCGATAAGGACAAGGTGAGAGTCTCATTCATCCAGGCTCCTGTCTTTTTGCCTCTCCAGTCGAACACTCAAGATGTCTCTAGCGCTGCTATCATTACCAAGACTATCAAGTCAGAGGGGAATAAGCAGAAGTATTACACACTGGTTGAGCTCCATGAGTGGGGCAAGGATGATAAGTACACCGTGACTAATGAGCTATACAAGTCTGATAATCAGCATGTAGTAGGGGCTAGAGTACCTCTATCAGAGTTCTATGAGGACTTAGAGGAAGTGGTAGACCTTAATGGGCTCAGCCGTCCTTTGTTTACCTACTTGAAGACTCCAGGGATGAACAATAAGGACATTAACAGCCCACTTGGTCTGTCCATCTTTGACAACGCTAAGACCACTATTGACTTTCTCAACACCACCTATGATGAGTTTATGTGGGAGGTCAAAATGGGTCAGCGTAGAGTGGCAGTGCCTACTCAGATGATTAAGACGGAATATAACCAGCAAGGCGAAAAGGTCACCGTCAAGCGTGAGTTTGAAGCAGGTCAGAATGTCTATGAGCAGTTTGACTCAGGCGATATGGACAAGGGTATAGGTATCACAGACCTTACAACACCTATCCGCTCTGATGACTATATCAAGGCTATCAATGAGGGTCTGAAACTCTTTGAAATGCAGATAGGAGTGTCAGCTGGCATGTTTACCTTTGACGGTAAGAGCATGAAGACGGCTACTGAGATTGTCTCAGAGAACTCTGACACCTATCAGATGAGAAACAGTATTGTCAGCCTTGTTGAGCAGTCACTCAAGGAGCTAATTGTATCCATGCTAGAGCTGGGGAAAGCCTACAAGCTCTACAAGGGCAATATCCCTGACATGGACGCTATCAGCATTAACCTTGATGACGGGGTCTTTACTGACCGCAACGCTGAGCTTGATTACTGGATTAAGGTTGTAAACGCTGGCTTTGGTACAGATGTCATGGCTATTGAGAAAGTGCTCAATGTAACCCCTGAGAAAGCTCTTGAGATTAAGGCTGAAATCAGCGGTAATGCCATTGATGAGGCAAGTGATGACCGCAGCCCTGATGATGTAGAAATTTACGGAGAGTAACTAGATGGCTGATGACAAGAAGAAACCAATCAAGCTAAATGATGAGCAGCTAATGCTTGACGCTAGTCAGGTTGCAGACATCTATCATCAGCTTACACTTGACCTATTTGACCAGGTTGTAGACCGTATCAAAGAGCGTGGCTCTGCCAGCCTTGATGATAACCCCTATATTTGGCAATTAGAGAAGATGAATGAGATGGGGCTACTCAATGAGCATAACATCCAGCTCATCTCTGAACGCTCAGGGATTGCTGAGGAACAGCTCAGGCATGTTATTCAAGGCGAGGGCTACCAAATCTACCAAGACACCAAACAACAGCTTTTAGAGGCTACTGGAGGCACTGGCACGGTTGCTAACAGCCTTATCCAGAACAACCTAGCAGCCTATGTCAATCAGACTATGAATGGCATTGATAACCTCATCAACACAACGCTACCAAAGAGCGTGATAGGGGCTTACAAGTCCATCATTGAGGAGGCTACAGCAAAGGTTGTCACTGGTCTTGCCACATCAGAGAAAGCTATTGCTGATACTGTCATGAAATGGGCTAAAAAAGGCTTTTACGGCTTTACAGACAGCCAAGGCAAACGTTGGAGAGCTGATACCTACGCTAGGCAGGTTATCAAGTCCACAGCTTGGCGTGTCTATCGTGAGGTCAGGATGGCTCCAGCTGAGGAGATGGGGATAGATACCTTTTACTACTCCAAGAAATCCACAGCAAGAGAGATGTGTGCTCCTCTGCAACATCAGATAGTTACTACTGGCGTTGCTAGAACAGAGAAAGGTGAGCGTATCCTTGCCCTCTCAGACTACGGCTACGGCTCTGCTGGAGGCTGCCTAGGTATCAACTGTAGGCATGAGATAACTCCCTTTGTTGTAGGAGCTAACTACAAGCCTGAGCTAGGGGATGATGTCAAGGACTTAACCCCTGAGCAAGCCATAGAGAACGCCAACGCTCAAGCTAAACAGAGAGCCCTAGAGCGTTCTATCAGGCAGTCCAAGGAATATCTGCACGTTGCAGAGAAACTAGGCAACCAGGAGCTGATAGACAAGTATAGAAACAAGGTGAGGATACAGCAGGGAGCCATGAGGGACTACCTCAGACAGCACCCATTCCTACACCGTGATTATGCTAGGGAAAGATACTACTACAATGATGATACTGTCCAAAAGTTATACAAAACTATTGACAAACGCTCTAAAAAGGAGTATTCTGAAATACTACGAAATTTGGGAAACAAAGTGCCCAAGTCTTATAGTGATTTCCAAGCTCTGAGCCGTTCTGAAAAAGACTCCTTGAGGTATGATAATAGGATTGTCAATTATTTCAAGGGAGACATTCAAGAGAAACTGTCTGATAAGCAGAAACAGCAGGCAGTGGAGGCTTACTTTAATTTCAAGAGTGACGGTATAGTGTTTGGAGACCATGCAATAGCACGCTATATAGAACGTATGAGACGCAATGATGGCACGTTTACCTACAACTATGACACGGTCAAAACAGCCTTTTCTCTGCCTCCTAACTATGTATCAGAGCAGAATGGCAGACTTGCTAGATACTATAACGGTATCCTCTACATCACTGAGCCTGATACAGATATTGTAGTAACTATGATGAAACGTAAAAAACTGAAAGGATTTAAACCATTATGAGATACAGTCAACAAGTATTAGACATGCTAAAGCAAGCGGTCAGTGGTCAGATTGATAATTTTTGGGATTTCTCCTTTAAGTTTAACGCCCTTTTTGGAGAAGATGAGGACTTTGCTGAGGCTTGGGACAATGAAAACCCTGAAATGTTTGACGCTCTCAATGACTTTGAGCTAATGATGTTTTTAGAGGAACATGACCCAAGCGATAAGCAGGGATTTATCAATTTCCTAACGCCTTACTACGAAAAGGCAAAGCAATTAGTAAAAATCAGCGCTTAGAACAGTCTAGGCGCTTTTCTTATGCCCAAAATCAGGAGGTAACCATGAATAAACGTATCAAGAAGAAACATGAGCTTGAGAGCAAACTACGAACACTGGACATGACAGTAGATTTCTTGCTTGACCAAAACAATCAACTCTGGAAGATTGTTGACAAGATGGAAGAAATCAGCTCACACAACACAGAGGCTACTAACAAACGCTTTGACCAGGTTGAGGCAGATGTCAGCACCCTCAAAAAGGCTAAAAAGCCTTGGTTTGGTCGTAAGTAAGGAGGTGATCACTCATCTTGACTGGTAGGAAAGACTACTTTATACCGTTTGGAGTTCCAAGCGGTTTTTATTTTGCCCTGGAGCATGGCGTAAAACTGTCTAATTCTGCCCCTCGTGGCGTAAAACAAAGGAGTTAAGACATGAGTCTTAAACGTGAGATGTTGGTTGACGCAGGTATCGAAGATAAGGCTGTGCTAGATAATATCATGCAAGCGTACGGTGCAGGTATTGAAAATGCAAAAGTACAGGCTACGTCAGAACTACAGGCAGAAAACGACAGCTTGAAACAACAGCTTGAGCAACAGAGCCAAGCTATCAAGGACTTGCAGGAAAAAGAGGGAGCTAGTGAAGAAAGCAAGCAACAGCTGGCAGACTTACAAGCCCAATTTGACCAGTACAAGACTGATAGTGAGACTAAACTTGCTCAGATCACTAAAACTAACGCTGTAGCCCTTGCTTTGAAAGATGTGGGAGCTTACAACTCTGAGGACTTGATGAAGTTCATTGACCTAGACAAGATTGAGCTAGGAGAAGACGGCAAGCCTGTCTTAGAGGAAACCATCAACAGCCTTAAAGAGTCCAGCCCTTACCTTTTCCAAGGAGAGGATGGACAGCCTAACCCTAATATCTCTGTGCATGGAAACCCACCAGCGGGAACTGGTGACGATAATCTGAGCGCAGAGGACAAAGCCCTTTTCGCTGGCTTTGATAGCGTATAAAACCAAAAGAACAAAGAAAAGAGGTAATTTTACATGGTAGTAAACTACGCAGCTAAATTTGATAACAAAGTTGATGAGCGCTTTGCTAAAGAAGCTCTTTCAACTGGTATCATCAACCAAGATTTTGATTTCACAGGCGTTGACACAGTCAAGGTCTATTCTGTCCCTACATCAGGAATGAACGACTACAAGACTACTGGTCAAAACCGTTACGGTGAGGCTGAGGAGCTTGGTAACACCGTTCAAACTATGGTACTCAAGAAAGACCGTTCTTTCACTTTCACCATTGACAAGAAATCTGAACAAGACACTAATGGTGTCATGGAGGCAGGTAAGGCTCTTGCTCGTCAACTGTCAGAGGTTGTTATCCCTGAGGTCGATACCTACCGCTTTGCAACGATCGTAGCTGGTGCAGACCCTAGCCATATCAAGACAGAGGCTGTGGCTAAAGACAACGCTTATGAGGCTGTCCTTGATGGTCAAGTAGCTCTTACAGACGCTTTTGTCCCTGTAGCTGGTCGTGTCTTGCACGTATCACCTAAGTTCTACAAACTCATCAAACTTGACCCAACATTTGTGAAGAACTCTGACCTTGGTCAAGAAATCACTATCAAGGGTCAAGTAGGTATGATTGACGGCTTGCCAGTCGTATTGACACCTACTACACGCTTGCCACAAGGTGTAGAGTTTGTCATTGCTCACCCAGTGGCTACTACATCTCCTGTTAAGCTGGAAGACTACAAGATCCACGACAACCCACCAGGAATTAACGGTAAACTCGTTGAGGGTCGTATCCGTTATGACGCTTTTGTCCTTGACAACAAGAAAAAAGCTATCTACGTGCACAAATCAGCGTAAGGAGGTAACTAATGGCTAAGAAGAAAGCTGAGGAAACCACAGAGGAAGTGGTGAACACACAAGAAGTAGCTGAGGAAACCACAGAGGAAGTGGTGAAACCAGTTTCTACCAAAAAGTCAGTTACTGTAACCAAGGGCGGGGTATCCTTTACCCTGTCTGACCCTATCATGATTTCAGCCTTTGAAAATCAAGGCTACGAAGTGGAGGAATAAACTAAATGGCAAAATTTAAAGCAACATCAAACGTGGTCTTTATCGTTGATGGTAAAGAACAAAGTTACGACAAAGACACTGAGTATGACATGGATGTCAAGACAGCTGATGAGTTGAACGCTAAAGGGCAAGTAACTCATCCAGAACTCAGTCCATTCTTTGAACGTATCAACGAAGAAAAAGCAGCAAAGGCGGACAAATAACACCGCCTTTTTAATTGGAGGTGGTTATTATCGCTTACTTAACTCAAGATGAATTTAAAGAGCTTGGTTTTGACGAAGTAGAGGGCTTTGAAAAACTCGTAAAGAGGGCAGAGGTGTCTATCAACCTCTTTCTTAATGGGTTCTATGACTTTATAGACTTTGAGAAAGAGATTGATCACAGAAAGCAAGCTGTCAAGTTGGCTACGGCATTTCAAGTAGCTTATTTGGACGCTAGCGGTATCATGACAGCTGATGATAAGCAGTCAGTGGCTAGTGTGTCGCTTGGTCGTACTTCTGTGAGCTACAGAGACACCTCTAGCTACTCTTTAGAGGGTGCTAGGTATAATCTGTCCCAGGACGCTTTAAACACGCTGAAAATGGCAGGATTTGGCTACAGGGGGGTAGGTTATGACAGACATTGATAAGCGTTTGCTGGTCGATACTGTAACTATCCAAAAACCTACAGAGGAAAAAGACGGATGGGGTAAAGTAATATTAGAGAGCCCAGTGACCCTTAAGTCTGTTAGGTTTGATAGACAGTATCAAGTGCAAGGCACCCAAAACAACCGCAAAGAGTCCAAGCCTAGTGTCCTGTTTGTGTATCCCAAGTATTGCCCAGTTGTCTTAGATAACACCTTTGAAAATGCCATTGTCAATGACGGAAAACGTGAGTACAGAGTGACCTCTGTGGTTCCTGTTAGTTACCCACATAAGCAAAAGATTTTTTGTTATGAAGTGGAGTGTATCTGATGGGAGCTAAAGTATCTGTCAAGGTTGACCTCAAGGGCATTGAGAAAAAGGTATCATCAGCAGCCTTAGCTAAAGGCAAGCTAGCAATAGCTAATCAGATGATGATGGACATGACCCCATTTATCCCACGTAAAAGCGGGAACCTTAGTGGTAGTGGGCAGGCTACAAGGGACGGAGTAAGATACCCTGGACCGTATGCCAGAGCCCAATTCTACGGCTCAAGCTACAACAAACATAGGAGCTTTACCTTTAAAAAGTACACCACTCCTGGAACAGGCAAGCGGTGGGATAAGAAAGCTACAGCTCTCCATGTTAAGGATTGGGGCAAGGTCGGTCTGAGAGCAATGGGAGTAAAAGCATGAACAACAATGATTTTTCAGAAGTCCTTAGAGACTTTATCAATACGCTAAACCTACCTCTGACTTGTACCTTAGATTACTTGTCAGAGAAAGAGAGTTTAGTTATCTACCCTTTACCTGGTGGCAAGATTGAAAAAGAGTACATGAATGGCAAGCAGGATATTAGCTTAGTCTATGAGGTGGCAATCAAAACGACTGACCACCAAAAGACAAGCTCTATCTTGTGGGCTATCAACTATGCTCTAGCTGATTTCAATCTGGAGCTACCTAGTCAAAACAACTCATATCAATTCAGGAGCCTTGAAGTCTCACAGCCATTCCTTAATGACCGTGATGATCAAGGCTTTTATGTTTACATGCTGGATGTCACAGCACGACTTGAAACAAATGGAGGAAAATAAATGGCAAAACAAAAAAACGCCAAGCGTAAACACTATGTAGCGCCTTGGGTATCAACGGCACCAACAACAGAACCAGGCTCTGACGCTTGGAAATGGCTTGCAGATGGTGTCACAACCGCTGAGGTTGAGAATGACGAAGAAACAGACGACGTTGCTTACTACAACGGTGATGGTACTCCTGAGACCGTAGTAACATCCGTCAAGTACGGATACAGCTTTGAGGGTGACTACATCAAAGAAGATGAAGCACAGAAAATCATTGCTGATATGCGCTTTGCAACTGGTGACCAACGTAAAGTGTGGTTCAAAGTCGTTGACGCTGATGGCAAGACTCAATACTCAGGAGTTGCCACTGTCTCTGAAATTAAAATCGGAGGCGGTGAGGCTGCTGAATTTGAAGCCTTTGAATGTACGATCAGCTGGAACTCAGTACCTAAACAATCCGCAGTAGTCGGTGGATAAAGCAGCTTAGGGGAGTGATTGTGCTCCCCTTTTTATTTTTGATTAGTAGGAGAAAGACAAAATGGTAGTAATTAAAAAGCGTAACAATGCAATCCCTGTAGATTTTGGTGAGTTCACCCTTGAATTTGTCGCCAATGATAAGAACATCCACAAGATGGAGGTTATCGGCAAGAAACTCAAAAAAGAGGGTGAAAAACTAGCCAAGACAGAAGACGGCAAAGCCTTTGAAGTGCTACAAGGCATGGTACAAGAGTCATGGACTGAGCTTTTTGACAAAGAGGCTTATGACAAGGTTTATAACTTCTCTGACGGCTCTACTGTCGATACTATGGCTTACTTACTGGAAGTTATCAATGGTGTCATCAATGAATGGGAACAACGTAACAACGGGGACGCTCTCAAAAAGTATCTAGGTGACTGATATGCTGGATTTATCAAGGAAATTGACAGATGAGTTAGTCCTTGATGATGATGTGTACCCAATGAACATAGCTTTTAACAAGGTCTTGAAAGTTGTGGAACTGATCAATGATGGTGATATTGACGAACTCTACAAGCCTTACCTGGCTATTCAGATTTTCACTGGCGTAGACTTTACGCAGGCTTTGAGTCCTGAGCAAGCCACGGCGATCTTTAAGCTGATTTTTGAGGAGCACATCAGAATTATCCCAGCTAAAGAAACAGCACCAGTGCTAGACCTAGCAGGCAACCCAATCAAAAGCAAGATACGCTCAAAGAGCCAATCAGAGGATGGAGAACGCCTTTTCAGCTTGAAGTATGACGCTGAGTATATTTACTCATCATTTTTGCAGGCTTACGGCATTGACCTGATTGACGCTCAGAACAGCCTACACTGGAAAAAGTTCAATGCTCTACTGAATGGGCTCCCCAGTGATACTAAGTTTGCTGAGGTGCTAAAAATACGCTCTTACAAGCCACAGAAAGGCGACAGTAAGAAGTACAAGGAGAACATGAAGAAACTCAAGAAAGAGTATGCTCTACCGAAAGAATTTGACTACTAATCTTAGAAAGGAGGTACACAATGGCAGATGGTTCAGTTACTATCAAGGTTGATATGGATGGCTCTAGTGCCCAGTCAGGGGTCAGCAAGCTAAAATCTTTGTTTGGCGGTCTTGAAAGCGCAGGTTCAAAAGTTGGGTCTGTTTTTAAGTCCGTTCTTGGTGCTAACCTCATCAGTGGCGCTATTTCTACTGGTATTGGCGCTATCACTGGCGGTATCCGTGACATGGCTTCTGAGCTTAACGGCTCACAGAAAGCCTGGAAGACCTTTGAGGGTAACCTACAAGCCTTTGGACGCTCAACTGATGAAATTAAGGCAGCTAAGGCTGAAATGCAAGACTTTGCCACCAAGACCATTTACTCAGCCTCAGATATGGCAAGTACCTACTCTCAACTTGACGCAGTTGGTACTAAGAATGTTGGTAGTCTGGTTAAAGCCTTTGGTGGACTTGCAGCCTCAGCAGAGAACCCAGCCCAAGCCATGAAATCACTATCCACTCAAGCTACTCAGATGGCAAGTAAGCCTAAAGTTGCTTGGATGGACTTTAAGATTATGATGGAACAAGCTCCCGCTGGTATGGCAGCAGTTGCTAAAGAGATGGGCATGTCTACCGCTGAACTGGTTGCAGCCGTTCAAGATGGCAAGGTCAAGACAGAGGACTTCTTTGACGCTATGAACCGTGCAGGGAACTCTGACGCTTTCCAGAAGATGGCTACTGAGTTCAAAACGGTTGATCAGGCTATAGACGGGGCAAAAGAAAGCCTCTCTAATAAGCTCATGCCAGCCTTTGAGAAACTCAATCAGTTTGGTATCAAGGCAGTCAATGCTTTATCTGACGCTCTTGAAAAAATTAACTTTGACAAGCTGGCTGATGGTTTAGGTAAGTTCCTAGACGGCATTAACGTTGAGGGCATTATCGCAAAAGTCAGCGGTTTTATTTCAGAGCTGGTGGCTAAGGTTCGAACATTCTGGAGTGCTTTTGCTAACACTGGGGCAGTAACGGCTTTTGTCGGTGCTATTCAGAGTATTGCAGGGGCTATAGGTCATGTTTGGGAGAGCTTGACAGCTACAGAAGTGCTGACCACTTTAGGGACGGTGCTAGGTAACGTAGTTAAGTGGCTTTCTCAGGCTGCAACTGTAGGGGCTAACTTTATCAGCTCATTACCTACAGGAGCTATTCAGGGGATAGTGTTTGGTCTAGCTGGTTTAGTGACTGGTTTTAAGGCGTTTAACTTCCTAAAATCATTCAATCCATTCAACCTGTTCAAGAAGAACGCAGAGGAGGCAGTGGACGGAGCCACAAATAGTGTCAAACGCTCAAAGAGCACCATCACTCAACTTTTTAGCGGTCTATCAAATGTTATCAAATCATTGGGGACATCTATAAAAACGGCTGCAACTGGGATAGGTCAAGGTTTGAAAGCAGCGCTGTCAGGTCTTGCTCCTGTTATCAGAGCTTTTGGTGCAGCACTAAAAACAGCTGGAGTTGCTAATATTCTTGCTTTTGGTGGTGCTGTTGCCATTGCAGCGGTCGGAATTGGTGCAGGTATCGCTATCATTGCCGCTGGTTTTACTCTTCTAGCTACTCAGAGCCAAGGAGTTGCTCAGATACTGGGGGCATTAGGAGGCGTTATTGAGTCAGTTGGTACAGCTATTGGAAATATTGCTAATGGAGTTATCAGCGGTCTTGGTAATGCTATGGGAACCGTAATTCAAGCGGTTGGCAAGGCTGCTCCAGGGTTAGCTAAACTGAGTCCATTGGTTGAAGCTCTCGGTACAGCTATTGGTAACGCAGCTCCTTTTATCAAGGCGTTTGGTGAGGCTTGGGCTTCAATTCTAGGCGTCTTACCTGGTGTTATCACAGCTTTTGGCAGTTTGGTAGAGTCAATAGGTACCGCTATCTCAGGCATAGTAACAGCTTTGACTCCCATTGCTCAAATTGTTGCTAACCTTATCCAGGGGATTGTCCAAATTATCGCTAATATGATTGTGCAAATTACTCAAGTAATTGCCCAAAGTGCCCCTCAGATAGCTATGGTAATACAGGCTATCACTGGGGCTATTCAAGCCGCAACCCCTATCTTAATAGCGTTGTTTGAGTCTATTGTCACTGTTATTCAAACACTAGCCCCTGTTATCTCTCAACTTATCCAGGGGATTGTCACTATAGTCCAAACCCTAGCGCCAATTTTACAAAGTATTGTAGATGGCATTGTATCTATCGTCCAGCAGATTGTGCCAATAATCACGGCTATTGGTAGTGTTATCGCTACCGCTTTAACGGGAATAGCAACGGTGATTACTTCTGTAGGTAGTGCAATCTCAACAGCTGCTCAGGGTATCGGTCAAGGGATCCAATCAGCACTCAGTGGAGTTGCTGGTGTTATCAGTGCTGTAGGTTCTGCCATCAGTGCAGCCTTGCAAGGTATCGCAAATATCTTCACGTCAGTAGGAAACGCTATCTCAACCGCTGCACAAGGCATTGGTAAAGGCGTTGAGTCTGCCTTTAACGGATTGGCAAATGTCATCAACTCGGTTGGTAGTTCCGTATCTAGTGTGCTTAACTCTCTAGCTAACGTGTTTAATTCTATTGGCACGGCTGCTCAAAAAGCAGGTAACGGGTTCAAACAATTAGCTCAAGGTGTGGTAATGATTACCAATACAAACCTTGGAGACATGGCTGCCTCTTTAGCGGCGGTTGCAACTGGCGTGGGTGCGATTTCAAAAGCCAGTGCTGGTATGGCTAGTGCTGGTGCAGGCATGAAGTCCCTTGGACAAGGGTTGACCCTGATAAAGTCTAGCGGTACTAGTGCAGTATCAGTCTTGACATCAATGGCTAGCTCTATCCCTAGCATTTCATCATCAATCACAGGACTTGCTCCAGCAATGACATCAGCAAGTACGGCTATGAGTACCTTTGCTACATCAGTCATGACATCTTTTGCTGGTCTGGCAGGGTCAACGGCAAGTATTGCAGCTCTACAAGCTAGACTGACAGCCTTATCAGCCTCAATGATGATGGCACAAGCAGGAGCCTCAGCAATGTCAGCGGGCTTTTCAGCAATCACTGGTATTGTGGAAGCTTTAGCTGGTGTACTAGTCTCAGTTCCTAGTCAATTTATGGCTATTACTAGCTCAGCAACTATGGCAACAGCTGCAATCATGCAACTAGCAATGTCAGCTCCTATGGTTGCCTCAGGCTTTTCTAGTATCTCAAGCGCCGCTACCTTAGCAATGTCACAACTTAACTCTGCTGTCCGTTCGGCAATGACGCAAGCTGTCTCTACAATGCAGTCAAGCATGCAACAGATGGTATCTGTGGTACGGCAATCGGCAACGCAGATGACGCAAGCAGGTCAACAGGCGGGGCGTGGTGTTTCTAATGGTGTGACAAACGGTATCCATTCAGGTATTGGGTCAGCTACGGCTGCAATGTCAGCTATGGTAAACGCAATTCGCTCAACAGCAATGGCAGGAGCTGGGGCAATGGTCGGTATTGGTGCTATGATTGGGCAAGGACTGGCTCGGGGTATGTATTCAGCCCTTGGAGCGGTCACGGCTGCTGCTAACGCTCTTGTAGCACAAGCAGAGCGTGCAGCCCAAGCAAAGGCTAAAATTCACTCACCATCAAGACTGTTCAGGGACAATGTAGGTCGATACATTGCCCAAGGTATTGCTGTAGGTATCGAAAAGAACACCTCAGATGTGACAGATAGCTTAGCCTATGTCCAGAGGGAAATGTCAGCGTTCAAGTTTGGCGCTGAGGAGTTGCTAGGTTTAGGCAATAGCACTCTCTCTAGTCGGTTCAAGCTCAAATCACTCACAGAGCGTGCTGAAACAAGCCAGATTGAGGTTATCAGAGACCAAGCTGACAAAGCCCTTGCCAGAGCTCTTGAAGTCGCCGAGCAGGCTGTTAAGCGTCCTGTAAACATGGTGCTTGATGATGGCACTCTAGTTGCTAAAATCGGAGAACCAATGACTAATTATCAAAACGACAAAATCAAAATAGATAACATGATGAGGGGGATTGTCTGATGAATAATGACACTATCACTATCAACGGATTTGACCTCTCTGAGGTTATCCGCATTATTGAAATTATCCGCCCTGTAGGGAGTGAGCGTAGCATTAAGACTAATGACGCTCCACTCTTAGGGGTGAACTTACAAGAGGTAAGGACAGGAGCTAAGACTATCAAAGTCAAGTTTGCCATGCTAACTAACAACGGTATGACACTTGAGAGGGCTAAGCATACCCTAGCGGGGGTATTCAACACCTCTGGGGCTGTCAAAATCGTTATTTCTGATGAGCCTGACAAGTACTACATGGGTCTAGTCTCTGGCTCGGTTGACATGGACAACATCACAAGATGGTTTCAAAAGGGTAGCTTTGAGCTGCTTATCCCTGATGGTGTAGCCCATAGTTCCACTTACCGAAAATTTGACAACGGCACCGTATCATCTGACAAGATTGTTTTCAATCTCATCAATGATGGTAATGTGCCAGCTTTCCCAGTGGTGACGGTCAAGAACAACGCAGAAAACGGCTATATTGGCTTGGTCAATACTAGCGGTGCTCTTGAAATTGGAGACCGTGAGGAGGCAGACACGGAGCAATACAAACGGTCGGAGCTCCTTATTGACTATCGTGATAACAAAATCACAACAGGTCTATCAGTAGCTCAAAAGAATGTAGCCATCTTGAACGATACTGAGCAAAATCTCAAGGGTACCGTGGGTATTGATAACGCCTGGGGTCGCCCTCATCTTGCTTTAACCAATCGTGGAGGCGGCTCACAGCCAAATAACGCAGGCTCTGTGACTTGGAACATCCCTACTGATAGTTCTGGGGCAACAGGCTCTCTGAATGATTACATCTGGTGGCGTCAAATCTTCTGGCTTGGCGCTGCCAACCAATACGGTTTTATCAAGTTGACCGTCTCTGATGAACAGGGGCAGTTTTTGTATGGAGTTGAGACATTCAAACGGTATAACGGCTTAGGGTGTGAATATAATTTCATGGCTAGCAATGGTAGGGGTGGTTACAACATGATTAAGCAGTGGAGTTTTACGGGGACACACTGGGACTATCACAACCCGTTTAATGAACCCAGAGGCTGGTCAGACCTGAAACGTAATGACGACAAGGTGACGGTCTACTGGTGGGGTTCATACAATACGTTTGTTATTCCTGAGATTAAGGGTAGGAAGTCAGCCAAAATCCACGTAGCTTTTGGCGCTCTAGGCAATAAACCTCTAGTAACTCACATGTACCTTGATAGCATTTACTATCAAAAGGACTTTGTGAGTGCCACAAGGGACATCCCTAACCGCTACCCAATCGGTTCAAACGTAGTGCTTAACAGCGAAAACGACACAGTCACAGTGGATGGACTAGAACGGATTGTGGACATTGTTCACGGTTCAACATTCCTGACTATCCCGCCTGGCAAGAGTCAGCTAGAGGTTTACAGTTCAAGCTGGACTAAGACCAAGCCTACTGTCAAAGTAGAGTTTAGAGAAAGGTATTTATAGCTTATGTTATTGACTATTCATGACGCAAACCTGAGAAAAGTTGCTTTTATTGATAACGAGAAACAGGCTACATTGAACTATTTCAATGACACCTGGACAAGATACCTTGAAACTGGGTCTAGTACGTTTGATTTCACGGTATTTAAAAAGGCTATCGTTTCAGATACAGGGCAAAAGAGAGCCTACAACTATCTGAACGAGAAAGCCTTTGTCTCATTCCAGTATAAGGGTAAGACCTATCTGCATACCATCCGAAAGGTGGAGGAAAGTGAGCAAGTTATCAAGTGTTACGGTATCAACCTGAACCTTGAACTTATCAATGAGTATGCCAACCCTTACAAGTCTCCTAGGTCAATGAGTTTCAAAGAATACTGTGACGCTATGGACTTGCTAAACTTTACATTCTTAAAAATCGGGGTCAATGAGATTTCTACTCAGAAGATTTCTGCTGAATGGGAGGGTACGGATACCAAGCTGAACCGTCTGCTTAGCTTAGCTAAGAAGTTTGGTGCAGAGATTGAGTTTGATACCCACCTCAACGCTGACAGCTCTATCAAGTCATTTGTAGTCAATGTTTACCACGAGAACGACGATACCCACCAAGGAGTAGGGAGGGTCAGCCCAACAGTCTTGAAGTACGGTAAAAACCTCAAAACACTCACTAGGACGATAGACAAGACCAATATCTACAACATGGTTGTACCAACAGGGCGAGATGACCAAGGTAACACTATCTATATCTCTGGTCTCGGTGCCTGGTCTGTCAACAACTCCAGGGGTGAACGTGAGTTCTACCAATCAGGAGCAGCACTGTACGCCCCTCTCTCTATGCAGATGTACCCGTCAACGTTCACAAGCAACACAGGGAACCTTGACCAATGGACAAGAAAGGACATGACGGTAGAGAGTGCAAGTCCTGAGGTTATCCGTTCAACGGCTTACCGTGAACTTAAAAAGAACTGTTATCCCGCTGTAACCTATGAGGCTGAGGGATTTGCTGAGTTAGAAATAGGGGATACAGTGCAAGTCTATGATGACGGCTTTAGCCCTACGCTCTTGCTTGAGATGAGGGTGTCTGAGCAGTCTATCAGCTTTACCAATCCTCAAAACAACAAGACCACTTTCTCCAATGCCAAAGCTCTTGAAAATCGGCTGTCACAAGGTATCCAGCAACGGCTAGACCAAATGATAGAAGACGCTAAGCCTTATACTATCAAAATTGCTACTGACAACGGTGTAGCCTTTAAGAATGGTCAAGGTCAGTCTGTGGTGACCCCTACCCTGATGAAAGGTAACAAGGTCATCAATAGCGGCTGGCGCTGGGTTGTGAATGGTGAAACCAAAGCAACTAGCCCTAGCTACATTGTCAAAGCTGCTGACATCAATCAGACAATGGTTTTGACAGTCTCGGCTTGGGTAGATAATCAGGAAGTAGCCTCTGAGCAGGTTACTTTTTTGAATACCTCTGATGGTACCAAAGGAGCTAAAGGTGACCGTGGAGAAAAAGGCGATAAGGGAGACAGAGGTGAACGTGGTGAGCGTGGCTTGCAAGGGCTCCAAGGCTTACAGGGTGCCAAGGGTGACCAAGGGATCCCTGGAGCTAAAGGCGCTGATGGTCGTACTCAGTACACTCACTTAGCCTATGCTGACACAATCTCAGGCGGTGGCTTTAGCCAAACTAACGCAGATAAAGCCTATATAGGTGTCTATGTGGACTTTACCGCCCAAGATAGCAAGAACCCCGCTGATTATCGCTGGACTAAGTGGAGAGGTTCAGACGGTCAGAATGGTAAGGATGGTGCTCAAGGTATTCCTGGGAAACCAGGAGCAGATGGCAGAACTCCATACTTTCATAGGGCATGGGCTAACTCTGCTGACGGTCGTGACGGCTTTAGCACATCAGACAGCACTAACAAGCGCTACTTAGGGACCCTTACTGATTTTAATGAAGCTGATAGTCAAGATCCTACAAGGTACAAGTGGACGGCTCTCTTTGATAACGTTCAAGTAGGTGGCCGAAACTTATTGAGAGGTTCAAAAGGTCCATTTATGCCAGACAAGAAGCCAGCTAACTTTGATAACAATGTTCTGTATGCAGGAAATACGTCTATTTCCATGGAACAGGGTCAGGAATACATCATTTCGGCCAAAACGAACGGTAACTTCACTGCCCATCACGATGGGGATAGGGAATCCGATAACGTAGTTCTTTGGATTGTGGATAAGAATGTCAGAAATTATCAAATTGTATCGGACCTTAAGACAGGTACAATAGGAACAAAATTCGTTTGGAGTAAACCATCCGGCATCTATCATCTGCGAGTCAACACTTATCGTAAAGACCCTGAAAAGCTGAAAAGCGCTTGGGAGGTTAAGGTAGAGCAAGGGACTGTCAAAACAGATTGGTCGCCAGCTCCAGAGGATGTGCAAAACGACATCGACAGCAAAGCAGACCAGGTCCTGACTCAGGAACAACTGAACGCTCTTAACGAAAAAAACAGCATTATGCAAGCCGAGCTTGCAGCAAAGGCGAGTTTAGATACAGTTAATCAGTGGTTTAAAGCTTATCAGGACTTTGTCAACTCAAACGTAGCAGAAAGAGCCAAAGCCGAGAGAGATTTAATTGTAGCAACTCAAAGAGTGGCTGCGATTGAGAATAATCTAGGCGATATGGCTCAACGTTGGGATTTTATTGATACGTACATGCAAGCGACGAACGAGGGCTTATCAATCGGGAAGAAAGACGGTAGTTCGTTTGTTCGCATGGGGGATAATCGTATCTCGTTTTATTCCGCAGGTAAAGAAGTAGCTTACTTTTCGGGTGGAGCATTACAAGTTGATAATGGGGTATTTACTAAGACGCTCCAAATTGGGCGTTTTAGAGAAGAACAGTATCACTTGAACCCCGACATGAACGTGATTAGATATGTAGGAGGTGCTTAATGGCTGAATTTTGGTCAAATAATGATAGAGGTTACCGTATCCGTCTATGGATTGATCAAACCTCTCAAAATATCTCAGACAATAGCAGTCAGGTTAGAGTAAGGCTTGCATTGCTCAATACAACGACTGCCTTTGCTCAGTACAGTTGCTCTGCATGGGTAGACCTGAACGGGCAACGCTTGAACTGGTCAGGTAGCCCTAACATGACTAGCTACAACTCAACTATCATGCTGATTGACGAGACTATCACGGTTGGACACAATGCAGACGGTACTAAGTCCTTTGGTCTATCTGCTAGCTTTAGCGGTAGTGGTGGATGGTCTCCAGGGGCACTGTCTATTGGGGGTAACTCATTCACTCTAACCACTATCCCACGGTCAAGCTCTGTCAGTGTCGGAGCTGGCACTATTGGTAGCTCAATTACTATCAATATCAGCCGTCAGAGCTCTAGTTTTAAGCATACTGTTCGCTATGCTTGGGGGGACAAGTCGGGGACGATTGCAAGCAATGTAGATACCTCTACAACGTGGACTATCCCTCTTGACTTTGCTAACGACATCCCCAACTCAGTAACTGGCGTAGGAACAATCTACGTTGATACCTACTCAGGAGGGACTAGGACAGGTACGCAGTCAACTACACTGACAGCAAGTGTCCCAGCTAGCATGAAACCAACCTTTACAGGAGTTTCTTTGTCGGACTCTAATACAGCGGCTCAGAACGTGGTACCAAACGCTAACACATTCATTCAGATTTTTTCTAACATCAAGGTAGCTTTCAACGGTGCAAGTGGGTCTTATGGTTCAAATATCACGGGCTACCGTGCTGAGATAGTCGGTAAGAACCAGACTACCAATGTCAACGGTGGAACTTTAGGCATTATGAACTATAGCGGCGCTATCACAGTCAGGGCAAGTGTATCTGATAGCCGTGGGCGTTGGTCTGATACTAGAGATGTCTCTGTCACAGTGCTTGAGTACTTTGCTCCAGCTCTTAGTTTTAGCATTGCTAGAACAGGCTCAACCTCTAGCACATTGACTGTCACAAGAAATGCAAAAGTAGCGCCTCTAGCTGTTTCAGGCAGTCAAAAGAACTCTATGACGCTTTCTTTCAAGGTTGCTAGGTTAGGTACTAATACCTATACCCCTGACACTGGAGCGGCTGCTGGTTCCTGGACAAGTATATCTAGCTTAGTCAACTCACAAGCTAATCTAGCTGGTAATTATCTAGCTAATCAGTCTTGGGTCGTTATTGGGACGCTAGAAGATAAGTTCACACGGACAGAGTTTGCAGTCAATGTAGCCACGGAAAGCGTGGTTTTTTCTTATGACAGAAACGGGGTCGGCGTCAACAAAATCAGAGAGCGTGGAGCCCTGGATGTTAAAGGTGACATCTATGCAAATGATAAGCCTGTTCAGCAGTTCCAACTGTCACAGCATGACGGCAGAGCTTTGAACGTTGGCGGTGATTGGAATGACCATCTAAGCACTGGTTTTTACATGGGCTACAATCTCAAAAATGCCCCTAGTGGTGGGCATAGTTGGAAATTTGTACAGGTCTTTAAACATCTTGACACTTGGGTCACTCAAGTCGCCTATGACTTTCAAGGGGACTTTGTAGCTTTCAGAGCAAAAAAGTCGGGATCCTGGCAACCCTGGAAGAAGTTAGCAACTGACGACCACCCAATGTTACAGGAAAAACCTTTAAAGACCTTGACAATGGGTTTCCCGTACGGACTAAATGCAACTTTAACCCGTAAAGACAACCTTGTCACCGTTACACTAAATAGGATTATTACAAATATTGATACCCTAGAGTATTCTAAAATGATTGAGACTATCCCAGTTGGTTATCGCCCTACGGCAGAGGCTCACTTGGTATTTGTACCAAACGCTAGCAGCTTTACTAAGTCACCCTCTGTGTTGCACCTCGGAAACAACGGAGACATCCGTCTGACAAATGGGACAGCTGGTCAGCACGTTTTTACTGGCACCCTGACCTACATCACCTCAGATCCTTACCCAGCATAGAAAGGAAACCGCATGAAACTAGAATATGGTTCAAAATCGCAAGAGTATGACGCTAGTGGCACAGCGTCCGCCACCAAGGTTACATTAGTCAACACAGATGGCGCTAATGTGCCTATTTTTTTACCCACTGACAAGATAGGCTTGTCTAATACAAAACTACTTGAACTGGCTTTAGAGGTCCTCTATCAAGAGAATTTCCCTAACCGTGCCGAGAACGACAAGTTTAATCAAGTTGACGAGCAATTGCAGAAAAACAAAGAAGCTGCAATGGCAGCCGAACAAGCGGCAGCTACTAACAAAGAGTATCTTGACACCGTTTCTGCGATCACAGAGGTTCTAATCGCTCTTGCGGTTACTCAAAACGGTGGCATGCAAGCTCAAACATACGCTAAAGTCGCAGCGTTTGTCAAACCGTTAGTTAATGACAAACGGTATATCAATGGCGACATCATATCTGCGCCTTATCCGTTTGACACAAATCCAAAATGGCCGAAGGGGACTGCGACGATTTTGCGGTTTACTATGCCGCAAGACGACGGTTACATTTACAAGGGGCAAAAAATCGAAGATATGTTACAAAAAGGCGCTCTAAGCATCGTTCTGCCAAAACTTAATTAAATTTTGAAAGGAGGATATATGCCAGAAAAAGAGCTTATGCATTGGCTTATCACGGTTGTTTTTCCTGTTTTGATTACAGGTGCTAGCTTTTATGTTGCCTCAAAAAATCGCACAGCAGATTTGGAGCATCGATTGACAGAGCTTGAAGTCATAAATAGGCAGCAGGAAAAAACAATTGATAGTCATAGCACACGACTAGATAAGCACGAAGAAGAACAAAAAATAACATTGGCTTTGGTTGAGCGGATTGACAATTTGAGTAAAAATATTGAAGACATCAAATCAGACATGAGCGAAATCAAGAATACTATCGGGAAATCATAAAGGAGAAAACAATGCAACAAATTCAAGAAATCATAATCGGTGGATCAATGAGTATCCTTACTATTTTGGCAGGAATTGCAGTTAAGGCAGTCAAAGATTTTCTAGTCGCTAAAGGCGGTGAGAAAGCTATCAAAATCACTGAAATTTTAGCTAAAAACGCCGTTAACGCCACTGAGCAAGTTGCTCAAAAGTTGGACATCCACGGAGAGCAAAAATTGGCACACGCTAAGGATATTGTCAAAACAGGCTTAGAACAGTACAATATTTACCTGACTAACTCTCAAATTGACAACTTCATTGAGGCTGCCGTCAAGCAAGCTAACGAAGCATGGAAAGGTAACTGACATGGGAATTAACATAGAGGCAGCCATTGCCTGGATGTCGGCAAGAGCTGGCAAGGTCACCTACTCTATGGACTACCGTAACGGGCCGAACTCTTACGACTGTTCTAGCTCTGTCTACTTTGCCCTTATGAGCGCTGGAGCAATTTCGGCGGGCTGGGCAGTAAATACGGAGTATGAGCATGACTGGCTCATTAAGAACGGTTACACGCTTGTTGCTGAAGATCAGGACTGGGACTCTAAGCGTGGTGATATCTTCATCTGGGGTCAACGTGGACAGTCTAGCGGCGCTGGAGGTCACACAGGTATCTTTATTGACCCTGATAACATCATTCACTGTAACTACGCTCACAACGGTATCACGGTAAACAACTACAATCAGACGGCGGCTGCTAGTGGTTGGATGTATTGCTATGTTTACCGCTTGACGAACCAAGCAAGCACGCCCTCAACCTCACCATTAGGCAAAGGCCTTGATACCTTGGTTAGGGAGACCCTGGCAGGTAAGTACGGCAACGGAGATACCCGCAAGGCAGCTCTTGGCAATCAATATGAGGCTGTCATGGCAGTCATCAATGGCAAAGCTACGGCACCTAAAAAGACGATTGACCAGCTTGCTCAGGAAGTTATCCAAGGCAAGCATGGAAACGGTGAGGAGCGTAAGAAAGCCCTAGGCTCTGACTATGACGCGGTTCAAAAACGGGTTACTGAAATCCTGAAAGGTAGCACATCAGGAAACGCCCCTAAAACGCCCTCAGACGCTCTAAAAAGTGAGGTGGTAAATTCCTCCACAGAACCCAAGACAGAAGAAACTGGGGCAATTGGTGAAGCGACAGACACCAAAACCACGAAAGAAGATGGTGGCCTGTCCTTTAACGGGGCAATCCTCAAGAAATCTGTCCTTGATGTCATCCTTGCTAAGTGTAAGGAGCACAACATCCTCCCTAGCTACGCTATCACCGTCCTACACTTTGAGGGGCTTTGGGGCACCTCAGCAGTAGGTAAGGCTGATAACAACTGGGGCGGTATGACCTGGACAGGTAAAGGAGAACGTCCTAGTGGCGTAACGGTTACCCAAGGCACAGCAAGACCAGCCAGTGAGGGAGGAAACTACATGCACTATGCCTCTGTAGATGACTTCCTGACAGACTGGTTCTATCTGCTACGTGCTGATGGCTCCTACAAGGTCAGCGGTGCTAAGACCTTCAGCGAGGCTGTCAAAGGTATGTTTAAGGTCGGTGGTGCAGTCTATGACTACGCTGCTACAGGCTATGATAATTACCTAGTAGGTATGTCAAGCCGTCTGAAAGCTATTGAGGCTGAAAATGGCTCACTAGCTAAGTATGACACTGCTACCGTCGATAATGTCGGTAGCACAGACAAGATTGAGGTCAACATTGAGGGGATTGAAATTACCATCAATGGAGTAACCTATACAATCTCCAAGAAACCAGTTTAGAAAGGATATACTCCTTTTAGCATAAGACGCATTAAGCCCTTAGGAAAAATCCTAGGGGCTTTTTTGCATTTTCTGGGAGTTTTTACGAATATCTAGGTAAGGAGGAAATAAAATAACTAAAATCAAACGTATCAAACTTGACCGCATTGAGTACTCTAGCTATGGCGTGGAGCACTGGTGTAGGGTCTACATCAAGCACAGAGGGCAGTTTTACAAGCTGTGGCAGTTAGTCCTGGCAGATGAGGAGCTGAACAGCTATCAGCTAGCCTGTGAATTGTTAAAGCGTACCAAGGAGATTAAAGCTCATGTAAAGGCAGTATCAAAAACTAGTAATTTTAGTATCATTCATTGAAATGCTGGTCGTGCTTCTCATTATCAGTATTCTCCTTTTGCTCTTTGTACCTAACTTGAGCAAGCAGAAGGATTCTGTTAAAGAGACTGGAAATGCGGCTGTGGTCAAGGTCGTGGATTCTCAAGCAGAACTTTATGAAATGAAGAATAACAAGACAGCTAGCTTAGCCGCTCTTGTTTCAGAAGGTCAAATCACGCAAAAACAGGCAGATTCATACAATGATTACTATGCGAAACATGGTGGCGAAAGCCGTTCAGTGGCCAATTAGAGCCTTTACCTTGTTGGAGAGTCTGGTGACTCTAGCAGTGGTTGCCTTTCTCACTCTGAGTTTATCAGGCTCAGTCACAGGTATTTTTCAGCAGGTTGAGACTAATCTTTTTTATCTGCGCTTTGAGTACCTATACCGAGATAGTCAGCGCTTGGCAGCGGCGGAAGGGTCCAATGTTGAATTGCAGTTGTCCAAGGATAAAATCAGTAACGGAAAATCAAGTCTGGTGATTCCTAAAAATATACATCTGGATAAGGGGCAGACGCTAGTGTTTGATGCCAAAGGAGGCAACTCTAGCCTCACAAAGATTCGTTTTTCAAGTGATAAGGAGGTGGTGACCTATCAGCTTAACATGGGCAGCGGTAAATATAAAAAGACGGTCTCTTAGAGGCTATATTCTTATCGAAAGCTTGGTAGCAATGGCTGTCTTAGTACTCGTCAGTGGTCTTATCTTGGATCAGATCAATACCAATCGTAGGCTAATGGCTAGGAATCTCCACCAACAGGAGGTCTTGAGTGTGGCAACCATGGCAGTTCAGACCAAACAGGATCAGTTGACCTTAAATGGCATCACAGTGACGGTAAAACGTAGCCAGCAAGGTATCGCGGTTTATGAATCAGGAAAGGAGATTATTCATGTCTCTCAATAGCAAGGTTCGTGCTTTTACCCTCTTGGAATGTCTAGTGGCCTTGTTGGTGATTGCTGGTTCAGTTCAAGTTTATCAAGGTCTGACCACAGTATTGGTGAGCAATGTTAAGCAGGTCAAGCAACAAGAAAGCCAAGACTGGCTTCTATTCGTTCAACAAATGGAGGCAGAATTAGAAGGTTGTCAGTTGGTAAAGGTAGAGGGGAACAAACTCTATGTCAAGCAGGATAATCAAGACTTAGCTTTTGGACTATCAAGTGCTACTGATTTTCGAAAAACAAATGCTGACGGTCGAGGCTACCAACCCATGCTTTTTAATGTAAAAGCTAGTACAATTAGCCAAAATAACCAGATAGTCACCATCCAAGTGACTCTTAAAAATGGGCTACAAAGGAGTTTTGTTTATGCTTTTGAAAAAACAGGTTAGGGGAGGCGTTCTTCTTTACGCTCTTTTTATGGCTGGCATTTTCACACTTCTTCTGCATGTTTATCTGGAGCGGGTGGTTGCTAGCTCTAGACAGAACCAAGCACAAATGATTTCCAGTCAAAGTCGTCTCATGGCAGAGATGACCATGGACTTGGCGGACAAGAAAGCAGGTGCTTTTAGTTTCTCTCAGGGAACTACGACTTATGAGGTTAAGGACAAACAAGTGATTGTTAGAGTTGCCAGTAAAGGCCAAATCAAGACCTATCGTTATGTGAAGAAGCAGGAGCAGAAATAGAAATTCTCTTTCCTTTTTGATATGATAGAAGGACGGAGGAAATCATGAATTTTGAAGCAATTGAGACAGCCTTTGAGCTGTTGTTAGAAAATGTCCAAACCATTGAAAATGATCTTGGAACCCATGCTTACGATGCGCTTATTGAGCAAAATTCCTATTATTTGGGGGCTGAGGTAGCTAATGAAGTCATCATCAAAAACAACGAGAAATTACGTGCCCTTAATCTAAGCAAAGAGGAGTGGCGTCGTGCTTTTCAGTTCTTGTTTATCAAGCTAGGGCAATTGGAAGCCTTACAAGCCAATCACCAATTTACACCTGATGCTATTGGATTTATCATTCTTTACCTACTTGAAGGTTTGACCAAGGACGACCAATTAGATGTTTTGGAGATTGGTTCGGGGACAGGAAACTTGGCTGAAACTCTTCTAAATAATAGTCAGAAAACCCTTAATTATATGGGAATGGAAGTTGACGATCTCCTTATCGATTTGTCAGCTAGTATTGCTGATGTGGTGAATTCGAGTGCAGTTTACATTCAAGAAGATGCTGTTCGACCACATATTCTCAAAGAGAGTGATGTTATTATTAGTGACCTACCTGTTGGTTACTACCCTAATGATGAAATTGCGAGTCGTTTCAAGGTTGCAGCAACTGGTGAACACACCTATGCCCATCACCTTCTCATGGAGCAATCACTCAAGTACTTGAAGAAAGATGGTATTGCTATTCTTTTGGCACCAACTAATCTTTTGACAAGCCCACAAAGTGACTTGCTTAAGAAATGGCTATCAGGCTATGCTGATATTATTGCTGTTATCACTCTTCCAGAAGCAGCTTTTGGCAATAAACGTAACATGAAGTCTATCTTTGTGCTTAAAAAACAAACTGAAAATGCTCCTGAGACCTTTGTTTATCCACTTAGCGATTTGCAAAACTCAGAGGTCCTCAAAGATTTTACAGAGAATTTCCAAAAATGGAAATCAGATAATTCCATTTTCTAGCAAAACATGTTAGAATAGGACTATATTATTGAAAGCGTTTTACAAAGAGGTGGCTTATGACAAAAACAATAGCAATTAATGCAGGAAGCTCAAGCTTGAAATGGCAACTATATGAGATGCCAGATGAAGTTGTTCTTGCTAAGGGTTTGATTGAACGTATCGGCTTGAAAGATTCTGTTTCCACAGTAAAATTTGATGACCGTTCAGAATCGCAAACTCTAGATATTGCTGACCATGTTCAGGCAGTAAAAATCTTGCTTGATGATTTGATTCGTTTTGATATTATCAAGAGCTATGATGAAATTACAGGTGTTGGTCACCGTGTGGTTGCTGGTGGAGAATATTTCAAAGAATCAAGCTTGGTGGATGAAGATGCCTTGGCTAAGATTGAAGAATTGTCAGCCTTAGCGCCTTTACACAATCCAGGTGCAGCTTCAGGGATTCGTGCCTTTAAGGAGCTCCTCCCAGATATTACGAGTGTTGCTGTTTTTGATACAGCCTTCCATACATCTATGCCGGAAGTGGCCTACCGTTATCCAGTGCCTAATCGTTACTATACAGACTACCAAGTCCGTAAGTATGGAGCACACGGAACTAGCCACCAATATGTTTCTCAAGAAGCAGCTAAGTTGTTAGGTAAGCCAATTGAAGAAACTAAGATTATCACAGCCCATGTGGGAAATGGTGTTTCTATTACTGCCGTTGATGGTGGTAAATCAGTAGATACGTCAATGGGCTTGACACCACTTGGTGGCGTTATGATGGGAACACGTACTGGGGATCTTGACCCTGCGATTATTCCATTTGTTATTGACCGCGAGCCTGAAATGGCAGATGCTGAGCGTATCCGTCACGTCTTTAATAAGGAATCAGGTCTTCTTGGCATTTCTGAAAAATCAAGTGATATGCGTGATATCATTGCTGGTAAGAATGCTGGCGATGAAAAATGTGCCTTGGCTTATGATCTTTATGTGGATCGTTTGCGTAAATACATCGCTCAATACTTCGGTGTGTTGAACGGAGCGGATGCTATCGTCTTTACAGCAGGTATTGGTGAAAACTCTGCAGAAGTTCGTGCTTCAGTTTTGGATGGTCTCACTTGGTTTGGTATTGAAGTGGATCCTGAAAAGAATGTCTTTGGACATGTAGGCGACATTACAACAGCAGAGTCAGCTGTTAAAGTATTTGTTATCCCAACAGATGAAGAGTTGGTGATTGCGCGTGATGTTGAGCGCCTTAAAACTAAATAAGTTATCAAAAATTTGATAAGACCAGAAAAGTTGGCTGAGTGATTGGCTAGCTTTTTTGAATGCTTTGAAAAAATCATTCAACTATTTCTGTATATGGTCATTAAAAAGCTAAAGAAAATTTCGCAAAAAATGTAAAAAAACTTTACAAAATATGTAAAGCAAACTATACTATAAGTGTAAAGCGAACTTGACAAAAGGGGTAGGAGTCGAAATAGTTGAGAATAAACGATAAAGTTGAGGTACCACATGGAAACAAGAATTCAGGAACTTCGCAAGGCTAATAAGATTAGTCAGGCAGAGTTAGCAGATGAGATGGGAGTTACGAGGCAGACCATCATTTCACTCGAAAAAGGTCGCTATAATGCGTCGTTGGAACTAGCTTTTAAAATTGCTAGGTATTTTGGAAAGACTATTGAAGAAGTCTTTATTTTTGAGGAAGATTAAGGAGAAAAGATATGTTTAAACAGGTAATGAAGAAAATTGGTGTTATTGTTTTAGCGCTCACTCTACTAATCTTAGATTTAACACTATTAGGTGCTTTCCCGCTACTTACTCAGGATGGTAAGTTTTCACTTGTGGAGCAAATAGGTTACGGTATTTGGGCATTAGGGAGTTTGGCTATTTTTATCGTGATTGCTTATAGATTTAAACTCTTATCGCTTAAAGAGATTAATTGGAGACGTCTCGTTGCGATTGCTTCTCTTAATCTCGTCATCTTTTTCCTAGGTGATCTTCTAGGGTATTTTGTTGGTCAGTTAACACACAATGCGACTATGGAAAATCAAGATGCTTTAAATAAGATATTTATTCAAGTACCATTCTATCTTCACCTAGTAGTCGTCGGTTTTATTATTCCGATTATGGAAGAAATCATTTTTAGGGGACTCTTAGCCAAGGTGCTCTTTGGAAAATACTTTAAGACGGGTCTTGTTATTTCCAGTCTTCTCTTTATGGCTGGTCACTCAGCATTTACGCTTCAGACAATTGTCATCTATGGTATTATGTCAGCTGGTCTTGCGATAACATATTATAAGACTAAGCGTATCGAGTACAGTATGGGTGTTCATATCTTAAACAATAGCATAAGTGTACTACTCAGTCTTTTCGTTTAAGGTGAATAAGTGTTTAAAGTTGTCAGTGAAAAAAGTTATATTGCTCTTATAAAGGATAATAAAGGGAGTGTTAAGATATGTTAATAAAAATGTTATTAGGAAAAAGAAAAACAGAAGCCGAGTTTAAGAAATACATTACACGAGTAGCATGTTCTCTTTTTTGCTTGGGTGTTTTGGGCTTGTTTGTTGTTCGCTCTAACAGTCTTAGTGATTATGCTCTAGGCTTAGTATTGGGATTTACCATTGGGGTTTATGTCTTGTCAATCTATTATTTTGCTACACTTACCCATCCCAAACGTCTTCATCGGATGTATATTGCTGCCTACGATGAGCGAAATAAACAGATTTTAATGGCAACAGCAGTCGCAACTCTGATTTTAGAGTTTTTGCTTATCTTTGCTTTGATTGTCCTATATGCCTTTGTCAATATTCAGTTGCCATATGTTACAGTCTTATCAGTCTTGCTCTATGGCTTAGTATTGGGATTTGCTCTTATTCGTCTCATCCTATCTAAAATAGGATAAGAGCCTATATTATCTTGAAAAATTCACCTCTCGTTCTCTTATTGTCTTGTCAAATAAGTTATATTGTATTATAATAAAGGTACAAATAAATAATGAAAAGAGGTGGATTCTCATGGACAAAAGGTCAATTCTCAAACGCTTTCTTTATTTTTTACTAGCTTTCCTAATTTTCTATATTGAACAAATTCCAACTATCTATTTAGGTGTCAAAGATACAAGGCTGGTCTGTCTCTTAGTTGTTGTCTCACTTCTCATAAGCATAGGAGCTCTTTTCTTAGGAATTCGTCTTGGGCTTTTCGAAGGCTTTAAGTCCCTTTCTTCCTTGAAGGCCTGGGGAAAGATTGGCTTGACCTACCTAGGTATTTATATCATTACTAGGATTGGTACTATAGTCATGATGATGGAAGGTGTTAGTAATAGCACCAATCAGGCAGCCATAGAAAATGCCCATATGAATTCCTTCCTTCTCATAACGTTTACAGTAATTATGGCACCAATTGTGGAAGAGCTGGTTTTTCGCGGGCTCCTCATGGGATGCGTCTTTAATCCAGATTCTATTGTTGGCTTGATTGTTAGTAGTTTACTTTTTGGCCTTGTTCATATGCCGAATAGTATCGGTGTTTGGATTGTATATGCAGGTATGGGGCTTGCCCTTGGGATAGCATATCGTAAGTTTCAAAAGTTAGAGTACTGTATCATGGCCCATATCATTAACAATAGTATTGCGGTTTCAATGTTGTTACTCTTACAATTTTTAGCGCCATATATCAAATAAAGCTCGGAATCTTCCGAGCTTTTTTCTTATAGTTTTTTGGCTTTAGCAATAGTTGTATCAATACTTGAAACCACACTATGGGTGAGGCCTGTACGCTCAAGATCCATGAGACCGGCGATAGTAGTCCCACCAGGGCTACATACCTTGTCAATAAGATCATGTGGACTGTCGCTACCAAGACTGAGATTTTCAGCGGTAGCTAGAACAGTCTGTGTGGCAATGGTCAGAGCGACCTGCTTACTTAGGCCGTTTTTGACACCAGCCTTGGCTAGAGCCTCGATAAAGAGGGCGATGTAGGCAGGGCTAGAACCTGCTAAGGCAGTAAAGGTATCAAAATCCTTCTCAGCCAATTCAACAGTGGTTCCAAAACTGTCTGTGATTTCCTTGGCAACTGCTAAAAGGTCCTCGGATACCTTATCATTAGTGCAAAGACCAGTAGTGCTTTTGAGAATTTGAGCATTAAGGTTCGGCATGATACGAATAAGAGGAAGGTCTGGACTGGTGAGGGAAGCGAGGCGTTCTAAGGTCACTCCAGCAGCCATACTTATGATAGGTTGATGGAAATTGAGATCGGCTAGTACCTTATCAAACATTTGAGGTTTGATACCAAGGATGACCAGGTCAGCATTATCCAACAATTCCTGATGGGAAGCAGCCGCTTCAACCTCTAGTTCCTCTGCAATCTGGCGTGAACGAGCCAAGGAAGACCCTGAAATAATGATACGATGTGAGCTTGTATTTAGGCCGTTGATAATGGCTGTTGCCATTTTTCCGACACCGATAAAACCTATAATCATGGGTTACTCCTTGTCTTAGTAGTTTTTAATTAAATCTACTGTCGAGCGATCCAACTTCTTAACAATAGCTTGTAAGAAGGCCTGTGCTTCTAGGAAGTCATCCATCGCATAAAGGGTTTGGTGTGAGTGAATGTAGCGGGCACAAACACCGATAGTTGTTGATGGAACACCAGCATTCTGCAAGTGAGCGGCACCAGCATCTGTTCCGCCCGCAGCACAGTAGTATTGGTATTTGATACCAGCTTCTTCAGCAGTAGTTAAAAGGAAATCTTTCATATTGGGCAACATGATGTGACCTGGATCGAAGAAACGAATAAGTGTACCATCACCTACCTTACCTTGATTACCATAGATATCACCTGCAGGAGAACAGTCCACTGCAAAGAAAACTTCAGGATCAAATTTAGTGGTAGAGACATGGGCACCACGTAAACCAACTTCTTCTTGAACATTGGCCCCAGCGATTAGAGTATTGTTGAGTTCTCGATCCTTAACGTTTTCCAAGAGTTCACGAATCATGAGAACACCATAACGGTTATCCCAAGCTTTAGAAATGACATTCTTTTGATTGGCTGTGAGAATCGTTTCTGATTCAGGAATGATGACATCACCTGGGAAAACGCCGTAGGCATTAGCCTCTTCTTGGTTGGCAAAACCAGCATCAAAGACGATATCAGAAACACTAGGAAGACTTGAAGCTCCACCGCTAGCACGTAAGAAATGAGGTGGCACTGAACCTGAGATGACAGGATAGACACGACCGTCACGAGTGTGTAGGGTGAAGCGTTGTGAGCTGACAACCAGTGGGTTCCAACCACCAAGTTCGACGACACGGAAAGTCCCGTCTGCTTTGATTTCCTTAATCATAAACCCAACTTCATCCATGTGGGCAGCCACAAGCACCTTAGGGGCATTTTCTGCTTGGCTATGCTTGATACTGAAAATACCACCGAGACCGTCTGTTTGGACCTCATCTACAAGTGGGGTGATGTTTTTGCGAAGGTAGTCGCGTACAGGAGCTTCAAAGCCTGAAGTAGCACTGAGCTCGGTTACTTCTTTAATTTTGTCAAATAGGGTAGTCATAAAATCCTCCTTGAGTAGTACTTGCTACTATTTTAGCACGATTCTCAAGAGATAGGTAGCCTCTCCCCATTCGTCTAAAATTATGGTAAAATGTTTCTTATGAAATGTAAAACATTGGCCTTGTTTGCTGGAGGCGTAGAAGCTTTAGGTCTCTTGGCAATGGCAGAGAAGTATAGACAGTCACGTGCAGAAATGAAGAAGGCTGCATTAATCCAAGATATTAGACAAGAATTATCTCACTTGGGGACTATCGCAGTCCTTTATACAAATCCCACTGATAAGGAAAATCCAGGACTTACAGGAGGTATCGTCTTAGAGGATGGACGTTCCTATAGCTTTGTTTATGCAGAGGATATCTTGACCTATGAGGAGGAGCAGGCATGATTATTCCTAAGAATCTTGAAGAATTGGCAAGCTATGTTGAAAGTGATCAAAAGGTGGTTTTCTTTTTCACTGCTGATTGGTGTCCAGACTGCCAGTTTATCTATCCCGTTATGCCTGAAATTGAAGCCCTCCATCCAGATATGACCTTTGTGCGTGTTAACCGTGATGATTATATGGCTTTGGCACAAACTTGGAATATCTTTGGTATTCCAAGTTTTGTCGTGACTCAGAAAGGTCAGGAATTGGGACGCTTGGTCAATAAAGCTCGTAAAACCAAAGAAGAAATCAATGCCTTTTTGTCGGAGATTTAAAAGATGAAAATCAATCACTTTCCTAATATCTCTCTTGATATTTCAGAAACTAAAGAAAAGTATCTGACAGAAAAAAATGAGGAGATCATCGAAGAATTATGCCAAATTTTAGTAGAGCATTCCAAAATTGAAAGTGATATCTTCCTAAAACACCAAGAAATAAACACCTACAAAAAGGAAAATAATCTTCCTACACATCAAACTATTCCTGGAGAAATGGAGTTATTTGATGAATTTAAAGAGAAGTTGACTCCTTTAGCTCAAAAACACTTGACTGATAACTGTTATAAAAGAGGTTTTTCAGCTTCTTTTGGTTCTCCAGGCACCTATGATTTTGTGTTAGAGCCCTGTCGAGTTAAGTTTATTATGAAGAGTAAGGCTAAGATGTTTCTCGAATTTTCTTATGGGAATGACTTTTGGTACCATAAACAATTTATCGTAAAATTAACAGAGAGTGACTGGAAAATTGACAAGATTAGTTATCGCTATGGTAGTAATGACGATTCTTGGCATGTCAGTCGATTTTAAAATCTATAAAAGAACTATTGAAGGAGAACCCATGATTTTTGCATACAATAAGGAACAAGTTGGTGACGTTTTGTTGGTTATCTTGGAAGATACTAAGGACATCAAACGTAGCGTAGAACGTAAAGGTAAAGTGGCGCGTGTCACAGCTGATGAAACAGGCAAGACTCTTGCTTGGAATATTTTTGAAGCGTCAAGCCTCATTGATATCGAAGGTAACGGTCAAGTTTTCTTGTCAGACCAAGATGTAGCTGTCTTGAACGAAGAATTGGCTAAAGAGGGCTTTGAAGAGCGTTTGGAAAACACACAAGGACCAGTCTTTGTGGTTGGACAAATTGATGAAATGGTTGCACATCCAGACAGTGACCACCTTAACATCTGCCAAGTGAACATCGGTGATAAGAAGGTCCAAATCGTTGCAGGAGCACCAAACGCAGCGCTTGGTCTTAAAACTATTGTAGCTCTTCCTGGTGCTATGATGCCTAGCGGTGCCCTTATCTTCCCAGGAAAACTTCGTGGTGAAGATAGTTATGGTATGATGTGTGCCCCACGTGAGTTGGCCCTTCCAAATGCCCCACAAAAACGTGGTATTATTGAACTTGATGATTCAGCAGTAGTCGGTGAGGCTTTTGATCCAGCTAAACACTGGAAAGGGTAAATAAGACAAGAAGCGGTAAGTATATACCGCTTTTTTTTAGGAGAGCTCGTCTTGGCAAATGGTTCAAAATTTCGAGAACCTCTTTATGCTTACCAAGTTCATCATCAAAATATAATAGTATTGCTCTCAATCTCTATTATTTGCCAAAACAACTTTATCCGAGCAATTATCTAAAAAATGTGGCTTCAAGTTTATTAATCAAGTTGTGTTTTATTTATCTGTCAGACTCAGATTTGGTGATGATTATATAAAGAAAGGAAAGTTCAATGGTTTACAACAAACATAAGGGAGTCCTTGTTTTTATGATTCTCTATACAGTCCTTTTTGTTTTTGACGGTATACGAGTATTTGATGCTCCCTTACCTTCTTCTTTAACGACCTATTTAGTTTATACCATCATGTTTTTGTATGGTTGCTTCTTATTTAAGTCTGAATTGCTCAAAAAGTGGAAAGAGGTCAGAAGTTCTAAAAGAAAATTTTTCTTGGGGGTTTTAAAAGGCTGGCTCTTACTTGTCCTGGTGACCATTTTCTTTGGACTACTATCGGCAATATTGAGGCAGGTTTTGGGACTAAGTGAACAAGGACTAAACGAGGCTAATATACAAAGTACCTTTAAAGAACAACCACTACTGATAGCAGTTTTCGCCTGTATCATTGGACCTTTTGTGGAAGAACTCTTTTTCCGTCAAATTTTATTGCATTGTTTACAGAGACATTTGCCAAGCTGGCTAAGCATTTGTGTGGTAGGATTTGTTTTCGCCTTGACCCATATGCACAGTTTGTCTTTATCAGAGTGGGTCAGTGCAGTTGGTTACTTAGGTGGCGGAGTAGCCCTTTCAATTATTTATGTGAATGAAAAGGGAAATATTTACTATCCCTTGATGGTTCATGTGCTAGGAAATATTTTATCTTTTATAGTATTGGTCATTGGTAGTGTGCAATAAGTGAATTCCAAACTATTTCAGCTTACAAAGAAAAGGCAAAGGACTCTCGTCTCTCTTCTATCAATAAAACAACTTCAAAACGGAGTGTTAAAATTATTTTAAGTGGTAATTCTGGGTCAGCAGAGGATGATTTGAGTAAGTAAACTAATGACAAGTTTGTATGGCGATAACTGTTCTTTGAATCGACAGCTCATACCAAGCTTCCTACTTCCTTTGCTAGTAGCTCAGCTCATCTTCAGATGTCTAATATTTAGTGACAAGTACATTTATTGCAGAACTCATCCTGCTTTTCACCCGAATAGATTTTACTTTTTTCTATTTAATTGAAGTCAATAATGTGATATATATATCTTATTTTTATTCTTGCTTTTTCAAAATCTGTCACTTTTTTTACTTCTGCTTACGAATAGATAGGTGGAGGTAAAAAAATGTATAACAAAGTTATTTTAATTGGACGTTTGACGGCGACTCCTGAAATGGTAAAAACTGCTAGTGATAGGTCTTTTACACGTGTCACAGTTGCGGTTAATCGTCGCTATAAGACGCAAAATGGTGAGCGTGAGGCTGACTTTATTACAGTGGTTGTCTGGGGGCGTTTGGCTGAGACCTTAGCATCTTATGCTAGCAAGGGGAGTTTAATTTCTCTTGATGGTGAGCTTCGTACCCGTAAGTACGATAAGGATGGTCAAACCCATTACGTTACTGAAGTGCTTTGTTCCTCTTTCCAACTTCTGGAGAGTCGTGCTCAGCGTGCTGTTAGGGAAAATAATCCTGATAATGACTTGGCTGACCTCGTCTTGGAAGAAGAACTTCCCTTCTAGTTTATCCTTTGACTAGCTATCTAGGTCTCCTATCTTTGAAGCAACCTCTCTAAAAAATCATGATCTTGTTCCATACCTTGTTTTAAAGAATTGTTGGAGATAAAATATTAAACACTTGTTAGACTAATAAACAGTAAAATTAGATAAGACTTAGGGTGATAGGTGTTTAATAGTGTAGATAGACTAGAAAAAATAGTTTAGGAAGCCTTAAAATGTTGATATATCAACGTTTTAAATGTTAAGCAAAATATTCAAAACAATGCATACAATTAACAGTTATTTCTAATGTATATCATTGTTTTATTACCGATTTTTAAATTAAATGATAGAGGTTTCATGATAAACTATAGATGGGTAAGGAAAAAGCTATAAAAGTTACTTTTATAGTAGGCATTATTTGTTTGGAAGGAAAGTGTGAAATATCACAACTATAACGCTATCCTTGCAATTGTTTGAGACAGTTGCATTTTTGTTTATCGTTGTGAGGCCTTAGGCCTGTATAATGATTTCACAGACAATTGACTATGACACTCCGACTGACATATGAATTAGGATGTTAAGCGGTCGTTGACTTTTCGTCTAGCCTTGGGGGAACACATTGGTGTGATTCCTAAGACTCACCAGACTAATGTGTTTGAAGCTAGGATGATTCGTCTTAGCTTTTTTGTGTTCTTTAAAATGGAGGTCTTCGGTATTGCTTTTCTTATGCTATAATAGAAGGACTAAGCGAGATATTGTCTCGCAAATCTTGGAACGGGAGTGACACTAATGCTTGACTTTACCCAAGAAGAGAAAGACTTTTTTATGTCTGAAGCTCTTAAGGAAGCCGAAAAATCTCTAGATAAAGCAGAGATCCCAATTGGTTGTGTCATCGTTAAAGATGGCGAAGTCTTAGGTCGTGGGCACAATGCACGTGAGGAGCTCAATCAAGCTATCATGCATGCGGAGGTCATGGCTATTCAGGAGGCTAATAGGACTGTGGGCAATTGGCGTTTGTTAGATTGTACCCTCTTTGTAACCATCGAACCCTGTGTCATGTGTAGTGGGGCAATTGGTTTGGCTCGTATTCCTAAAGTGATCTATGGAGCAAGCAATCAAAAGTTTGGTGGCGCGGGTAGCCTTTACGATATCCTAAGAGATGAGCGTCTCAACCATCGCGTAGAAGTAGAGACTGGTGTCATGGAGGAAGAGTGTGCTAAGATTATGCAAGACTTTTTCCGTCAGAGTCGTGAACGCAAAAAAGAAGCCAAACGATTGGCTAAATTGGAAACAAGGCAAGATATGTAAACAAAAGTGCAAGTCCAAAGGGCCTTGCACTTTTTAATGGAAGATGAGTTTTTGTTTTCCTGAAAGCAATTTAGGTCTCTCTTTCTATGCTTTATTTTTTTCATTCTCTCTTGTTAGAAGAAAAATAGGCATAAAGAGGATTAGAGTACCAAAAGCGGACTTCAAATTAGTATCAATAATTGGTGTTCCTAATCGTACATGAAAGATAAGGTTGATTAGGAGTATCAGAAGTAGGCTACTGATAATTCCAGCTAAAGCTATTTTTACGAGCAAATAGTTATTCATTTTAGGTAATTGATTAGCAGTAGTATCATTTGTTTGATTTTTTGTATGTTTCATGAGTTATCATCCTCAAAATCTTTGAGATGTCAGGTGAGTTCTGTTAGTTAGTGGGTGAGGTTATAGAAAGATTTACCTGCGGCATAGCTAAGGTCATAAGTCAGTTTTGCAGCAGCGATGCCAACAGAAATAGCGGCCCAAGGAACTACTCCACCTGATACAGCTTCAAGTTCTTGAGTAGTCATGTTTTTACGATTGTTAATGGTCTTAGTCATTGTTCATATATCCTTTCTTTTATCGTGCAGAGTCCATATAGCCATTGTAGGCTCCAAGGCATACCATAGTTCCAATAGGTCCTGAAGCTAGGCAGAGCCCTCCAATGGCGATGTTGGTCTTCCATCCGCCTCCTGTTACTGAGGCTAGCTCAGCTGCCTTCATTTCTTTGTTAATCATTGTCATTCTCCTTTTTTTATTTTTGGTGAGTTTTTAAATCTCATACCCTCTCACCACGAGTTAAGAGATATGTTAAACATGACTTCTCCTTTAAATAAAGTCAGCCATGTCACTAGCTTTTGGTGCTTTCCTCAAGCTATGGATTTATTATAAGGTGTCGAGAAATAAAAAAGTAGTGACATAAATGTCACCATGGTAAGTCTTATGCTTTATCGAAGTTTAGACTGATAGAAAGAAATAATAGGAATTAATAGGGGTAGGTCTAGCTAGTCTTATCATAAGTTCTCTACTTGCAATCACTTCAATTTATGGTATAATATTTTTCGGAGCAACATCTGTGCGTGAAGCGGGTCAGGGGAGGAATCCAGCAGCCCTAAGCGATTTCAGG
>ENA-ORRR01000322-ORRR01000322.1-human-gut-metagenome-genome-assembly--contig:-NODE-322-length-47827-cov-3.99426_pt1 | contig 47827 bp, 47 predicted proteins | sample MGYA00242182_ERZ509148 | MGnify/ENA primary metagenome ERZ509148 (study PRJEB26280, sample SAMEA2338674) | human gut metagenome | biome: human gut; feature: human-associated habitat; material: faeces... | reverse complement strand
ATAAAAAAAGTATATGTAGAAATGGTAAGGCAGATTGTAGAAAGTGAGGCGAAGAATGATGAAGACGCTGAATGATTATATGGCAATGTCCTATCGTATGGAAATTGTAGAAGATAAGGATGAGGGTGGATTTGTGGTTTCCTATCCAGATTTGCCCGGATGTATTACTTGTGGCGAGACATTAGAATCCGCGATTGAGAATGCACAGGATGCGAAAAAAGCATGGATTGAAGCTGTAAAATAGTAGATGAATTTGGAATATGTTATATGCCAAAATTTATGTTGCATTTGATACTTCTTTTGGGTATAATATTAATGAGGATAATTATATCCTTTTTCATCACATTATGAGTCCTGTGACTGTTCCGACAGGAAGGTAAACAAAAAGTGACAGAGCGATGAGAGGTGTGACGGTTTTGACACCTCGGTAAAATAAAAGTGACCGAGTGATGAAGCATACAATTCGTACCAAGATCGTATATAATTCCGAGAGAATTGAATATCATAGTATCATTAAATTGTATGAGATGGTGCATATGGACAAGAAAGATGCTTTTAAAGATAAGAAAAAGGAGGAGGAGATTATGGCAGTATTAGCAAAACCGATTAATAAGATTCCGATTGTAAAAAAGAAAGATTCTCCTGAATTTATCCGTACATTTAATGAAAATAAGATATCAAAAGATTTTTTAGATTCTTGTAGGAAAGCAGGTAAATTATTTGGAAAACACAAATAGAGAGAACCATAAGCATATAGAACATTTTAATCCTGATGTACAGAAATTACGAGATGTGCATCAGGATTTTCTCTATAAGACAAAAATATTTAATGCGGGAAACGGATATGAAAATTTTAATGAGTTTCTTGCAGAGGAAGCTATTGATTTTGCGGATTCTGGCGATGGTGTAACGTACATAATATGGAATATTATTTCTAATGATGAGGGAGAAGAGATCCGGCGTGAGATCGTAGCGTTTTATACTTTGCAAGCAACCGCTATTCCATATGAGGATTGCATGAAATTAGAGCCTGAAGAGGCTGCGGAAGCTGGGACAGAGTATGATATTGAGATTTGCGGTATTCCGGCTATTGAGATAAAGATGTTTGCTGTAAATCAAAAATATCAAGATTTGTTTTACGAGTATGAGGGAACAGATTTACCAATTTCAGCATGGGTATTACAAAGTATTATTGATTCTGTTTATGATATTTCTAAGAACGATATTGGATGTAAAGCCATTTTTTTACATTCAGTACCAGACGCGGAGAACTTCTATATTAAGAATAAATTTCAGAGAATGAAGATCAATATGAATCCTTTTCATTCTATTGATTCTGAATTTACAGCAATGTATCTTCCACTCTGTGAAATTACCATGCATTACGAGAAAGAAAAGTAGTATCTTATATGATGTGAAGTATAGGGTATATTGGATAGAAAAATCCGATATGCCCTATTTTTTTACGTTTTTTAGTATGGGAGCAGGAGAGAAGAATTAATTTTGTTTCATAGCTTTTATGAGATTCAGTAGAGCATCGACCTCTGGTTGTATCAGACCGGAAAAATTCTTTTTTATATTCGAATTTTTGCAATTTTCTGAAAATGTATGGTATAATTGTGTAAAAGCAGGAAGAAGGATAGTATATGAATGATATAGATGTGTTTTTAAATATGATGGAAGATGATAATTATAAAGACGAAGATTACTATGAAGCATTTAAAAAAATTTGTCTTAATTATGGGGATAAGTCTATAGAACCTTATTGTCTTTACATGGATATTATAAATGAAGAGATACCTTGCGAAAAATATTATATGCGAATGCTGATGGATGTGTATTCTGATTATGGCATAGGGGAAGATTTCCTTGAGCAGTTGCAGATGCTTATAGATGAAGGGTATTGTGTAGAATCACAGAAAGAAGCAAGAGAAATAATCAAGGATCATATTCAAGATGGATATATAATTGCCTATCGAGGTGAATTTGCAACAAAGGAATATCATAATTTAGATTATAAAGAATCTGTTAGTTATTCTTTAACATATGATAAGGCAAAGCATTTTGCAACAAGATTTAAAATGCTACCATTGGTAAAAAGTATTGTATATACGGTAAAAGTTCCGGTTGAAGATGTACTTGCTTATATCGACAGAGAGGATGAAGTTGTATGCTTACCTATTTGTATGGATGGTAAGATGCAAGTAATAAAAGAAGAGTCTTTCTTATGATGAGATTATAAAAAGATAGATAAAATTTTGAAGTGGTATTTCAGTGGATGGGGGTACATATGAAATTAGATGATAGTCAAAGAATGATTGGGATTAAAAGCACTGTATTGACAATCTTCAGATTGGATATTTGGGATAAAAGATATAATGAGTTACAACAGGTTTATGAAGCGTTAAATTTAAAAACGAATAGCAAGTTAGTAAACAAATTAACATTAAATGAACATAGAGATATTGCATCATTTTTCACTGATACAGTTTATATGGATATTGCATTTGTGATCGATGATTGTATCAGTACGCGTACCGATATAATAGAGTTGGTTGATTCGTTATATGCTAAAAGATTTCCTTTTGTCAAACAGTATTTTGGAGAGATGGAAAGGCAATATGCATTATATAAAAGCGCTACTAATTTGAAGGCAAAAAAATTATTAAGAATAGAGTATGAGTATATTAAATTTTTAGCATATAAATCGAAAATTATTGATGAGCCAGAAAGAGTAATAAATGGATTTGATTTTGAGGAAGATAGGAGTACATTAAATTATTCTTTTTATCTTGCTGATAAAGATTTGATTGATGAAACAGTTGTTTTTCGATCTATAGAAGATAATAATGAGAAAGAATATGTATTCCAATCAACAGCATATGGTAAATATTTAAAAAAGCGAAGAGAAGATTTGGCAGAATTTTTAAATATCAAAGAAAGTTTTTTGGCTGATTATATTCATGAAACAATGAGATCTCATAGCATAGATGGTGTGGCAGAAATTAGACTAGGAACAGAAGGAATGATTGAAACACTTACGAAAAATATAATTGCAAATCATAATGGTGGTATGGCATGGTATAATGAAATGACAAGTGTCTATAATTCTTCTGAATTTTTGAAATATATTCCAGAAATTGCATATGTACCAAATGTGGATGGACTGATTGAAAATTATTTTAAATCATATGTAACAACTTGTTACATGGAGGAATTGAGAAAGAAAAATCCATTTACTAAGATTACATTGTCAAGAGAATGTATACCAAATAATTACAGAGAAGTGTATATAACTATTTTGTGTATGTACGAAATGGATGTATTGTATAAGATGTTCGCAATTATGCAAAAACAATATTATATGGATTTTTCGTGGGAAAAAATCACAAATCAAAGTTTATCTGTGCGCTATGAAAGTCTAATATCTAACTTGGAACAAACGATAGCAGATAAAAAAAGTAAGATAGAATCCTTAGATAGAAAAAATAAAGTATTATCGCTTCAATTGGAATCAGATAAATCAAAAGAGCTAACACCCATAATAGCGGAAAATAATAAGTTGTTAAAAATAATTGACAGCAAGGATTTTGAAATTGAAGAGTTGAAGAAGAAATTGCAGATTCAAGAAGAATTTACTGCGGAATTAAACCATATAGATGTAGACAAAGAAAATAATAATTATAATATTGATATATTAAAAACTAAAAGATATTTATTTGTTGGACGTTTTGAAGAAGCCTTACCGGAATTAAAACATGATTTTCCAAATAGCTTATTTATGGAAGGTGAAACATATAATTTGCTTAATGTTAAAGTGGATGCAATAGTGATGTTAGTTAGATGGATGTCACATAGTATGTTTTATAAAATTAAGGCTACAGGAAGGTTGACAGATACAAAAATAATTATGTGTAATACAAAAAATAAAGATACAATTTATCAAAAGATGTTCAATGAAATTATATAATACAAAAAATAATGGCGATGGATTTATTTGAATCAGTTACAGATGTATTGAAAGCGTCTTTAAACGCTTCTCCAATTTCTTTGAATGATTTTTTATATATTCCAATCTTAGATAAGAAACCATCGTCATTATTACTGAAAGACCTAAATATCATATTGTGGTTACAAGTGTTTGAAGCTTGTTTTAATGCAATATAAATGGTATACTTATCTAAAGTGGAGGTGGGAATATATGTTAATATATTGTAAAAAATGTGGTTCTATATATCAATATTATGATTACGACAAGGACAAACCTTGTCGATTTTGCAAAAGTAAATTATACAATGTGCCAGATGAGTATTATCCTAAATTAAATGGAGAAATTATACGTATTGTCATTGACAACAAAGAAAAATTTTTAGAAGAGTGTGTTAAATCTTCTCCAGAATTTGATCCTAAATTGTTTGAAGAAGCTCCTTTATTTTTTAAGAAAAAATCACAAGAAATGGACAGAGCTATAAAAATAGGTTCAGCTATCCGCGCAGGAGCAGATCCAAAATTAGCATTTAAAAATGGTGGACAAAATTTACCGAAGTGTCCTGCGTGTGGTAGCTTAAACGTAAAGAAGATTGGTGGTGTAGAACGTGCTGCATCTGTTGGCTTCTTTGGGTTGTTCAGTAAAAAGATTGGTAAGACTTTTGAATGTAAAAATTGTGGGATGATGTTTTAGAATATTTTACCTAAAGTAGTCCATCCACATGATTTAAAGCCTTGACGGTCATATTATCGGCATTGTGGCATTTATGTTCGTTAAAATAATCGTCAAGGCTATCATATTTTCTTATCCGTAATATAGTATCTTTCTATAGAGAACAAAGTTTATATCCTGAACAGAAGATAACTGTTGTTTTACAGATTGGAGTTCTTCAGCAGAAAGAGAAGTATCATTGAGTTTCTGACCCAGTTCTTTGTATTTGGAAATATTCTCATCAAGTGTGCTTCTTTCGCTTTCATAGGTAGAAGTAAGTTTTTCTGAACGCTCCATAGCATACTCTTGGGCGTGAGCAACGTTATCATACCATTCAAATAATTTCGTAGCGGCAAAAGATACAATAGCCATGATAGCCATGTTTTCTGCCATAGCTAAAGCTTTCATACCTAATTCAGCGGCTTTGGATGATTTTTTAGATTATCTAAAGCCATGGTCGCAACGTTATTTTCTTTAGCAAAATTCTGTGCCTCTTCCGAAGCATCTGTCATAGTTTCTTTAAAGGCTTTTGCTGCGATAATATCGTCTTTAATGTTAAGATTAATATTCTTACTTTTTGCCTTATTTATTTTTTCTTTTAACTCGGAAAATTTTGACATATAAGCCATTAATTTTTCTGTATCACTGTTGCTGTATACATTTTGAGTAGAAAAGAAACTTGTAATAGAACCTTTTACGCTATCGATGATATTCGGGACATTATTTTTAACTTGCGCTCCGCCCTTAGATATAGATTCGTTTATTGATTTAAATACCATACTATGATATAATAATTAAATATTTTAAAGGGGGCGATGGTTATGGTGCACAAATTTATTTATTTTTGTCCGAAATGTAGAACAACTCAAAAGGTAGATCCTCAAGATAAAAATAAATTCATATGTAATATTTGTGGAAGCAAAATGAAATATGAAGGAACAGAAGGCGGAAATCAACCAAAAGTAATAAGAGAACTCAATAATCAAAAAGAATATCAAAAAAAACGGGATGAAGAAGTAGCCAAAGCTAAGGCTGCATATAAAGCAAGTCAAATTGAAAACATCCCTAGATGTCCAACCTGTCACTCAACCAAAATAAAGAAGATAGGAGCGTTTGAGAGAATGGCTTCTGTTGGCTTTTGGGGACCATTCAGTAAGAAAATTAATAAAACATTCAAATGTGAGAACTGCGGTTACACGTGGTAGTAACTAATTTTTCCTATATTGTCCATACCGGGGCATTTGCTTAGGTACTTAAATTCTACAAGTTTGAACATACCCCCCCCGGTGGGGTAGAAGATGGAGTCCCGAAATGGGATGGCAGAAAAAATTGATATGCAGAGCAATGAGTGAGATTTTCTGATTATTTCTGTCGGAAATCACGGCGCAATTTTCCGCAGTGAAAATCTCTTGCATATTCAACAGTAAAATGATATATTATATATATAAAGGATGCTACCGATAGACGGTTGTCCTGTTACATTTTTTGCTTAAAAATAACCGCTCAAACTTCCAGGTCTGGGGCGGTTATTTTTGTGTCTTATTACTATCTCGACCAACTTTGTAGCCGAGACTAAAGCACATAAAGCATAAGCCTATCAGTGCAATAACATCTGCTGTACTCATTGGTTAAGCCCTCCTTTCCCTAGATTCTGTTTCCAGTTTCTATGTAATCAGAGGGTCACAGTCCCTCTGGAGAAGGACAACCGCCTACCGTGATATGGTAGCACCCATGAGATTATTATAGCATAGGTTAGGGGAGATTGGAAGAGAAAAGGGTGGGTTTATCGAACTGATGTTTTTTCTGGATGCTTTGCTGGATTGTGGTGTTGATAGGATGTGATGGGAGATTCATTTTATCTAACGTTTGTTTTTTGACCGTGTGTAAAGATGAACCTGCTATTACCCAAATCAAGAAACCGTTTAGAATCAAGAGTTTTAACATCCCCCGATAGCACAAACCTACTAAAACACTAGGAAATAAACCAAGCATCACACCACCACCAGAGCATACAAAAAAACACAGCCTATAATATAAGACCGTGTCTTTTATGCTATCCTGTCTATTCAATTATCATCAAATTATCATCAAATCATCATCAAATCATCATCGTTCCCAGTAATACCCCGATCCATCTTCCAGATAGATATATAAACCTGTATCGGTTGCGCTGTAATCAGTGACTTTCCGCATATCAACGAAATTATTTCCGATCCTGTGTCAACGTAGGCAGAAGATCCGGCAGAATACCGACCCAGAGCAAAGCCAGCAAATAACATAACTCCTATAATAGCAACCATTCCTAATAATTTAATCATTCTTTTCATGTGTTCATTCTCCTTTTTATGTGTAGGGTGTCATCATTCCGGTGACACCCTTTTTCCGTCTGTTACTGTTTACCGTTCAGAATGTATTCGACTGCTTTTTCTGCTCTACTTGATGCAGACACGATCCACCGTGGTTCATTCTTTAATACTTTCAACCAGCTCTGAATGTATGCAGTAGAATTTCTAAAGGTTTTATTTGTTTCTATTCCTAAGATATTCATAAGACTAGCCGCGCCAATTTCCGCAACAAGTTCTTCTTTAGAATAGGTATCTGATCTAAATCTCAAACACTCATTACTTGTTAATCTGTTGAGCCTAGTTCTGTGTCCTGTGCTGTGAATCATTTCATGAAACAAAGTGCTGTAAAATTCATTTGCTATCTGATATTGTTCCCTACATGGTACATTAATCTGATCGAATAATGGATAATATCCAGCGTCATTTGTAACTACTTCCTTAATCGGGATATGCTCACGTTCTTTGTAAGCATTCTTGATCTTTTCTGCTTCCCCAATCGGTTCTATCTCTGTGTTGAGTTCTTCCTCTGGTAAAGGATCAACGCCCTCAACCTGTGAAATATGAAAGACGTTGTAATATCTCAATAATGGAATCTGTTTAGTTATCATTGTACCATCTTCCTGTTCCTCATCGACTGCGGTTATCTTCCAGAAAGTAACAAATGAAGCTTTTTCTCCTTTTCGAACGTGACCGCCTAAGTCTTGCCACTGTTTGAAGCTCGCCCATTCTCCGGCTTTTCCTAATATTAATTGATTCAGTAAAGAATAAGGTTTCTTTGTTATTCTGTTGTATGCTCCGCTTCTAACACTTGTCCAGGGTCTTTCCCACGGGATTCTACCTTTTTCTAATTCTGCGATGACTCTGTCTGTAACCATCTGGTATACATTGGTTCTTTCTTTTCTTTCGATTGTTCTTTCTTTCGTTCTTTCTCTCATATGATTGTCCGTCCTTTCTTAAAAGGTTCTTTATTGATTTCTTGATTATATTATATATTAGTACCAATACACAATCAATATACATTAGTACCAATATAAAACGGCGGTATTTAGTCATGTTTTACAAAGAATTAAAAATATTGGTACTAATGTACAAGTAAACAGCATTGGTACCAATACAATCTTGTATATTCTGCGAATTGAAATAACATTAGTACCAATGTATAATGTAGTCACAAGGTTGATACAGAGCAACACCGAAGAGGTCGAAAACCTCTGAACTTCAAAACTATATACCCGTGAAGAACTGACACACAGCATAGTATCTAATAGTCGGGAAGATGATTGAAGCGGTGCTTCTCCATCAACCAGATAAGAACAGTTTCATATAAGAAGAAAATCAACAGGAGGTATTTTTAATATGTGTAGAACAATGAAAGAATTAGAAAATGTTGTATCTGATTATCGCGAAATGAAAACTTTACTTGATGAAGTTTCAGAGCAGGTTAAAGCGTTAGAGCGTGAGATCATCGGTTATCTGGACACGAACCAGAAAATCACAGAGACAGGAAAAGATTTTACCGTCAAGATTTCCACTTGTGAACGCCGGACACTGGATAGCAAGAGACTTGAAGCAGATTTAGGAAGTCTTGCAGAGTATCAGCGGATCTGTCAGTATCGCCGCTTGTATGTCAAGTAAAAAACTTACATTATATAAAATCCTTCCCACTCAATCAAACGGGTGGGAAGGATGAAAGGAGAAAACAGAATGATGATGATGAAAGAGGACGAAAGAAAAGTATTGAAGCAGATCCGGGAACTGATGGGATCGCTTGGCTCTGATAGTTATGTAGCGACAGCATTTGAAGGATGTGCAGATATAGCAGAATCCAACATTGACAATGATTTTATGTGCAGTATGAAACAACGCGCAGAATCAGCGGAGGAAGAATCAAGAAAGGCGTTCTTGCTTATATCAGACCAGCAGAAAGAGATCAATAAGCTGAAAGTGGATCTTGAAACTGCTAACAATGAATTAGAACGTTTATGCAATGTTAATTCAGAACTTCAACGCGATACGACCGGGACAGAAAAGGCTTTATCTGATTTGAGAAAGTTTAGCAAGTCCGCTGAAGCACAGTTGAAAGAAAAGGATGCAGAGATCATCCGGCTCAAAGCACGGTTGTTTGATTACATGACGAAAGATCAGTAGTAAGAAAGGGGATCAATTATGAAACGGTTTAGAGATAATGCAGGAAAGCTCACGATGTGCGTTGAAGCAATTAGGAGAGAGACAGCCGAAGAAGCAAGAAACTATTATCAGATGGGTGGTAAATATATTTTCGCCAATGATAACAGAGTATACACCTATATCAAGAACAATGACGAAATAGCACAGTTCCAGAGTCCAGACGGTTTCAATTTTCTTATTCCCTTGGAAAGTTTGGGAATGTATCTGCCGGATGTATCAAGTGTTGGTATGGAATTAACCAGAGTAGAAGAATAGGGGGATCAGTTATGCAGAAAATATCATATGAATTTGCGACAGTCACTAAAAATGGCGTAATAGAACAGATTGGACGGAGTAGCATTTTACAGCCAAAAATCAACTATAAGGGCGGTTCTATCAAGTGGTATGAGGATAAATTGAAACCAGAACAGCCGGAACCAGTAGAAAAATAATCATATGGGAAGTGACGGTTAAGCCGTGGGCGGTTCAGTCCTCCGCTTCCATTCAGCTATAGCTTGTGTAAATCAATCATATTTATATAAGGAAGGAACGGGAACGGATATGTTCAATTTTAGAATCATCAGAACAGCAGAGGGGTTAGAAATCATCGACAGAACTTTATCTACATCATCAGACTTATTAAATCCATTTGAACTCATGGACTATGTAGCATTGGAAGATACACTTGCATTCATGGACAGGAAAAGAAGAATTTCCAGAAAGAGATCCAGACGCAAAAGAAAACTTGCAAGGAATCCGCTGTATAGATTGCTTGGCATCATCGGGTTAATTTAAGAGATAGGAGAGGGAAAATATCATGATTCAGTCAAAATTTTTCAATATGGGTCAGATTCTTATTACAAGAGGGATAAGCGAAACAGTCGGAGAAAGTGAACGTTTTGCCGCAGAAGTAGTTCTTGCGTTACATCGGTTCGCTGTGAAGGACTGGGGAGATCTGGATGAAGAAGATATTAAGGCAAATGAGGAAGAACTGAACAATCCAGATGATTTATATTTACTTGCGGCATATAAGACTTCAAAAGGCAGAATCTGGATCATCACAAATCGTATTTCAGAAAAAGCCGGAGACAATGCAACTACAGTCCTTTTCCCATATGAGAGATAGGGAAAATTAGATTTTGGGTATAAGGGTGGAAAAGGGGTCACTAATCCAGTGACTCCACCACCAGAGAAAAGGAGATAAAATATCATGGCTATTGTAATTACAGACGGAATCCATTATTTAAAATTTGTGGACGGAGAACTTGCGACAACACGGAAATTAGAACTTGCGTATCGGTTCGACAGTGCTTCAGATGCTATTAATGTCATGAAAAATTTATCCGGCAGAAAAGCAGAATATTATGTATATGATACCAATACTGATTACATTCTGTGGCGGCTCATGTCAGCAGAAGAGGTAGAAGCGAGAAGAGAAGCCAGACGCAGAAAAAGACACAAACAGGATAATATTATTGATTCAGAACCAAAGGCAAATGAAAATATTCCAAGGGTACAGATCCCTTTAAAGGGAACTCGTAAAAAGTTCTCTCCAGATGTACGAAAATTGCTGTATATTCACGCCGGAGGACGCTGTGAGTTATGTGGTAGGGAAATAGCGCTGGAAGATGTGACAATCGATCATATCAAGCCGCTGGCGATGGGTGGCACAAATGACGTTTCAAATCTGGCGTGTACTTGTTTTGGATGCAATCATCTGAAAGGTTCTGCTGTGCCGGAAAGCTTTTTTCAGAGAGTAAATGATATATTTATGTTCCAGATGGAAAAGAAGTATAAGAGAAATGTATGGTGGAAGCTGGCGCGCGTGATGTTAGGGAAAATAAGCTAATGCCTATATTTATTCAACTTATAAGTTGTATAATTAACTCAAAGGTTAATTATCTAGCTTTAGGTTGAATAAATAACTTATAAGTTGTATACTAATATAAGTGGTTCTAATATTTAGAATTGCTTATACTAGAGAAAGAGAGGGCGCGATGTTGGCACTGACGGATGCAAGAAAGAAAGCAAATGAAAAATATATAAAAAATAATTATACACAGGTCAAATTGTCGATGCCTAATGCAGAAGCGAAAACTTTAGAAGAGTATTGTACCGCTAAAGAATGTTCGAAAGCTGGCTTTATTCGACAGGCGATAAAAGAAAAGATGGAGAGAGAACCGATTACAGAGCTAGAAGCGAAAAATGACGGTGTTTTGTCCGAAGATTAACGCAAAATCAAGGAAATTAGCAATTTTCACGATTTCGCAAAAATGCGACATAGCAAAAACCCTTGATTTTATTGGTTTTTTCGAGGGTGGGTTTTACGATGAAACTACCATTTCAAGTGATACCAAAAAAGAGGGTTCGGAGAGTATGAATCTGGATGAATTAGAGAAATTGGCAGAAAGCATAGAAGTTCTATGACAGAATGGAATTATAAAAGGGTACTTGAAAATCCAAGCACCCCATAGTATAATCTAATTAGAAAGTGAATCGGATGTGATTGTCCGATTTGCCCTCTGTAGAATAGTTATATAAGAATAAACATCCTAGTCTTTGGGCGGAAGAGGATGTTTATTTCTTTTTATCGTGATGGTTGTCTATGTATGACAAAGCCGCGAAGATTACCAGTAACAGCGTCAAAAGATCACTTAGGCTAATCATAGGGCATCCCTCCTTTTGTAGACTAGAGGGCATCAGATAAATGGAAAGTCACATCCTACTCTCTGTTCAATTATACGATAATAGTATACCATAAGGGAAACATATGTTCAATGAGGAATATCATTCTGCTGCCATCCAGAGGACTATCAACAGATTACAATGGGTTAGAACATGGCAGCAGGATAATAGGGAGATAAGAGAAACGAAAAGAAAGTCACGGTCGAAAAATAGACCGTGACTTTTTGTGATCTTGGATGGGGGTAACGAAATGTTACTCCGTAGAGGAAAAGCGTCTGCGGAATTTGATCTTTCCATAATTGTTGAGATATTCATATATAGAATTTAATGTTTCTGGAGAAACGATGCTATACACAAGCGGTAGCTTATATTGCTCATGAAAGCCTACAAACCAATTGACACATTCACGAATATGAACTGCAAAATCTTTTCCTGTAAATATTTGGAAGGATTTCAGATAATGTTTTGTGACGTTAGGCTGTCCTTGCTCAATTTTAAATGTAACATTTTGAACAAATTTTCGTGATAAGGCGCATAGATCGGGATCGCCAGATTTTATGGCTTTGGATAGTTCAGGAATAATTTCCTCAAAATTGGAAAATGCCTCATGAATCCATTCTGTAAATATTTCTTGCATTTCTTCTTGAAATTCTTGTTGCTCCTTGATAGCCTGTATACTGTTATTTTTAATTGACATATTATTGTATTTTGAATATAAGGAAAGCATATCATTCATAGAATTAATATGTTCTTTTTGCTCTCTCTCATTTACCCCGTACATCGGGATTCCAATTAAAGCAAAAGCTAAATCAGGATTTCTATATACAGAATAATAAAAATGGCGAAGAGCGGTTAAAGCCGCTTGTTTTTGATTTACAGGCATAGCAAATATACGATTGGAAATTTGAGGAACAAGATATTCCCCTAATAGAACGTCCAGAGCATCCATTAAATCTTCTTCTTCATATAGTTCAGAGTAATCTGAATCAGGGATAATTAATTCGTACCATGGTCGAACAGAATCGCCTAAAGATTGATTTAAAAGGTGTTCTATAATAGGAAGAACTTCATTTGGATCATCTGAACCTTCAAGTATCATATAGATGGAAAGTAAATCATCCTTTTTGATTTTTTTAGTTTTTCCGCTTTCAATATTTTGCAACCAAAATTTAGAATGTCCATTTCCAACTTGTTCAGAAAGGTCATAGCTGGAAATACCCTTTTCTTTTCTGCGCTCAATAATATCTAGTCTTAAATTAGTAGTAATTACTATTTTTTCAGTAGACATATAAGTGCCTCTTTTCATTTTATTACTTAAAAGTATAATGAAAATAAGTAAAAAAGTCAATTAGCATAAATGAGTATATAATAAGTATGAAATAAGTCAAATAAAAAGTATAAAATAAGTAAAAAAAATACTTGACAAAGACATATAACCATAGTATAGTAGAACCATAGGAAAGAGAGGTATAAAAGCAGTGAAAAAGAAATACAAGAGAACATAAGAAGAAAAGGGAGTAAATTCCTTGAAGATATATAATGTATGGATAGATAAATAAAAAACCTCCGGCATATAGGATGCTGGTAACACCCTTGCCGAAGGTCTTCATGATAGACTTGATCGTCTGGTAAACGATCTATGTATTTTGCAAAATTATCTTATCATGAAAAATTTTATTTGTCAAATTATCATTGGCGTTCTGCTGATGGTACTTCCCACACTTTATATAGAAGCAACTTGAAAACTGAATATAGGAGGAAAGATTTTGAGGGTTAATTATGAAATTCTCAACATTCTCTACCACATGGAGGCGTGGAGTAAGATCGTAGCAGCTACCCAAAAGGAAATCATAGCGGCGCTGGCAGGAGAAAAAGTGCTTTTTACTGAAAAGACGATCTATCTGCATCTACGTGAACTGATTCGCCTTGGGTATGTCAAATACGGTATTATGAAGCTGAATGCAAAGACATACTATGTGTCAGCAAAAGGATTGGAATGGATGGAAGAGATGGAAAAAAAGGACTTTTAATAGGAGATTGGTTATGAGCAAAAAATTGAATAAGAGATTGAAAACAACCTTCATTGGTTGCGGTCAATGTGGTTGCCAGATTGTATCGGAAATTGAGAAAAGGGTCATGGAACTTGACGGAACAAAGAATAATACCTCTTTCGTTGGTATCAACAGCAGTTTGGAAGATTTATCTGCGGTCAACTTATCCCATAAGATACATATGAAGAACTGTACCGGAGCGGCTGGAAATCGTAATCGGAGTTTAGACGCACTGGCGGAGAGCATCGATGAAATACTTCCAGAATTGCAGAAATACATAATTGATGGAAGTACGGTATTTATCGCGTTTTCGATGGGCGGCGGCACAGGATCAGCTATTGGACCAGTGTTGGCGAGGATTTTATTGGAAATGGGTTATAAGATGTGTCTCATTCTAGTTCTTCCGTCTGATGCAGAATCATTGAGGATTAGAGATAATGCAAGACAGACATTTGATGAGATTGAAGATCTGAAGCCGGAGCTGGGGAGCATCTTTATTTTAGATAATAATGCGATGGACAAGCTTCAGATCAATAAAATCTTTGCAACCCTTATCACTGCGGTGCTGTGCATCAATAATCACTCGTTGGATGGAAATATGGATCTGGCAGAAATCGAAACCTGTCTGCACTGTCCGTCATTTTCTATCATCGTAGCAACGAACGCCGCGAACGGTAATACAGGAAATATTGTAGATATTCTGAACAGGGATAATAACATCTTCGCCAAGCGTGAGGATAAGACTATTTCTATCATGGGTGTATCAGAAGCGGTATCTGCAAAGGACAGTAAGATTGACGTTGTAGAGCTTCGTAAAGCAGTAGGGACAGCACCAACAGAGTATCATGGCTATTTATCAGAATCCGGCGAAAATGTAGTTATTCTTAGCGGTTTGATGATGCCATATAAGAGAATGGATGCACTGGCTGAATCGGTGGAGAAAGATGCAGAGAGTGTCCAGAACTCTATGAAAGCATTGACACAGGTTCGTACAGCTAAAACATCGAGCGTATTCGCGGTTAAAACAGAAATACAGCCAAAGCCGCCGGTAAAAGAAATGACGGAATTTGAACGGCTTAAAGCTAGATTAATTAGTAAGTAAAACTGGGAGCAGGTGTCTATGAAAAGATGGATAAAGGCTGATAATGGAAAGCTGTCTACAGTTCTGGAGTTTGATTCTGGAAAGAAAGTGGAACTGCCTATAAATAAAGATGCTTCAATACGTTGGTATGAAGATAGATTAAAGAAAAATAACAAATAAAAGGAGAACAGAAATTATGAAATTAAATAAAGGTTATCAGATTGCAAGATTGTTGACAAAAAGTAAAGTTTCAGATGAACAGATTGAGAAAGAACTTTCCAGTATGACAGCATTGGAATGGGATAGGATATGTAATATTTTAGACAATTTTCTGAAAGCACATGATATGCCATTGGATCAAGGATGGGCGCTGATGATAAATGACATTCATAATATTTCCGATGTATATAAGGTAAGCGAAGCTACGTTACTGTCGGCTTATCTGCCGTGGATCGGTCTGAAGAAAAATGAGTCTGATGAGAACTGTGAGAAGTTAAACGATAAGGAAATTGAAGACAAACACTTGACGACATCACAGTTTGAAAGGGTGTTACAGGAGCAGAAAAATGGATTCTTGATTCATATGAATAACGAAGAAGCAGAAGATAAATTCATGCATAGAAATATCGAACTGGTAGACTTATCTTTCGATGAAGTTCAGACAGTAAAAAACAATCAGTTGCTTGCTTTCACAACAAATGATTCGAATGCAAGTATGTTTATTGATAAAAAGGAAATTCATGATATTGAGAAAGCAGAGGATGTTGACGATCTTTTTTCGGTTAGCGTAAAAAAAGCCTTTAATCTTTATCTGTCCCCAGAAGCAGATCATGTAGACAGTAAACGGAATATGGTAACAGTGGGATTTATGTAAAAGATGGGATAGGGAGAACACAAACTATGTATAGACCGACAACAGTACAGAAACTTCAGTCAGCTATCAAGAATCATCTGATTCAGATTCAGAACGTACAGGTAAGACGTAAAGGCTCAAATGACACCAGAACAATCACGCCAGAGCAGTTCACGGAGAACTTAGATTTCCTCATGGAATCCGGTATCTTCTCTGATGCAGTAGATATTCGGTATGAGTTCAAAGACAACACGGTTCATTTCCACATAGGTTATATGAGCCAGTGCGATAATTCTACCGATGCACAGGCTATTCTTTCTGATGGCGTAACACCGAATCAGATTAAAGAACAGCTTGCAATTCCTTTGGAATAAAAAGAGCGAAAATATAAGTGACAGAGATATTGTTGCTGTGAGATAACGCAACCTACTATTGAAGAGGACAGTTCCAGCTTAAAGGTTATAAGATTTCTTCTACCAGTGAGGATGCTGGTTACATATGGGACGAAAGACGGGCACATCATTCTATTGTGGATGGTGTGCCTATAATAATGGGAAGAGCATAGGAGGAAGCAGAGCATAAGCATGAAAAAATCAAAAGAGACAGAAGAAGAAATTACATGGGAAGATTTCAAAGCATATCTTCCAAAACATGATTTTGACAAGAAGCAAATGGATTTCTTCAAGAACACATTGGACTATATTCTACATCGGAAGAACACAAATAAAGTTTCCTGTTTTTGTGGAAGATGCGGTATAGGAAAATCGACAATGATTCATACACTTATGCATTGCTGTATAGGAGACTATTTATTTGAGAAAAGACATACTCCGTTTGGAATGGTTGTTATAACTGATTCTATTAAGCGTTTGGAAGAATTATCCAATACTACACAGGATATTAAAGAAGCAGAAAAATATTGGGGAGAGTACTTTGAAGATTTTGGATTTAGCATTCATTTTCGAGATTTTGAAAAGAATGTTATAGTTTTAAAATCAGATGAACCATTTAAGGAACAGCTTATCAAACAGCATTATCGCCCTATAGTATTACTATCAACACAACGATATTTTATGCTTAGTGCCAGCACCAGAGAAGAATTATTTTCATTTACATATGAAGGTAGAACATTAAAAAGAAATATCGTTATCTTTGATGAATGTCCAAAGTTCTCTGAAACCGTTACGATTGATAGTGATAATTTAACCAGAATTGAATCTGCTTTATACAAAGGGTTATCGAACGAAGTTGAAGATAAATCATTTGTTATTAGAGAGTATAAGGTGTTCAAGGATAGATTGCTTAATCAGATGGATGAAAAAGAAAAGTTGCTGAAAGATTCAAATGTTACTATCTATTGGAAAGATGAGCATTATTCCAACATTACACCCAATGATGATCTATTCTTTAAGGTTATATATGATAATGTGGAATCTCTTTCAAATCAATACAACCAGTTCTTGAAGGATATTTTGTGCTTGAAGAAGATAGCAAAGGAAGGAGCAGTTTTTAATTGCATTAAGAAAAGAACAGGCGAAAATTACGAACGTTCTTTTATGTTGCTGATAGATAATAGAGAGTATTTTTATCTGGGAGAAGATAAAAAATTCTTTGTTTTCGATGCAACAGCAGATATTGATCCTCGTTATGATTTAGACTATGTGGAATTGATTGACGGAGAACGATACAATAAACCATTAGATCTATTGATAACGAATGTGAATGTATCTACCAGCAAGAATGCAATTTGTAGAAGTAGCAAGAATGCCAAAGCAAGTGTAGAAGCAATCAGAAAGTATCTATTGAAGAAACAGGAGGAAGGTTTTGGAGATCATAAGGATATTCTGATTGTGGTATACAGTAGCCTAGTGAAACGGTTCCAGAAAGACTTTAAATTCAGAGGATATTTTGGAAATTTGAAAGGATTTAATGATTTCAAAGAACTGTATCGTATGGCTCATATTGGCATGAATAGATTTCCTAATTTAGCTTATTTCTTTATATATTGTGGTTGTCATATGGAAGTATATAGAAGTCTGGCTGAAATGTCAGAAAAAGATTCATTGGAGTTCTTCGATGAACTTGTTAAAAATCACAATGAGGAATATAAAGAAGCTATTATATCAGTGATGTTAAGAAGTATGCTAACAGATTTTGAACAGAATATTTTCCGCCTTGCAATTCGAAATTATTGGAATACGGAAAAAGTTCACATATGGACATTCTATAATTCGGATGATGCAATTTATAATGAGTTGTCTCATATGATTGAAAATAGATATAGTCCATATGGAGTAAAGTTTGAGTATGAAGATGCACCAGAAGAAATACAGCTTGAAAAAATAAAGAACAGGAAACCACCAGAAGGAAAGAAAATGACGAATGCACAGAAGATTATTGCTTGGAGAGAAAAGCTATCATCTGGTACAGAATATAAAATTCAAACCATGTTGAAAGAAACAGGACTAAATAATAAACAATTTCAGAAAGCTAAATCAGATAATGAAATTTTGTTTAAATTACTTGAAGCGGATAAAACAGATAAGAAAGGCTATTACAAAGTAAAATGATTTTTATCCCCTATTCCCTAATATAATTATATTAGAAGATCGGGGACAAAAACTTTTTGATGATATGCAGACTGATAAAAAAGGGTATTACAAAATCAAATAAAAATTTTAGGGGGTTTTTCTTAATATAATTATATTAGAGAATCCCCCCCAAAAAAAATAAAAATTAAAGATGATACAACACAGATCTTCTTTCTTTGTGACCCTCCTTTAGAGATTACACGACGCAATCAAAGATTGCTGTTCCGCTAAAATCTCTAAAGCCTACGCCAAAGAAAGAAGCAAAGAAAGCGTATGAAGAAGAACTTTGAGTTGACTTTTGGGAGAATGTATATAAGAGGAGGATGAGATTATGTCCTTAAAACAAGAATGTATTGATATGGTAAATTTGATTGTAAGATCATCAAATGATGAAGAAGATAATTATTATGAACTGGGAACAAATGTCACAAGAAAAATATGCCAAAAGACAGAAGAAGATATTACTTACACATGCTGTCAGGGGTGTGAGTGTTATGACGAGAATTGCCAGCATCAGATTAAGGTAAATGTAGGCGTTTCGTTTTGGGATGGTGGGGACTGTGAACGCAATTATGTATTTGAAAATAGTCCAGTAAAATATAAGTGTATTCGATATATAAAAAATCGAAAACAGCTTATGAATGAAATGTTCAAACTGAAAAACGAACTGGAAGAACATAAAAATCTAATGGCTGATTTTGGAGAACGTTATAAAGAATACTTGGAGTACGCAAAACAATTTGCAGAAGAAGTAAAGAAGAAATATGTTCTTTTTGAAATGGTTCAAACAGACATTCTTCCAATGGTTTTTCATATAGATTATGCTTCATATGATAAGAATGATCCATATTATAATATGACTGGAAATGTTCATACTATGAAAGATCAAAATGTTATAAATGTATTTTGCTGTATGAGAGATAAAGAAAGCACCAGACGTACAATTCGACATGAGGTGTTACATTATATGCTTTATATTGCAGGATTGAAGAATGACGATGATAGTGCAATATTCCATTATTTATGTAAAGAGTATGATGCTAACGCATACAAGAAAATGAACGAGGAAGAACAGGCATTGTACAATCAGTTTACTAATGCTATGGAAGTAATGAAAAAAGTGGTTGAGGTAACAAAAGTAATAGATGAAAAAGAGTTAAACAATAATTTTGTGGTAATGCTTTTAGCAATCGGAGCTAATGAAAAGTGGAATTTATATGAGGAACTATATAAAGAAGCGTGTGAGTTTGGAGAACATTTATTAAAAAAAATTAATCAAAAAGAGATTGCTGGTTAGCTATAAAAAGTGATCTATATAGTGGGTTAAAATCACTTTCACGGGGAAATAAGCCTTTGTAAAAATCATCATGAGCAATTTATCCTATGAATCGTTTTGAACAGTTTATGACGATTCTAGTGTGCTTTTTGTCCACGGATATACTATCTCAATAATGAAATGTTACCAAATTTAAAAGGAGAGGATCAATATTAAAATTAATTACACAGAAGAACTAAAACCAATTTATATATTGGCTATTGAAGCCAGTCAGTTGTATATGTACACTTTGATGAAAGAACTGGGTACTAACTGGGTACCGAAAATCGAGTATGCAGTCCGGGCAAAGAAAAAAGATGAAGAAGCCGGAAAAGATAAAAAAATCGAGGAAGGTAAGGAAAATAAGGAAGTCGGAGAAGATAAGAAAGACGAAGAAAAAGAAAAATGGTATAAATTCGAAAAAGTAACACAGCACCGGGCAGTAATCAATGATAGTCTGTTTCTTAGATTCATGAAGAAGAGGATCACCAGAACCAAGTTCGATCATTGTCATGACTTTATCGTGCTAAAGTTTAATTACAATGTGAAGTATAGAGTTGGGAAGAATGGACAACCACGGACTGTATCAGCAAATGAACTACGTGAGTTATTTTATAAGAAAGGGTTCGAATTTTCTTATGACAAAACTAATAAAGCCGGAGAAGTAGTTGATAGTACCACCGTCAGATATAAGATGCTCATGCGTTCTCCGGGGAAAGCAAAGAACGGAGAGTGTATCTTCATTAGGGATAGTCTGTATGATACAGCAATAAAGTATCTGACGATGGGACTGTTTGGGGAAATGCAGAAGAAAGCAACGAAGAATCCCGATGCAGTATTTAACATTGTGGGACTGTCAGCATACCAGACCTTAACAACAGCTACGGCATATGGATATATTCAGATTCCGCTTGATAATATACTCATTCTGAAAGATATAGAAGTAGAGTCCGAGCCGATGGCAGCAGCCATTGTCAGTGCTAAAGAAAAACCACCAGAGAAGAAAGATGATGAGGAAACAGGAGAACAGGGCAAGGGAACAAAAAATAAAGGAACACAGGAACAGGAGGAGAAGAAAGAAGAACCGAAGAAATACATTTGTTCGGTAGAGCATACGAAAGCCAGAATCAAAAACGTTCTATGGGATGGCATGGGACTGATTGATGATGCAGAGTTTCCGGTCGGTATGGATGGTTTTATTTATTGTCGGTCGCATTTCTTCAAGTCCTGTTTATTCAGAGGGCAGTTGCAGAGGTTCTTTAAAGATTACTGCAAGGAGCATGGACTTGATTACAGTACATATACCGTAAAGGATATGTTTGGCAATGAACGACGGCTGTGTGATATTAAAGTGATTGTCACAGATAAATCCCTTAAATGGTTGAAGTTTATTGAGCTGATGGGTGGAACGAAAGAAAAGGCATATAAGAAGTATGCGAAGATCATGAAAAACAATGATTATTATTTCTCCATCGTCAAGACAGCACATTCTAGTAGATGGGGAGATAAGCAGTTGACAACTTATCAGATGAATAATTCCCTACCATGTACAGATACAGAGGTGTTGGAGCGGATTGTGCAACCGTCTGTTGATTTTTATTATTCGCTGAAGAATGATAAAAAGTATCTGGAATATCTGAAAGCAAAAAGTTCCAACTTCAATATCAATGAACTTCTGATTGAACTTGTCAAAAGGGATTATCGGTTCGTATATAGTAATCTGTATAAGAAAAAGAAAGACAGGGATTGTACAGATTTGAAGTCAGAACTCCGACAGGGGAGATTATATCAATCGGGAGATAATCTGACGATTATGGACAATCCGGTTGCTTTATTGAGATATGCGGTTGGTGATCCAGAACCATTGAAAGAGGGATGCTTCAGCATTGTAGAAGATGGCGTACAGTGTTACACAACCAGATTCAAGGATGGAGCAAGTCTGGCGGCGTTTCGTAGTCCTCATAATGCACCAAATAACATTATTCATCTGTGGAACACATATTCTAAACCATTGCAGAAGTATTTTCCTAACATCGGAGATAACGTGATTGTGTTTAATGCCATTGGAACTGATACACAACCAAGACTGTCTGGACACGATGTAGATTCTGACTTTGTTCTGGTTACGGATCAGCCGGATATAGCGGCGTTATCTGCAAAGGCTTATAAGGAATACCCGACTATCATCAATGCTGTTGAAGAGGTAACCGGGACAGGAGACAGCAAGACAGCATATCATTTGAAGATGGAAGATTATGCCCGTATGGATAATAAAATATCAGCGGCACAGGCTTCTATTGGAATTTCAACCGATATTGCACAGTTGGCGTTGAGTTATTATTTTGAGAATGGAACGAAGGATGAAAATAAGTCCAAGGAACTAAAAGATAACATCATCATTTTGTCAGTGTTGGGTCAGATTTCTATCGATCTGGCGAAGAAGGAATTCATTATCAATGTGAAGAATGAAATTCAGCGTATCAAATGGTTGGACTGTATGAGACGTGATAAGAATAAAACGGATAATAAGAACACCAATAATAGCATTGAAAAGAATAATGAAGGGAATAACGCTAAAAAAAATAATGCTGATGAGAACAAGCCAGACGAGAATAAACCCGATAAAGAAAAAGTAATAAAGTACCCGATATTCTATGCTGAAACCAAGAAAGAACGGAATAATAAAAAGTTCAAGCAGGAAGAAGTTGGGTTTATAAATTGTCCTATGGATATTATGGCAAAACTCATTGATGAGAAAACAAAGTCATATAAGCCTAGAACCAATGTTATTCCTATTTATCGTTTAACAACAGATGAGGTTAAAAATGCTACTCCAAAGAATCGGTATAGAGCAGATAAATTTATCGAGTGTGCTAAACAATACACGGCAGATATAAAAAATCTAAATAATAATATAGAAGATAAGGATAGCAAAAATTATTCCCGTCAGAGACAATATCTTGAAGATAAGTTTATGAATGATGCCACAAAGGGATTGGATCAAGAGCAAATTTATTATCTGGTAAAATTATCTTTGGGTAGAGAGTATTCAGCTATTAGAAATATAATGCTGTTATTCCTTTATCGGAGATATAAAGATGAGTTGTTAAATTGCTTTATAAAAAAATAGACAAAAATAACATAAAAATTTTATTTTATATATAAATTTTTATAGAGAAATATGATTAAATGAAAATTCCCTTATGAAGAAGATTGAAGTATATCTGAACAGAACGTAAGCTAAGTAGGATATACTTTTTATCATATTCCGTCGTGGGTAGTGCTTCAAACACGCTATCTACGGTGTACATCGAGCTTAATATGCTTTTCCCATGATAAATCGTGGTCTGGTATAGCCATGCTGTTTACACCTCACTATATAACGTTGCAAATCCAAAACCATAACAGCAGAAGTATACCTTTTTTATATAAAAATATTTTTACAGATATAAAATTTTGAGGAGAGAGAAAAATATGACACAAGAAGAATTAAGAGAATTATATAAAGAGCGTTTAAAACGTGAAAAACAAGGATGGATTGCAGAACAAATCGGAATAAATCAATCTGTTCTGTCTCAATTTAAAACGGGTAAAATCGATCTATATCCACATCTACTTGAAAGACTGGAAGCATATCTTATCCAGAATCAGTAATTCCGGCGTATCGCCATTAAATCCATAGAAAAGTATTGAGAATATTGGAAAATTTGAGAGTGTGGGATAATAACCTGTTTATCGAGTAGGCTATCGGATGGATCATAGGAGAAATTCAAGAAAAAGCATTGAGAATAAAGGATATCTGGCTAGTTCTTGAGCTTCTTTTGTTCAAAAATGAATTAGATTATACAAAAATGAACGAGCGAAAAATGCTTGTATTTTATGGAAATTTGAAAGGTTTCGTGAATCTGATGGATATTGACAAGAATTTAACAGAATTATGAAAACCACTGATGGGAAAATACTAATGATTTCAAGGGGAATTTACTGGTTTTATTTGAAAGCCGGTATATTTTTTTAACCTTAAAATCCTTTGTCGGGACAAGGATAAAGGACACTTTAGCGGGCTAAAGTGTTATCGAAATAAGTGGATGGTTACACTGTATACATAGTTATGCACATAATAATTCTACCATACACATACCACCCAATACAGCATGGTAACACTGTAACCATATAACTGCATATCACACATAATACGATATAACATCACACATCATTTATCCAACAAATTATATGAACTACATTTATAACACACGGTGTATATATAATTAATTGTTATAAATGCGCGACAAAGCAATTATTTCCTAGAATACCCGGTATATACCTTTCTATACGCCATTTATATATCCTGTATAAGTTCAGTATATCTTATCTATATTTCCGGCATACACCCACAATAACTCGCATGTACAATAATCTTTAAAATCAATAATTTTCTTTTCTTCCCCACACACTTTACATACTCTAGTCTTGATTTCTCTATAAGCAGTACCTACAGGAACCTCGCCAGTATTAACTTTCTGTTTGAGTTCTTCATTGTCTGTTTTCATGATAGCTTGATATTTAGCTACAGTGGCAAGTGAAAAAATTTTTAACTTGCCAGATACAACAGATACTCCATCAACTCAAAAAGAACTTGCCGAAAAATATGGTATTACAAAACAAACCATGAGTAATTATATGCGATTGGCAAAAGCCATTCCAGAATTAGAAGAACTGGTTGATACAGGACTATACGAAAACAAATATTAAAAACATTTATGTAATATAGATATTGTGTATAAATTGTGCTATACTTTCTTTGATTAAAATAAATGGGGGATGAGATATGGAAAAAGGGAGAAATAGTTTTGAAGTGTTTTGTGATGGGTTAGAGCGTAGTTATAATAATTCACATATGCTTAAAGTGAAATTTGTTAGAAATAAACTATGTTTATTGAGCCAAGATATGCTTATTCAAATGAAAGCGGAAGCAGAAGAAGATGATATAAAAGACTATAATTCAAATAATATGGCTTACTTGGCTCTTTTGATTAGTATTATATTTCCAATGTCAGAATTGATACCCGAAATTGCCGAAAGTATAAAATCTGAAAAGGGTATTGCTTTGGGGTTTGGGTGGTTTTTGATAGGATTGATCCTGGCGTTATTGATTGTCATAGTTATAACACTGTTTAAAATGTTACATAAACAAAAGAAAAACAAGTCGATAATCGAATGGAGAAAATATTTTCTTGCAGTTATTGACGAATATATTATTAAATAATTGAAAAAATATAAAAATCAGCTATCAAGTAACGGTAGTTGATTTTTTGTTGTAAGAAACTCAAAGTTCTTCTTGCAGCTAATTTTGGCAGAAGCAAAAATGATGATAGAAAACAGAGAAAAGTCGCTGATGAGTATGTAAGGTTATGTGGATATGGACGTGGTGGAGATAGAAAATCAGAGTGCCATAATGGCGCTTTGAAGAAATTAACTCTTTTAGAAATTTCGAAACAATTAGGAACTTCCGAGCGAAATCTCCAACGCGCTCTTGCAATAGAACGTAATCTTACAGAAGATATGAAGGACTGTCTGGATAAAGGTGTGTTTTCCAAGACAGTTGCAGAATAGACACTTACCCTAAAACAGGGTAGGTGCTTTTTTAATACCTAAAAACAAGGAATAAAAGGAATAACAGGAACGAAAGGAATTAAATAGAACCAAATGGAGTTAAACCGAGGAAACATAATTAAATACAATAACATTTTATATACAGTTGTAGCAGTGGTATTCAAGACTGCATATCTTCAAAAATCAAATTCCACCAAGGAACGATATGACTATACTTTAGAAGAAATAAAAGAGTTTTATCATGTGGAATTTTTCAAGGAAAAGAAAGAATGTCAAATCTAAAATCACAATTAAAAAATCTGAACATATCTAAGTTAAAAACTTCCAATGGAATCACAGTTAAATCAGAATTACAGAAACACGCTCGTATTTTAGCAGATTGTATTATGCGTCAATTAGATGCTGTCTATGATTCATACAATCCTAAAATATACCAGCGCACTTATGAACTGTACAATTCTGTATACATTGATGATCGGTTATTTGTCAAGGTATCATCCACAGGAGCATCGTTATCAATCCGTGTTTGTTTTGATGATGGTGCATGGCATACGGGACTGGATGGAAAAGATGTAAATACCGCTGTTCTTTTAAATGAGGGATGGCAAACTTCCGGCAAATTTAAAGATGTTCCATATTTCGGGTACAGGAAAGCAACCCATTTCATAGAAAAAGCGGTGGAAGAGTATAGGAGAAGTGTTCAGAATCCATTTAGCATAAAAATAAATAAAGAATACTAATACTGTAGAAAGGATGGTAAAAATGAGTAATGTTGATATTGAATTATCGGCTGGTTTGAATATCGATCAATCAGTCCAACAAATTAAAACAGATATAGCATCTATTCAAAAACGGTTGGATTCAGCCAGAATTAAGATAGATTTAAAAGCAGAAATCCTCGATGAGGAATTAAAGAAAAGTCTTAGCAAGATTGGAAATACGAACGAAACAGCGGTCATTGGTAAGAAGATGGGCGATAACCTTGCTACGAACCTTATCAATGCGTATAATATCAAGTCCAAGGAAGCGCAGAGACAAATCAAATCTTCCATGAACCAGTTATACAATATGACGCTGGGAGAGGTTAAATCTGGTTCAGAAAATCCACAGTTTATTTCTACTCTTGATAAGTTGGGAAACGTCATTATAAATAATGCAAATATCATACAGTCAAGAATGGGAATTTATGATGAGTTTTACAAGTATTTCAAGGGTATCAGTAAAATCAAGATTCCAGATATTGTGCGACAGGATTTAGGAAAAGACTGGAACTCTATGAGAATGGTATCTGCTAAAACATTTACCACCAAGAGCGGTACTGAATTAGACAGTATCTATCAAGAGTTATCCGATAAATTTAAGGAACATTTTTCTGGTACGGCAGATCCGACAGAGCAATTCCGGGAGATTGTGAATGCAGTCAAAGCATACCGGGCAGATATCGATCGTTTAGAACCTGTAGATTTATCTAAAATGACGAAAATAGAGCCATCCAATATGACGGAATTTGAGGGCAATGTGTGGGATACATTGATTTCTGATTTAGGAACACTGCGTTCACAAATCAAAGCACAGCTACCACAGATTGAAGCGGAAGTAGCACAGTCAGCACAGAATATCAAGAAATCACTTCTGAATATTGGTGTTTCTTTTGATAATGGGAATATAGAAGATCTCACAAAAGATGTGACAACATACTTCAAGTCTATTGCCGGAATTGAGGATAAAGACATTGATTTAAAGTTCTTCAAGAATGCTGATGAGGAAGTAACCAGATTCACAGCTACCCTTAATAAAGGACAGGGAGAGATTGAAAAATATAACTTTTCCCTAAATTCGATGGGGCAGTATGCATATTCCGGTGGTTCTCTGATTGATAAATCGGGGAAAGAATTTTCGGATGTGGCATTAAAAGCCGCCGAGTTCCAGACCAAATTAGAATCTCTGAAGCGTACATATCAAAGTTTTCTGACGGGCGATTCTGCCAGTAATCCATTCAAAGCATTAGTCGATGGTATTGACTTTACAAATATCACGGATAGAAGTTCTCTGGATGAGATGATTGCCAAGTTCCGGCAAGCTACAGAACAGGCGAAGCAATTTAATTCTTCCTTATCTAATACAGGAGCGGCAAAAAAGCTGGATCAATATTTAAAAGAACTTCCGGCGGATCTTGATTATTTGGAGTCTAAATTCCAAGGTGCTAAATTTAAGATGCCGAATGATACGGTACAATCCTTTACTTCTATGCGTTCTCTGCTGTCTCAAATCAACCAGACGGATGATCCGACACAAAAGATTGCCCTGTACAATCAGTTGTCGGAACAGCTCAATAAGACAACACAGCGATACAAACAGCTTACACAGGAGCAGAAAAATTCTGCATCTGCATCAAAATTACAGGATAGCAAGAATCTGTTTGAAACCAAAGTTAATACTTGGATGAACCAGAACACGGCTGCTGCTAAAGCGTTCTCTGATAGGCTTTCAGACCTTAAATCTAAGCTATCCAGTGGCGATTCTACGGAGTTTACCCATTTAAAGGCAGAATTTCAGTCTATTCAAGCAGAAGCAAAGCAAATGGGTCTTACAGGCTCTAAAGCGGCACAACAAATGAAATCGGAATTTCAAAGCGCGGTAACGAGTGTTATGTCACTGACTGCGGCGTTCCAGACATTTAAACAAATGGTTGGTACTGCAAGAAATATTGACGATGCTCTGTTTAATTTACAGGTTGCGACAGGTCAGACCAGAGAAGAGACAAAAGGACTGATTGATACATACAATCAGATGGCGAAAGAACTAGGTTCTACCACAACACAGATTGCTGAAGGTGCGGATGCTTGGCTGAGACAGGGTAAAAGTATTGAAGAAGCAAATATTCTTATCAAGGATTCTATGATTCTCTCTAAAATCGGTATGATTGACGCGTCCGATGCTACGGAAGATTTGACCGCTGTTTTGAACGGTTATAAAATGTCTGCTGAATCTGCATTAGCGGTTGTTTCAAAGCTAAGTGCAGTAGACCTCGAATCAGCTTCCGATGCAGGAGGACTGGCAGAGTCAATGAGTAGAACTGCTACGTCTGCAAGTCTGGCAGGAATATCACTGGATCAGCTCATCGGAATTATTGCAACACTGAAAGACGTTACGCAATCAGGGGATGAAGAAATCGGTAATGCGGTTAAATCCATTGTTGCAAGGTATTCCCAAATCAAAGCAAATAAATTTGTGGACTATGAGACAGGAGAGGATCTGTCAAATGTAGAATCTGTCCTTGGGAAAATCGGTGTGAAGATTCGTGATAACCTCACTGATTATCGTGATCTTGGGGATGTACTACAGGATGTGGCAGAAAAATATTCCTCATTGAACGATGTGGAGAGAAACGCTGTCAATACAGCGATGTTCGGTACATACCAGCAAAATAAAGGTGCTGTTCTTCTTTCTAACTGGGACAAGGTGCAGAAACTTACACAGGTATCGGCAAATTCCAGTGATGAAGCACTGGAGAAGTTTTCTGCTTATACCGATACTGTCCAAGCACATATCAATTCTCTGACTGCCTCCTATGAACATCTGGCATCTGTGATTGCAAATAGTGAGTTCCTTAAAGGTGCGGCAGATGCGGCATCTGGATTCTTGGATGTAATTTCTGCTTTGATTGATAAATTGGGTCTGTTATCCGTTGCCACAGGAGCAATTACAGGCGGTGCGGCATTAAAAGGTATCAATCTGGGGGCATTTGATAACAACGGTTCTGAAATTACATTCCTTGGTAAGACAATGGAAGAAATGCAACAGGCATCAGCGGCAGGAGAGAAATTTGGTGGTATTTTCACATCTAAAGTTAAAGAACCAATCGCTAATGCTCAATCTGTTATTTCCAATTATAATATGCTTGTTCAGAAACAGTGCGTCAGTCAAGAAGCGATCAATAAGTTGACCGATGATATGGACATGAAGAAATATCTTTCCAGTCTGAAAGGCACAGAAGCCGGTATGGAAGGATATACCAATGCACTGAATATGACAGCGGCGGCAAGTCTGAAACTGAAATTACAGACGGTTGCTTTAAATATGGCTCTGAATATGGGACTCACAGCGGCTATCTCTGCGGCAATCTGGGCGATAGGTACTGCGTATGATGCAGTTGCCAATAGGACTGAAAATCTGAAAAATGCGGCAAATGAAGCATCCGATGAGTATGAGGAACTGAAATCAGATGTAGAGTCTATCAATGATGAGCTGAAAACAACAGGTTCACGGATTGATGAATTAAATAGTAAGGATCATCTGTCTTTCACGGAGCAGGAAGAACTAGATCGTCTGAAAGAAACCAATGAGGAATTGGAACGGGAGCTTCGGAATAAGAAAGCATTATTGAACATCGCGGAAGATGATGCACATGATAAGGCAGTCGATTATTTCAATTCCAAGCCAAAAGGTATGACCCGTTATACAGGATGGGATGAAACACAGGTTGAAGCTGGAAATGAGAGATACGGAACGGCAAAAGAAGATGTTTATTCTGGTTCACAATTAGACGTTGCGAAACAACAGCTTGAAGATTATAAATCCTTATTGGAAGAACAAAAGCAGGTAGAACAGGAGATTCTTGATTTCCAGACAGAGCATCCGAAAGATTATATGAATATGGATGCCTATACCGATTTGGAGATGCATTCCAAGTATGTGAAAGACCAGCTTTCTACTCTTAAATCTACCCTAAGTGATACCATGACCGATTTTCAGAAGTTTGATGGTAGTCTGGATGTAGAAAAAGATAAGGAATTACTGGGTATTTTGAAAGAAATATCCACGCTATTTCAGCAGTTATTTGGTGGAGTATCACCAGAAGAAGGGTTCAAATCTGTATGGGATAGTGATTCTTTCCGATCTCAAAAAGAAGAATTGGAAAAGATGGCGAGTGCTGGCACACTGGATGAATCTACCTTATCTAATAACGAACGATATCGTCAGTTGTTGGATGCTACGGGTAAGACAGCCAAAGAAACGTGCGACCATATCTATTCATTGGTTCAAGCGGAAAAAGAACAGGGCAATGTAAGCGCGCCATTTACTAAGTCAGAAATGATTTCTCAAATCAATAGTCTGTCAGAGGGATTCGAAGAGCTGGATAAGGTTATGACTTCTATCAAGAAGAAAGATGATGTATTTGATTATTCTATTCTTGATAATAAGAATTTCAAAGAAAATTTTTCTGGTTTCACAACAGAGTATAATGATTTTGTCAATACGGTTTCTGAAAATCCTAAAAATATTCAAGCCTGTCAGGAGGCATTTGATAATCTTGCTACTGCTTTTCTTTATAATTCTGATGTATTAGATGGATTAAGCGATGATACGGCTAATGTAACAACTAAGTATCTTGAACTTATGGGGGTTCAAAACTCCGAGGAGATTGTATCTGCAAATTTGGCAGCTACTCATGCCGAAGCTGCTTGGAATGCACAAGATTTAACTAATGCTACAGCGGAAGAAATTCAACAATTAGCTGCTGAATCAGAACAGACGGAGGTAGGAAGACAAGCTTTTGCTGCTTATATTGCTCAAAAATTAATTAATAGTGTAATTGACACCTCTGGAGATATTTCAGCTTTAGCCGCAGAAGTTTCTCAATTAGGAATTAGCATAAATGCATGGAGACAATATTACGCTGCGAAAAAAGATATGGCTGCATTAGCTGGTGCAACACAGCAAACGGATGCATCTGGTTATAAAAGTAAGTCTGTAATGGTTGATAGAGCTACTGGTAATGCATTAACTTTAAAAGACGGAAAATATTATAATGCTGATGGGACATTACATAAAGGTGCAAAATACAATCGTATTATATCCAATTTAGCAGAAGAGCAAATCCAAAAAACTGCGACCAGTTTTGAGAAAAATTTACTAGCTGATATCGCTCCTGTAAAAGGATATACTGGACCAAAATCTACTAATCCAAGTGTAAGCAAAGGAGCTGGTGGAGGTAACAAAGGTAATAAATCTTCCGCTCCAAAAGAAAATTCTACAATCGACTGGATTTCCAGAAGTGCAGAACTACTAGAACGTAAGAGCGAAGAATTAAAAACTGCTATTTCTGATACATGGACTGCATACACAGGACTGTCAGAAGAAGATATTAAACGTGTACAGGAATTGTTCTCGCTTCCATTTGATCCTAATTCAAATGAGGCACAGGAGCTTTTAGACTATGCAAATAGACTTGGTGTTAGTCTGGAAGAGCTAAAGAATCTCTCTGAAAATAATGGACTGGAAAGCAGACAGAGCCTTTATCAACAGTTGATGGTAGTGGATCAATCCCGTTTAGACCAAGCAAATCAATCACTTGATTATTATAAACAATCTTATGAAGATCTGGTTTCCAAAGTACCAGAATATAGAGATAAGATTGAGAATGGTGGTATTGATATTGAATCCATGACAGGGGATCAGAAAACAAATGTTGAAAATGCCATGAAAGCATATGACAGTTATCTTGATTCTCAAAAGAATGCCAAGGAGATCCAGAAACAACTTCGTGAAGATAAGAGCAGCTATTATGAACAGATCATTGAACAGGCTACCAAAGAGAATGAACGCCTAAGTAGCAACAATGATTTAATTCAGAAGCAGATTGATTTACTGAAAGCACGTGGAAATATTGTCGATGCGTCTACCTATGAGACGATGATTGGCAATACCAAAACACAGATCAGTAATACCAAATCCGTCATTAAATCTCGCAAGAAAAAGCTGGATGCGGCTATGGATGAAGGTCTGGAAGTCGGGGATGAAGAATGGTATGAACTGACAAAGAGTATTTCTGATGCAGAAGGAGAGCTTCTTGATCTGGAAGAACAACAGGCAGAATACAATAAGCAACTCAAAGAAATGCCTATTACAAATATGACGACTGTCATTAATATGTATAAGGATATTTCTACTGCTATTCAGAACTGGGGTGCTGAATTAGAAGCATCTGGTACTGCTCTAACCGCAGATTATTACCAAGAACTTATCAAGAATGGCTCCACTATCATCAGTGAGTATAAAGAACAGGCAAGTATCATTAAAGATGTTATGGATACTTACGATGTTGGTTCTGATAACTGGAATGAATTATACAGTCAGCTTCAGAACGTCAATGGCGAAATGTCATCCATGATTCAAAATCTGAAAAAATGGAATGAAGAATTACTCCAACTTCCTTTGACTAAGATTAGCAATTATTCTTCTGATTTGAATACAGTCAAAGATGCTTTAAGTGCTTTACAGGATGATTATTCGACTGTCATTAGTGCTGTTACAGGTGCTATTGACGATGAGACAAAAGCCATCCAAGACCAACAGAAAGAGTTCCAGAAGAACATTGAGAAACAGAAAGATGCTATTCAGGACAAGATTGATCTGTTAGATAAGCAAAACACGAGACTACAGCTTCAGAATCAGTTAGAACAGTCCCTCTATGATTTGCAAACAGCCAATTCGCAAAAAACGGAGGCAGTGATCCGCAATGGACAGAAAACCTTCGAGACAAACGCTGACAAAATTCGTGAAGCACAAAAAGCATATCAAGATGCTCAATATTCTAAAACCAAAAACGATCTCCAAGAGCAATTAGATGTACTAAACGACCAGTTAGATGATTACAATGATAAGGTGGATGAACAGCTCGAAGCCTTAGACAAAATCAAAGATAAGTGGTCTGAGATTGCCGAGAACATAACCAAGGCTCAGAATGCTACTCTTGCTACTGATTATCTTGGTTCTGGTTGGAAAGATAAAGTTCTATCTGGTAATGACAATGATATTTATACCGCATTTAAGAATCGGTATGAACAGAATGCTTCTCAACTGAAGGCATATGAGGATCAGATTCAGTCTACAGAGAGAATCTATAATCTTCTGAATAGTTATATTGAAGCGTATAAGGCTGGTACTATTACAGCGAATGAAGCATACAGTCAGATTGACCGTTTATTAAGCCAGCTTAACGATGGTCTGATTTCTGCTGATGCTAATCTTATGAATGTCCTTCAATACAGCAAAGATATAACGGGTGCTTCTGGTTCTACTCCAGAGCAGGTGCTTGCTGGTATCAAAGACGATTTGAAAACATCTGGACAAGATTTACTTGCTTCTCTACGTAAGTACGAAGAAAATTCTAAATTAATTGGAGAACAAACTACCAGTTGGCAACAACTTACAAAAGATGTATCTGAGATGTTGAGCGTTCTAAAAGATGTTAAGAAAGCACTAAAAGAGTCTGAACGTGATGATGACGATGATGAAGATGAGGATGACGATTCTAGTTCCAAAAAGAAACATCATAGTAAATCTGATGGACCCGGAAAGAGCGCTTGGTCTAATAAGGACGAAAACAATGGACCCGGTGCAGAAATCAATCGCAAGAAAGCTGGTATTGCTCATAGTGGTTTGGAAGCTGGTGTGGTAGGGAAAAGTACCGAGGACAGTGAAGAAGCATGGATGAAGTCTATGGGATTGAAAGAACTTGATCCTAAAGAGTATCCATATATTCTCAAGGCTGGCGAACAGGTTATTAATGAAGAACAGCGTCATAGATTGATTTCAAATGTGGATAAAGGATATGGACAAGCCTACACAGACGGATTGAAGAAGGGCATAGAAGCTATGTCCAAGAGCAGTACACAGGTCAATAATGCGTCCTACACTGTGAATGCACCGATTGATAAAATTGTACTTCAAAACGTGCAAGATCCAGATGGATTTGCCAAAGCATTGTATGAAAATTTTAGTCTTACAATGGCACAACAATTTTCAAAGTTTAAATTTTAGTTGATAGGTGGTGGGGATTCTTGCCACCTTATTTATATAGGAGGAAAAAATCATGGGTAAAATTGAAATGATTCCATGTATGGAATATACAGAAAATAATATGACAGAGCGTTTCTGCAAGGGCGATATTGTATATTGCGGAACAGAGGACAGGGAATGTCTTGGAACAATCATTGAGATAGGGTTAATACCAGAAGAAGAGGACGGCGAGAAAGCAATCATGGTTGTAATTGATACTTCTTCGGGCAAGTGGAGCAGATCGTATGAATATGTCAAGCCAGAGGAGATTGTGTTCATGAGAAGAGTGACGCTGGATGAAGAACAGGAGCAAGAAGAAAAAGTAGAAAAAAAGCCATGCTCACTGATTGAGTCTATGATAGGGGCTTATGGCAGAGATGAAAATTATCGGAACGGGTTAATGGATAATTTACTAGGTATAAGAAAACAGTAATTGTAACAGGGCAGGAGTGGAGAAATACTTCTGTCCTTTTATAATAAGTAGAAACACCTTTTTTACAGTATAATGATGTACAGGAGATTTTATCTTGTAGAAAAGTGAAAGTCTATGATATAATTAAACAGAAGTTCGTTTCAAAAAACATGATAGGAAAATCAGTGACAAATCAGTGACACTTCAGTGACATTTTAATACTAAAACAGATAGGATTAAGTGGTATTAGATAAGAAAGAGCTCAAGAATGACGAGCTGAAAATGATTACAGGATGTGTGCTTAGATGACAAGAAAACGTTGAAAAGCCTTTATTTACAAGCAATCACGCGTCAAGTCTCACGGACGTTCGACTTGAATGTTTAAAAAAACAAAAAACGCCAATGACTCATCTCTGAATCACTGACGCCTTTAGAAGCAGGGGAAGAGGGATTCGAACCCCCATTAACGGTTTTGGAGACCGTTGCTCTGCCATTGAACTATTCCCCTTCGTTGCTGACTCAGTTATAATATCATAGCCATAACGAAAAGTCAACAATTTTTTTGTGATTTTTCATTTTTTTTGATTTAATATATTTTTTTCCATTTATTAAGTTTCATTCATCATTTTATATGGAACCTAAATGTCAGGGTAATTTAGCGAAAGAGAACTTGTGTGCTCTTGCCAGGCAGGGGGATTTGCAATGAATATTTAGTCCAACTGCCCGAAATATAGTTGTAAAATTATTTGATTTATATAGACAATGACAATCTGGCGTGAAATGAATACGACACACAGCTATAACTGTCGCGATATTTTACCAAGAAATACGCTGATTTTTTGGTAAAAATCATGTGTCGAGAATATGTGATATAAAAGAAATTTAATTGACATTCGACAAAAATCGTGCTATAAACACTGAATAAATCTTTATGGTTTTAAATGTGCCTAAAAAACGGAGGAAAAAATTCTGTTGGTACATTCAGTAAAAAGGAGTTGTTTATTATGAAACAGAGAAAAATTATGCTGAAAACGATAGAAGATGCAAAGAAATTTGTCAATGCTTCTATGAAATGCGATTTTGATATTGATGTTTTTTATAACCGTGTTGTTATTGACGCCAAGTCGATTCTGGGAGTTATGAGCCTGGATCTGACACAGATTCTGACCGTTGAGTACATGGGCGAGGATGCAGAGTATGAGGCGTTTCTTGACACGATGGAAGCGAACAATGTGACAGCGGCATAAAAGGGCTGGAAGGCTGGTTCAAGCGGAACATAGATATCATAGATATTTTGGAAGGATATGTATGACCCGAATCGGTATGATGAAAGAAAAGTTGATAGTACGAAAATAAAGAAAGACTGCGGGTGCCGGAGAGAAGATGGTGTCTGCAGTCTTTTTGATAGATATAAAATGTACGGGGAAGGGAGGAACCACACATGGAGCTGACCGGCAGGCAGATACGGATCTCCGTCCGCAATCTGGTTGAGTTCGTTCTGCGTTCGGGGGATATTGATAACCGGCGAACGGCGGGTGCACAGAGAGAGGCGATGTTAGCTGGGGGACGGATGCACCGGAAGATACAGCGGCGGATGGGATCAGGGTATCAGGCGGAGGTGTCGCTGCGCCATTCGGTGGAGGAGGACGGATTCCAAATCGTGGTCGAGGGGCGTGCGGATGGAATCATCCGGGATGGAAAAGATGTCACGATCGATGAGATCAAGTGTGTTTACCAGGATGTAAACTGTCTGGAAGAAGCGGTTGGCGTGCATATGGCGCAGGCGCGCTGTTATGGCTATATCTATGGATTACAGGAAGCGCTGGACGAAGTGACACTGCAGCTCACCTACTGTAATCTGGAGACGGAGGAGATCCGCCGCTTTCAGGAGATCCAGACGATGGACGAACTTTCCGAATGGTTTGCTGGTCTGATCCATGAATATGTCAAATGGGCGCGTTACCTCTATCACAACGGGCTGCGACGTGATGAATCAATCAAAGCGCTCGAATTTCCCTATCCGTACCGGGCGGGACAGCGGGATCTGGCGGTGGCGGTTTACCGGACGCTGGAGCGCGGGCGCAGGCTGTTTGTCCAGGCCCCGACCGGGATTGGAAAGACTCTTTCGACGGTATTTCCGGCGCTTAAAGCGATCGGGGAAGGGCATGGGCAGAAACTCTTTTACCTGACGGCGAAGACGATCACGCGGACGGTGGCGGAGGAGGCGCTGGCGATTTTGCGGGAACGCGGGCTGTATTTTCGTTCGGTCACGATCACGGCAAAGGAAAAGTTGTGTATTTTGGAAAAACCGGTGTGCAATCCGGAAATGTGCCCGCGTGCGAAAGGGCATTTTGACCGTGTCAACGATGCGGTGTATGAAATTTTGCATCAGGAATTCGGAATCACGCGTTCGGTAATTTTAGAGTATGCGGAAAAATTTCAGGTCTGCCCGTTTGAGTTCTGCCTTGATATTTCTTCGCTTGTGGATGGGATCATCTGCGATTATAATTATGTCTTTGACCCGGATGTGCGCTTGAAGCGTTATTTTGCGGATGGGGCGGAGGGAGACTATTTCTTCCTGATGGATGAAGCTCACAATCTGGTATCGCGCGCGCGGGAAATGTACAGTGCTTCTATTATAAAGGAAGAAGTGCTTTTGACGAAAAAGGTACTGGGACATCGTGCGCCGGCGCTGGGGCGGCAGCTTACAAGGTTAAATAAGGCGCTTCTGGAGATGAAGCGGGAGTGCGGCGGCTACCAGCTGCTCAAGGATGCCGGACATCTGGTTTCAGTGTTAAACAGTGTTTTTGGAGAAATGGAAAAGTATCTGGAAAAGCCGGGCGGGGAAGATGGACGGGACACGATTCTGGATTTTTATTTTTCGGTGCGACATTTTTTAAATATGTATGAGCGGGTCGATGAGCATTACAGGATTTACACGGAACTTCTGCCGTCCGGCGAATTTGTCATCCGGCTTTATTGTGTCAATCCGATTGAAAATCTGGCACAGTGCCTGTCGCAGGGGAAAGCGGCGGTCTTTTTCTCGGCAACGCTTCTGCCGCTCCGGTATTACCGGATGCTTCTGTCGGATCAGGAGGAGGACTATACGGTCTATGTGCCGTCCCCGTTTCCGCAGGAGCGGCGTCTTCTGCTGGCGGCGACGGATGTGAGGAGCCGGTATACGCGGCGCAATGAGACGGAATACCGGCGGGTGCTGCACTACATCCAGGCGATGGCAAGTGCAAAAAAAGGCAATTATATTGTGTTCTTCCCGTCGTACCAGTATATGAACCGGGTGCGGGAAGTGGAAAAACGTTTTGGGAAAACCGGAAAAAGTATGGAAGTTTTGATCCAGGATTCTCACATGACCGAGGAGGAACGGGAAACATTTTTACAGAAATTTTCTCCCGAACGAACAGCTGAACGTGATACCTCCCTGGTGGCGTTCTGCGTGATGGGCGGTCTGTTTTCGGAGGGAATCGACTTGACAGGCGACCGGCTGATCGGCGTGATCGTGGTCGGAACCGGGCTCCCGATGGTATGCACGGAGCAGAAAATTTTGCAGGGATATTTTGAAGAAGCGGGAAAAGATGGATTTGCATATGCCTACCAGTATCCGGGCATGAATAAGGTACTCCAGGCGGCAGGGCGGGTCATCCGGACCGCGTCCGATCAAGGCGTCATCCTTTTACTGGATGACCGGTTCTGGCGTCGGGAGTATCGGGAATTATTTCCAAGGGAATGGAGCGATGTCAAACGGGTCAGTCTTTCGTCTCTGGAGCAGGAGCTTCAGGCATTTTGGAGCCGTTTTCCAGAAGTTCAATAAATTCACGCGATGCCTGTGAGATCGGCATTGTCTCATTGTGGACGACGACGAGCTGGCGCGGCGGCAGGGCTTCAGTCAGGGTCAGGGCATAAAGTTCTTTTTCGCCAGCCGGGAGACAGAAATCCGGGACAAACGCGATGCCGAGACCGATGCGCGCCAGATCGATGAGCAGATCGTTGCTGCTTAATTCAATCTCCGGTACGAGGTCAAGCTGGTGCTTCTGGAACATGTTGTGCAGAAATTCGCTGGTGGTACTCTTGCGATCCAGCATGAGGATTGGGAGCGCCTGCAGCTCGCGCAGTGTGACCGGGCGGTCTTTCATCGGAAAATAGGTCTCATTGGCGACGAATATATCGTTGAATTCGCGCAGCACATGGATATTCTGCGTTCCACCGAGCCCGGAGTTTGGATAGTTCGTCAGAATAAAATCGACCTGACCGTTGTCCAGAAGCCGCGCACATTCGATGGAGGTACGGTTGGTAACCTTGATGTGGATATTCGGGTAGCGCTTGTGAAATTCGCTTAAAAATGGAACCAGATAATAGCGGCAGATCGTATCGCTTGCGCCAATGCGGAGCTGACCGCCGTTTAAGCTGTTAGAGTCGAGCAGCTGGTTTTCGCCCTGACGGATCAGGTTCATCGCTGGTTCCACGTGCTTGAGTAGGATCTCGCCTTCCGGGGTAAGCTGTACTTTTTTTGTGCTGCGGATGAAAAGAGTCTGGTTCAGTTTCTTCTCCAGTACCTTGATCGACTGGCTGACCGCCGACTGGGAGATGAAAAGCTGCTTAGATGCCTCGGAGAAACTTAACGTCGAGGCTACGTGGTAAAATACTTTATATAATTCATAGTTGATATCCATTTATTAGTCCTCCTTATAGAACTGTATTCAGTGTAACATGATTGGAGGGCGGAGTCAATAATGATTGTATCTGTGTCTTGTTTGTGATAAAATGACGGAATCATCTTAGAAGTATGTATTTTTTAGGAGGGAATACCACATGGAATCTAATACATTTTATGATATTTACTTAGAGGAACTGAAAAATCTCCCGCAGGGCACGCCGGAGGAGGAAGCGGCGCTTCTGAAAAAACTGACGGAGGGGGACAAGACAGCGGCTTCCCGTCTGACGGAGTTAAAACTGGCGAAGGCGGTTCAGATCGCGGAGGAGTACCACGATCGGGGACTTCCGGCGGGCGATCTGGTGCAGGAGGCAAATATGGCGCTGTTTCTGTTCGCAAGCGAGTACGAAAACGGTGATTTCGACGCGCAGATGGAGAAAAAGGTGCGCGCGGCGATCGAGGATGCGCTGCAGATTCAGAACCGCGAGACGAAGATCGAGGAGGAGATGGCGGCGCGTGTTAATGTCCTCAAGGATATTTCTGCGAGCATGGCGCGGGAGCTGGGACGTGAGGCGACCCTTGCGGAATTGGCGGAGCGCATGAAGATGAGCGAGGATGAGATCCGTGATATCATGAAGCTGACGATGGACGCGATGAAGGTCAGCGGTCAGGCGGCAGAGATGGCTCAGAAAGAGATAGATGAACAGGAGTAATAGAAAATGCTGTTTTATTTGGTACGCCACGGTCAGACCGACTGGAACCGGGCGGGAAAGATACAGGGAACGACGGATATTCCGCTGAACGAAACAGGACGGCAGCAGGCGGAGCAGCTTGCCACTGTCCTGAAAGAAAGGAGCGGCTATCCGGCAAAAACGCGGATCGATGCGGTCTATGCCAGCCCGCTTGCGCGTGCATTCCAGACGGCGGAGATCCTGGCAAAGGAAGAAAAATTACCGCTCCGCCGCCTGACGGGGCTGCGGGAGCGCGATTTTGGATGCTGGGAAGGAAAAAGCTGGCAGCAGGTGGAAGCAGAGTACCCGGATGAATTTCATCTGTGGAGGGAACAGCCGATGGTCGGCATCCCGTCCGGCGGAGAATCAAGAAAATCCTGCGAGGCGCGGAGTGAACGGGCGATCCGACAGATTTTGGAGGAGACAGCCGGGGATGCGGTGATCGTGGCGCACGGTGGGATCCTCGTCTTTTTGATGAATTATCTGCTCCGTTTCCATCGGGAGCCGCAGGAGATCATTGTGGCGAATGCCAGTCTGTCGGTTGTTTTGTATGACCGTTCGACGGGGATGGGAAAGCTGCTTGCACTGAATGAGACAGGGACGTTGGAACAGAAAAAATCGTTTTAAAGAATGATTTCAAAATGAAAAAAGCAGGAATGAAATAAGGCAAGAGATAATTGTTCAATAAGATATGTTAATAAAAAATATTAAATATATTAATTTTACTAATCTATAAAAATTGTGTATGATAAAGGCAGATGCTAGAAGAAGGCATTTGCCTTTTATGCTAAAAAATGAATGTATTTTACAGAACATGAAACATTAAAATACGAAAAAACAGGAGGAAAACATGAGCGTAAGACGTATTTTCGTTGAGAAAAAACCGGAATTTGCCGTATTGGCTCACGATCTGAAAGAGGAGATCGCAAGCTATCTGGGGATCGACACGATCACCGATGTCCGCGTACTGATCCGCTATGATATTGAGGATGTATCGGAGGATGCATATCAGAAAGCGCTGATTACTATCTTCTCTGAGCCGCCGGTTGATTTTGTCTATGAGGAGGCATTCCCGTCCAAGGAAGGCGATACGATCTTTTCCGTTGAGTTCCTGCCGGGACAGTTCGATCAGAGAGCCGATTCCGCAGAACAGTGTGTGAAACTTCTGAATGAAGAGGAAAATCCGGTGATCCGTTCCGCGACAACTTATGTTATTTCCGGAACACTGACCGCGGAGCAGATCGAGGGCATCAAGTCCCTGTGTATTAACCCGGTGGATTCCCGTGAGAATAACAACGCAAAGCCGGAAACGCTGGTAACGGTATTTGAGCAGCCGGAGGATGTCAAGATTTTCGATGGTTTCTGCGGTTATGGCGAGGCAGAGTTAAAAGAACTCTACGATTCCCTGAACCTTGCGATGACGTTCAAGGATTTCGAGCATATCCACAACTACTTTAAGAACGAAGAGAAGAGAGATCCGTCTGTGACCGAGATCCGCGTGCTGGATACATATTGGTCCGATCACTGCCGTCATACGACCTTCCAGACTGAGTTAAAGGACGTTACTTTTACAAAGGGCGATTACAATGAGCCGATGGAAGCTTCCTACAAACAGTATCTGGCAGATCGCGAGGTTCTCTACAAAGATCGCGATGACAAGTTTGTCTGCCTGATGGATCTGGCTGTTCTCGCTATGAAGAAGCTTCGTCGTGAAGGTAAGCTGGAGGATCTGGAGGAGTCTGAGGAGATTAATGCGTGCAGTATCGTAGTTCCGGTTACCATCGACGGCAAGGAAGAAGAGTGGCTGGTAAACTTTAAGAATGAGACCCACAACCATCCGCCCGAGATTGAGCCGTTTGGCGGCGCTGCCACCTGCTTAGGCGGTGCTATCCGTGACCCGCTTTCCGGACGTACCTATGTATATCAGGCTATGCGTGTGACCGGTGCGGCTGATCCGACCCGTCCGATGTCGGAGACACTGCACGGCAAACTTCCGCAGAAGCGCATCGTAAAGGATGCAGCACATGGCTACAGCTCCTACGGCAACCAGATCGGTCTTGCTACCGGCTATGTAAAAGAGATTTATCATCCAAATTATGTGGCAAAACGTATGGAGATCGGTGCTGTTATGGCAGCAGCTCCGCGCAAAAACGTCATTCGTGAGACTTCCGATCCGGGCGATGTAATCATCCTGATGGGTGGACGTACCGGCCGTGATGGTATCGGCGGCGCAACCGGTTCTTCCAAGGTACATACCGAGGAGTCCATCGAGGTCTGCGGCGCAGAGGTTCAGAAGGGCAATGCACCGACCGAGCGTAAATTACAGAGACTGTTCCGCCGCCCAGAGGTCAGCCGTCTGATCAAGAAGTGTAACGACTTTGGTGCCGGCGGCGTGTCGGTAGCGATCGGTGAGTTAGCTGACGGACTTCAGATTGACCTTGACAAGGTTCCGAAGAAATATGCAGGTCTGGACGGAACGGAGATTGCGATTTCCGAGTCACAGGAGCGTATGGCTCTGGTGGTAGACCCGAAAGATGTTGATAAGATGCTTGCTTATGCAGCAGAAGAGAACCTGGAGGCAGTTCCGGTTGCCGTTGTTACTGAGTCCCCGCGCCTGGTTCTGAACTGGAGAGGCAAGACGATCGTAGATTTAAGCCGTGCATTCCTGGATACCAACGGTGCTCATCAGGAGACAACCGTTACCGTTGAGGTTCCGACCAAGGAAGGCAATGTATTTGATAAACAGGAAGTAAAGGATGTCAAAGAAAAATGGCTGTCCATGCTTTCTTCCTTAAATGTATGCTCCCAGAAGGGTCTGGTTGAGATGTTCGACAGCACCGTGGGCGCAAGCAGTGTATTCCTGCCATACGGCGGTGTCCACCAGATGACCGAGACACAGGCGATGGTGGCAAAACTGCCGATGAGCAAGGGCAAATGCGATACCGTTACCATGATGAGCTACGGCTATGATCCGTACCTGTCCAGCTGGAGCCCGTACCACGGCGCTACTTACGCAGTGCTGGATTCTGTTGCTAAGATCGTGGCAAACGGCGGTGATTTCCACAAGATCCGCTTTACCTTCCAGGAGTACTTCAAACGTATGACGGAAGATCCGAAGAGATGGGGCACACCGTTCTCCGCTCTGCTCGGTGCTTACAGTGCACAGCTCGGATTTGGACTTCCGTCCATCGGCGGCAAGGACAGTATGTCCGGCAGCTTCTATGATGAAGAGCACGGCGAAATCGATGTACCGCCGACACTGGTTTCCTTTGCAGTTGATATTTCCGATACCAAACACGTGGTATCTCCGGAATTTAAGAAAGCGGGCAGCAAGATTGTTCTCTTTACCATCGAGAAAGATGCACATGACCTGCCGGTATACAGCCAGATCATGGATGGTTACGAGAAAATCTACCGCGATATGGAGTCTGGAAAGATTATTTCCGCATATGCGGTTGAGGGTGCAGGTGTGGCAGAGGCTGTCAGCAAGATGGCATTTGGTAACCGCCTGGGCGTAAAGATTGAGCACAATGTAGATCCGAGAGACTTCTTCGCCGCTGGCTGGGGCAATATTGTCTGCGAGGTTCCGGACGGCAAGGTAGGCGAGCTGTCCATTCCGTACACCGTGATCGGTGAGGTAAGCGACAAGGGAACCTTCGAGTATGGCAGTACCGTGATCTCCATGGAAGAGGCTCTGAAAGCATGGACCGGAACCCTGGAGAAAGTGTTCCCGACCGCTTCCGGCGCACCGATGAAGGCAGCAGAAGAGACACTTTACAATACCGATAAGGTATATGTATGCAAACATAAAGTGGCAAAACCAACTGTATTTATTCCGGCAATGCCAGGTACCAACTGCGAGCTGGACAGCGCGAAAGCGTTTGAGGCAGCCGGAGCGGAGACGATTGTGCGTGTATTCCGCAACCAGAATGCATCCGATATCCGTTCTTCCATCGAGCAGTACAAAGAGGATATCAAGAAATCCCAGATCATCATGTTCCCGGGTGGATTCTCCGCAGGTGATGAGCCGGATGGTTCGGCTAAATTCTTCGCTACGGTATTCCGCAACGAGGCGATGATGGAGGAGATCGACAAACTGCTTCATGACCGGGATGGCCTGGTACTGGGTATCTGCAATGGCTTCCAGACATTAATCAAACTGGGACTTTTAACCGGAGGCAAGATTGAGCCGCAGAAAGCAGATTCCCCGACTCTGACAACCAACAACATTGGACGCCACATTTCCCGCATGGCATACTTAAAGGTTGTATCTAACCTGTCCCCGTGGCTCAGAAAAGCAGAGCTGGGAGGCGTATACTGCAACCCGATGTCCCATGGTGAAGGACGTTTCGTAGCCAACGAGGAGTGGCTTGCAAAACTTCGCGCAAATGGTCAGATCGCGATCCAGTACAGCGATCCGAACGGAAACTTATCCGTCAGCGAGGAGTGGAACCCGAACGGTTCCTACCAGTGCATCGAGGGTATCACAAGCCCGGATGGACGTATTCTTGGTAAGATGGGTCACAATGAGCGTTGCTGGAGCGATACAGGCATGAATATCTATGGAAATCAGGATATGCAGCTGTTTGCTTCAGGTGTGGAGTATTTCAAATAAAATGAACACCTGCTTTTAAGTAAGGTAGAAATAGACCGGACCGCAGAAATCTGCCCCGGTCTATTTTTTGTGCGATAGAAAATTCCTTGGAATTCCCCATCACACAAAAAGGTACATTCTTTTTTATGTCACAGGAAATATCAATTATGATATAAATTCTACCATTGACGAAAATGTCAGAAAACCTTAAACAAAAAGTTATTCTCAGGTAATAAAAGTGTGCTATCCTGTCAATAACAGAAAACAGGCATTTACTTCAAAAAACAAGGGAAAAATTTTGAAAATACCGACAGTTTATTTTGACGCAGGCAGATATGTTTGTTATAATGGAAACAAGAGTTTGTACGCGAGAGTACATTAAAAAAGGAGGATGAGATATGAGACATAACCTGAAGGCAGCGGCGGTTTCCGCTCTTGCTATCATGGCGGCACTGGCGATGAGTATTCCGGCATACGCGGCTGACAAAAAGATCTCGGAAGTTAAGTTCCGTGTCAATGCGAAACCGGAAGCGGGCGACAGCATCGGGGATCCGGATGTACAAGTTACGAAGGGTAATGTTGAGATTACCGAGCAGGAGTTTGACAATGACGACAGCGAGTGGGAGAGAGGTGATAAGCCGGTCATCTACCTGACGATCGAGGCAAAGGACGGTTATCAGTTATCCGGCACAAAGCTTTCTGCAACCAAGTCGGCTTACAAAGTTACGAAGCGATCTGGCGATAAGAGCGAGTGGAAAGTTAAGATTACGATGTCAGCTGTTGACGGCGATTTGGATACGGTCGAAGATCTTAGCTGGAGCAATCGTACCGCAACCTGGGACAGCGTATCGGATGCAAGCAAATATGAAGTGAAATTGTACCGCAACAGTTCTACCGTTACAACTGTCACGACAACAGGCACAAGCTACAATTTCTACCCGTACATGACGAAATCCGGCGATTATACCTTTAAGGTACGCGCGGTTGACGGAAGCGACAAGGGTGAGTGGAGTGATGAGTCCGATGAATATTATATGAATTCTTCAGATGTGTATACAGGTACACCTCCGACCGATAATTCTTCTGGTGGTTCCACTCCGGCAAATGCGAATGGTCAGTGGGTAAACAGCATTTACGGCTGGTCTTACTACATCAATGGTGTACCGGTTAAGAACAACTGGGTATATGTTGATAATGAATGGTATCATTTGAATGCAAATGGATTCATGGATACAGACTGGATCTATACTGATAATAACTGGTTCTATTTAAACCCGGTATCCGATGGTACAAGAGGCAAGATGCTGACCGGCTGGCAGCAGATAGGGCCGTACAAGTATTATCTGAATCCGGTATCCGACGGTACCCGTGGTGCAAGAAAGACAGGCTATCAGTTCATCGATGGCGCATGGTATCTGTTTGACCTGAATAGCGGAGCACTCTGGACGAACATGGTAACTCCGAACGGTATGGTAGCGGATGCAAATGGTGTTCTTCACTAAGGAACTATCTGGCAGCAGACCGGAAGAGGATCTGAAATGCGGAAACATACATAAATGAAACAAAAATCAGACAGCGGCAGACAGCGGACGAGCGAAAGCAAGTGGCTGATGCCGCTGTTTTTTTGTTTTTCTTGCACAGAAGGGGAGAAAAAGGATATAATAGAGAATCATATTGAGAAGCCGGAGAATTGGTGAGGCGGGAATAAAAAACAGAGAGGAGAATCGATAAATTACGATGAAACCAACCGTATTATTGTATAATTTTACTGATTCCAAAAGAAAAATGAAGGTGCAGCAGGCGCTTATGCCGCTGGGATTCCGCTTAAGGGCAGTGACAAAGGAGGAGTACGCGCTGCCGGTGGGCGTGCTGGCTGGTGTGAAAGGACTGAATGAGGATGTCCTTAAGGAAGCCGGACAAGCAATAGAGGTTGTGGAGGAAACGCAAAAAGAAGAGTCCGCTCAGAAACAGGCAGACGGGAGGCTGCAGCGAGAAGTACCGGAGAACGATTCTTCCAGGAAAATGGATTTCTCAGATGAGATGGCGATCATGGCAGGCTTTTCTTCCGCCCAGATAGATGCATTTATCCATGCACTCCGAAAAAAGGGAGTCGGACGGATTGATTATAAAGCAGTCCTGACACCGTATAATATGAAGTGGGATTCGGTACAATTATATGAAGAGATCAAAAAAGAGCATGAGATGATGACGGGGAAAGGTAAAGACGAAGCATTGTGATGCCATGGGATTGGTGAAAGGTCATTTTACTGCTTGATGTGGAGGTGGAAAGATGCTGGAAAAAGTAGATTTGAATAAATCAGTGGATAAGGAAAACTACAAGAAGCTTCGGGAAGAGATGGATGTGAAGCTGGGAGAATTGCAGCGCGCCTGTAAGGCGGAAAAGATCCCGGTTGTCATCGTATTTGACGGCTTCGGGGCAGGCGGTAAGGGAACGCAGATCAACCGCCTGATCCAGCCGCTGGATCCGCGCGGCTTTGATGTTTATGCGAGCCGGGAGACGGGGGAAGAGGAACGGATGCGTCCATTTCTCTGGCGGTATTGGACGAAGACACCAGAAGATGGCCGAATGATGATCTTTGACAAGAGTTGGTACGATAAGGTTACCGTTGACCGGTTTGACAAAGAGACGAAGCGGCAGGAGCTAAACGGGGCGTTCCGGGATATCCTTTCATTTGAAAAGCAGCTGGCAGATTCCGGCATGATTCTGATCAAATTGTTTCTGTATATTTCCAGGGACGAGCAGAAAAAGCGCTTTAAACGGCTGGAAGAAAGCAAAGAGACTGCGTGGCGTGTGACGGAGGCGGACTGGAAGCGCAACAAGGATTACGATACATTTCTGGAGATGAATGAGGAAATGCTGCAGAGGACGGATACCGGGTACGCGCCGTGGACGATCGTGGAAGCGACTGATAAAAATTATGCGGCGGTCAAGATTTTATCCACCGTCACAGACCGGCTGGAGTATGAACTGAACCGCCGCCGAATGGAACGCGAGGAAGGGGCGGTGCATCCGCCGGTCAAACTTCCAGATGAGCGGTTTAAAAATGGCGTGCTTTCCGGCGTGGATCTGACGAAAACGCTGACACGCGAGGAATATAAGGAACGTCTGGATAAGCTGCAGAAAAAGCTGGAGGTGCTGCACGGCGAGCTGTACCGGCTG
>ENA-ORRR01000288-ORRR01000288.1-human-gut-metagenome-genome-assembly--contig:-NODE-288-length-50934-cov-16.674_pt1 | contig 50934 bp, 41 predicted proteins | sample MGYA00242182_ERZ509148 | MGnify/ENA primary metagenome ERZ509148 (study PRJEB26280, sample SAMEA2338674) | human gut metagenome | biome: human gut; feature: human-associated habitat; material: faeces... | reverse complement strand
AGCAGAAAGAACAAAGTCCCAGACAGCAGTAACACTGTCTGGGACTTGAATTTGGGGGCGGCGGGAACAAAAGTTCCGCGTAAAATCAGGTGATATTTCGGGTTATAAAATATTTATCCATCATCTTATCCATCATAAGAATTTCACCTAGCCGCTGCCTCTGGTTCATCTCTGCGCAGAGCTTCGCGCCATGCGCATATCTTATCTTAGTGACAAATTTTTTGTCCCTGGTGTTAAAAACCTCAAAAACACTAAAAACCCCGCACTTGTCAGCGTTCTGTCGTAGTTCAAAAAAGGAGTGACAAAACGGCAGATTTCTCCTTTTCGGTGAGCCAAAGCTCTCCTGACTTCTTTCCTGACTGCGTTGCGTATGGCGAAACGCGGCGAAGCGCTTCACGCTTGTAAAGAAGTCGGCGAACAGGGATTATTGCTTTCTTCCCCGCCCTGCCAATTACTAAAAAAGCTTCTTGCGCCAGTTTCTTAATCGTGAAGGAGACACTGTGCTTCGAGGGAGGATCAGGGCTGCAGAAGGAACCCGAGGCATTGATGTTGATCGTGCTTCTGATGGTTTTCAGGGCGGCGATTTTGATTTTTGAAGGCAAAGGATCGCAAGAGCTGAGATGATCCTCAAGTCATAACTGTCCATATCCCTTTTTGCGCTAACACAAATTTATAATTTCCGAAGTGAAAAACCACAAAAACCCCCTACTCTATTACGCTCGGACGGAGAGTAGTGTTGAGGAGTATTCATGGAAGTCGGTTACTGCGAATCTGAATATGAGGCTGCCATGCTGGATTTGCTTGTGTCTTTGGGATGGACGCAATCCGGAGGCGATGAGCTGTATCGCAAATATTCCGATGCCTTAATTCTTGACGATCTACGTTCATACCTTCAGCAACGATTTCCGGATTTCACCCCCGAAGAATTGGAGCGGATTATCTTTAATCTGAGTAATTCGGGTGCCGCCACGGACTATTTAGCGCTTCGTGCGACGGCTTCGCTTTGTGTGAACGGCTTTGTTTTTTCGCGTGATGATCTCTCCTTGCCGAATCAACATGTGGATTACATCGATTTTGAGAATCCGCATGCGAATATCTTCCGTGCAGTCAACCAGCTCACGATTCGAGAACTTGGGGTCGAAAGGCGTCCTGACATTTTGCTTTTCGTGAACGGAATTCCACTTTGCATCATTGAGCTTAAGAATCCTGCCCAGCGACAGGTGTCTATCTTTGATGCGTGGGAACAAATTCATATCCGCTACAAGCGCGATATTCCGTCGCTCATGAAGTTTTGCGTGTTGTCAGCTATTAGTGACGGAGGCTCTACAAGACTCGGCACAACCTATGCGCCTTTCGAGCATTACTACGCGTGGAAAAAAGTCGAGAACGAGGAGGACGCAGCAGCTGGGCTCGGCGAGATGCAAACGCTTGTCAAGGGTGCCTTTGCGCCTGAGCGTTTTCTTGAGATCGTTAGGGACTTTGTGTATTTTCCCGACGTTCAGGAAGGGCAACAGCGTGAGACAGAGATTGTCTGTCGATATCCGCAGTTCTTTGCAGTGAAAAAGCTCTACGACAGCATTCTTGGGCACCTACGTGAGCACGGCGGCGACGGAAAGGGCGGAATCTATTTCGGCGCCACTGGCTGCGGCAAAACCTTCACCATGCTTTTCCTCGCTCGGCGCATTATCAAGCGTACGGTGCTCTCGCCGACGATTCTCATCATCGTCGACAGAGAAGATTTGGAAACGCAGTCGGGCAAGCTTTTTGAGTCTTCAACAGATTTTCTCGGCGACGATTCCATTCGTTCTTTTGATAGCCGAGAAGACTTGAAAACGGAGCTTCTTGCTCGACAGTCGGGCGGCATATTCGTTACGACGGTTCAGAAATTCTGCGAGACGACGGGGCTCCTTTCCGAGCGAGGCAACATTATCTGTTTTAGCGATGAGGCGCACCGTACTCAGCTCAATCTCGGAGAAAAGCTCCAAATCAAAGACGGCAGTGAAGACGGCAAGGCCGGAGCATTCGTGAAGTTCGGTTTTGCTCAGTACCTACATGATGCGCTTCCGAACGCGACATTCGTGAACACCCATTGAAGAGACCGTGCATGTCTTCGGTCCCGTTGTTGACAAGTACACGATGAAGCAGGCTGTTGCCGACGGTATTACGGTGCCGCTCAAATATGAGGCACGGCTAGCTCGGATTGTGCTGGACACTGAAAAGGCGCAGGAGATTGAGGCCTATTACGCGCAATGCGAAGAAGAAGGCGCGGATGCAGAGAAGGTTGACCGCAGTCGACGTGCGATGAGCAAGCTCGAAGTGATCTTGGGGGATGACGATCGATTGGAGCGCATGGCTGCGGACATCGTTGTGCACTACGAAAGCTATGTGGCTGAGCATGTCGGGACGGTTTCGAAGGCAATGATTGTGTCGTCAACGCGCCCGATTGCTTACCGCCTTCACGAGAAGCTCAAAGCCATTCGCCCTGAATGGTTTAAGCCGAAGCGAGTCGCGGATGAATCGATCTTCGATACGCCTGAAAAGCAAGCGGAGCTCGAAAGCTATCAAAGTCTCCCAATGGTGAACATGGTGGCGACACGCGGTAGCAATGATCCAAAGGACATGTTCGAGCTACTGGGGGACAAGTCGCATCGTCAGATGCTTGACCGCGAGTTTAAGAAGCCGCAGTCCAATTTCCGTATCGCCATTGTTGTCGATATGTGGATCACGGGCTTTGACGTTCCGTGTTTGGCAGTTCTTTATAACGACAAGCCTCTGCAGCGCCACACGCTCATTCAGACGATTTCGCGCGTCAACAGAAAGTATCCGGGAAAGGAATACGGGCTCATTGTCGATTACATCGGTATTCGCAAGAACATGCAGGAAGCTTTGAAGAAGTACGGGGGTGATGAAGAGCCGCCGCCCGATACCGAAGTCACATACATGGTTTTTGCGAACGAATTACAAATCCTCAAGGAGTTAACAAAGGACTTCGACGCGTCGGACTTCTTTACGGGCGGCCCATTGCCTCGTCTTTTGGCTCTGCAGCGCGCGGCGGAGTTCGTGCTTTCGCAACTCCCGTGGCCCGATGACCCTAAAACGAGCTTTTCAACGATTTTCAAAGGGCACGTTAGACGGCTCAAATCCGCGTACGGCATCTTGCAGCCTGCCGGCCGTCTCAGTAAAGAAGAAACGACTTGGGCGCAATTCTTCATGGCTGTTCAGGAAATTAACGGCAAGACGACGAATACACGGCACAGTGTCGAAACCATGAATCGTGTTGTCGAGAATATGGTATCCGAGGCGCTGCAATGTACGGGCATTGAGACGGTGCTCAATGCCGAAGGCGAGGAAGAGCTTTTCTCTGAAAAGTTCACGGAAGAAATTGAGAAGGTGAAGCTTCCGCATACGAAGTTTCAGTTGCTCGTCAAGTCGCTCAAGAAGGCAATTCGTGAGTACGGCAAAACCAACCAGCTTAAAGCGCAGCGCTTTGATGAGCGCTTGCAGAAGGTTATCGACGAGTACAACACGCGCGACAAGTTGATATTTACGAACGAGGTGGCGTCTCAGACGGTGAAGGCCATTCAGAAAGTGGTGAATCAGAAGCTCAATGAGCTAACGGGGGAAGTGTTGGACCTCTTCCGGCGCCTCCGAAAAGATCGCGAAGAGTTCAAGCGGCTTGGTATCACCTTTGAAGAAAAGGCCTTTTACGACATTCTTGTAGATCAGCGTGAAGCACACGGATTTGAGTATTCGGACGAGAAGTGTCTCGGGCTATCCCGCAAGATCAAGGCGCTTATTGATAACTCATCTGTTTATGCCGATTGGCTTAACAACGACAACTTGAAGGCAAATCTTCAGAAGGAACTCACAATTCTGCTTTTCCGGGAGGGCTATCCGCCCACATGGAACAAAGAAGTTTTCAATAAGGTCATGGAGCAAGTTCGCAACTTCAAGACCCACAACAATTGATCAAGAACAGGATAAGAAATGGCACGAACGAAGGGTTCAAAAAACAAGAAGCCCGCAGAGCTCAAGCTTGAGGATGTTTTATGGAATTGCCGCGATATTCTCCGCGGCAAGGCGAGCATGGCGACGCGGCGTGACATGATTCTTACGCTCGTCTTTCTGAAATTCGTCGGTGAGAAGTTCTATCGGCAGCGCGAGAAGATTCGCTCAGAAATGTCGGCACAGAATCTCCCTGTCGAGCTTTTCATTGAAGAACCGTCTTCATATCAATGCGATGGGGTTTTCTATTTGCCGGAAGAGTGCCGTTGGGAGGAGCTTCTTTCGTCCGACAGCGCCAAGTTGCCGCTTACGATCGATTTGATGGTTTCGAATCTCGATTCGTCAATTGAGAGTCTTCGAGGTGCGCTCCCGATGAAGCTTTTTACGGATTCTCGTATTGAAGGGAAGACGCTTAAAGCGCTCATTGATGAAATCAACAAGATCAGTGAAGACCGTTTCCACGAGAAAGATCTGATCGGACGCGTCTATGAATATTTTCTGCAGGCATTCTCCATCAATGCCGACAAGGAGGAAGGCGAGTTCTATACGCCGCACAGCATCGTTGAGCTCATCTGCGAATTGATTGAGCCATACGATGGCACGATTTATGACCCTTGCTGCGGGTCGGGCGGCATGTTTGTGCAGGCGTCAAAGTTCGTTGAGGCACATGGCAGGTCTACGGGCAAGAAAGTCAACCGGAGACCTATCGACTTGCCAAGATGAATTTGGCTGTGCGCGGCATCTCTTACAACCTCGGAAGTACGGCAGCTTCGACTTTCACGAACGATTTGCATAAGACCCTCAAAGCGTCCTACATCATGGCAAATCCGCCCTTCAATTTGAAGAAATGGCGAAGCGAAAATGAACTTTTGACGGACGTGCGCTGGGCAGGATACGGCGTGCCGCCGGTGAGCAATGCGAACTACGCATGGATTCTCCACATGCTCTCCAAGCTCAATGTTGTGAACGGCGTCGCTGGTTTCCTTTTGGCAAATGGCGCCCTTGGGGATTCGGACACCTATGACATTCGTCGCAAACTCATTGAGAACGACAAAGTTGAAGCCATCATCGTTTTGCCACGCGAGATGTTCTATTCAACCGACATCAGCGTGACACTTTGGATTTTGAATCAGAACAAAAAGGGCGGGCTTTATCACAAGCGGCAACTGCGCAATCGTGAAGGGGAAATTCTGTTCGTTGACTTGCGTACGTGGAATCAGAACATTTACGAGAAAAAATACGTGCAATTCTTGCCGGAACAAATTAAGCGAGTTGCTGAGATCTACCACACATGGCAGAGCGAAGGTACGGATAGCACCGCATACGCCGCGCCAGAACTCTATCGCTCGGTTTCGCTCAAGGAGATTGAAGATAACGATTTTTCCCTTGTACCGAGTCGCTACATCGAGTTCGTGGACCGCGACAAAGACATTGACTATGAACGAATCATGAGTGATACCGCTTCAGTAGTTGCCAATCTTCTCAAGCGGCAAACGGCCAATCAAGAGGCGCTCAAGCACGCTTTCAAGGAGCTCGGTTATGAATTCTGAGCTGTTGAACTTGATAGGAAACGCACCAAAAGTTACTCTAGGTGAATACATCGTTCGCGTTGAAAGAGCAAACTCTGCAGGAGCGTATGGAGCAGAGGATGTACGAGGGGTATCAAACACAAAAGGCTTCATGGAGACTCGAGCAAATATTGAAGGACGCTCGCTGAAAAAGTTCCTTGTGATTGAACCTTTTGAGTTCGTATTTAACCGTCGGACAACCCGAAACGGTGAGAGATTGGGGCTTGGGTTCAATATGAGCGATCGCGCATTTATCCTCACAGAGGATTACGTAGCCTTTCGTGTAAAACCCGAGAAAGATAAAGAACTATCGCCGTATTTTCTTTATCTCTATTTCTTGCGCGATGAGTTCGATAGATACGTTCGCAGTAACTCTTGGGGTAGCGCAACAGAGTTCTTCAACTGGGAGGACATGTGCCGGGTGAAGATACCGCTGCCGCCGATCGAGGTGCAGAGGGCCTACGTTGACGCGTACAAAGGGCTGACAGCACTCATTGAAGAGAACGAGGCGCTTTTGAAGTCGCTTGAGGTGACGGCGCAGGCGTGCGTAGCGGAGTGCAGAGAGAAATGGCCGATGGTTCTTGTGGGGGACTACGTTCAACCTTTTATACGGAAAAATTCTGATGATCTCGATTTGCCTTTCATGGGCGTAAATCGAGAAAAACAAATAGTTCCTACTTCTGCTAATACAGAAATTATTGATCGTCGGAAGTACAGCGTTCTAAAACGAGGAGAATTTGTTTTCTCAGGGATGCAAACGGGACGTGATGTATGTATTCGGATTGCACTCTCAGAAATGTTAACTGATATTTTGCTTTCTCCTGCATACATGACCTTTCGAATCGATTCAACTAAACCATTGTTACCTGAATATTTTTTCATGAATTTCAAAGTAGCTGAAATGGATCGTCAGGGATGGTTTAAGAGTGATTCAAGTGTTCGTTCAAACCTTGATTGGGATAGATTTTGTGAAATTGAAATACCGTTGCCGCCGATCGAGGTGCAGAGGGCGATTGTTGCGCTCTACCATTGCGCAGAAGAAGCAAGAAAGATAGCGGCTGAGGCAAGGCTACAGCTGACACAGGTCTGCCCTGCCATGATTCAGCGAGCTTCGCATTGTCGATAAAGGTAGATGACATATGGCCGTATTTCAATTTAATTTGTTCTGTTCCAAGATTCCAGACAATTTGCTGCAGAGTGTTTTTGAGCGCTTTGAGATTGAAAAAGTCGATCTCAAGGCGTTGAGGTCAGAGGAATGGAGGCAGGAATGGGAACGCGTCGCGCACGGGAATGAACTTGAAGCGGAATTGCTGACGCTTTTCCAACAAACGAATGAGTTCCGGGGAGAGAAAGCGCAAGCAGCAATGCAGGATGCGGCTAAAGAATTGCTCTCGGAATCAGCCTTCGACGCATTCCGAGAAGAGTGTCTGAATCTGAAAAACATTCATGCGTGCCTTTTGCAGGCGTGGCTTACCAAAAAGGAAATTTTTGAGTATGCCTGCAGTCTCTACGTCATTGACTCTATCGCTAGAAGCGGATGGAGACTGCGAACAGGAATCGGCAACCACGAAGTTGACACTTCATCGTCGGCATTTCTTAGCCTGTCCGAGGCGATTCGAGGTATTCTGAGCAGGCAAATGCGAGGGCGCTATTGCGAAATCAAAGACGTGGGACAGCGAGGCGAAAAGCGACTGATTCTTGCTCAGATTTCGGACTACAACGAGACGTCGGATGAATTTGTACGGGGAGAATTCACAGGTCGGCCGCGACTGCCATCCCGAACGCTTGTTTTTGCCTACAACGCACTCAAAGGTACGCTTGACGTCAGTACGCAGGGTTTCGGGCGTGTGGGAGACATATTTCACGAGGCGTTCTGTCAGTGCATCCTCGGACTGCCCGAACTACCCAAAGAAAAGCAAGCCCCAGCGTATTGCCTCGGCTGGTTGCTGAAATGCCAACCGGACTTTGTGTGTGCGCCTTGGGAGGCAGTTAAATCCTGCGCCGTTGTCGGAATGCAGCTCAGAGACTGTCGACTTGGGAAAGTCGTTGCTATCAATTTGACGGCACCGAATAACTCGCAAGAAAGCTCGACACAGGCTATTTACGACCAGCTTAATAGGCTTTTCGGCACAGCACTGCAAAATATGATTGAGCTGCGGTCAGTGACCTTGCAGATGAAAATCAAGCTGCGCTACGGCAGCGAAATCAGGAAAAATATCCGACTCTCCGAAAGGGACATGCAAAATTTAGATTTTGGTGAGGCAGACGAAGACATTCATGCATTTTTAGTTGCCAACGGGCTGGAAAAGCCTTCGCAGCAGCCTCAAGGGACTGTCGATGACGACCGGGCCTGATGCTCTGTTGACAGCGCTATGGGGCAATGAGGCCGACTTGCAAAGACCGTCGGGATATCCGGATAAGCGGATTCGGATGCATGGAGTCAAAAAGGCAGAGGCGCTGAGAAAACTCGGATTTTTGAAAACGGCTCCCTGCGCAGTATTTACAGAATGCCCTGAGCTCGGCTGCTTTCGCTGCTCAGTCGCCGTTGAAGAAAAGAACGGGAACTTGTACGCACTTTGCAGCGACCGGGAAGACATTGCCCGCATTCCGATTGAGTCAGAAGACGTGCGGCAGTCTCGTGTGGATTTTTTTGCCGTTGCCGCCACAATAGCGAAGTCGTTCGGGCTTGAATTTTTGAACGGACTCAAAGACGGACAAATCAGAATTTGCTACTTAAATGGCTATGAATTGCTTTTAACGCCGGGAGCGCCTGTCTGTGTGCAAATAGCAGATCGAACCGCAGTTCTTGCAGATTGTTTTCGCTGGACGGGATCGACATTTGCATTCATCAAATCGCGAGTAGAAAACCTGTTGCCCGCTCAAAAGGGGAAATCCGAAACAACCGTCGAAAAATACTGCCGGATATTGCGGCTTTTTATGGGGCTCAAACAGCAGGAGGCGGGAGTGGAAGCTCGCTACAAACTGATGGCACCGAAACTGAACTGCAGTTTTTCCGAAGTCAAACGACTAGTTCTTGCTGCGAAGAATAATTCGGATGTTCTGCAGGCGTTGTGTATAGCTGAATGGCAGATAAAATCTTTATAAATCAAAAGATTAAATAATTTGATCGGCTATATTGACAAGCCAGACTATAGCTGACGGATAGTTGAGTCATCTTAATCGATCCATGAGGATTCCATGATGACTCAAAAACTCTTTTTCCGAGCTCGCGAGGCGCAGGATCATACAGCGCTCGCTCGCTCGACCTTCTACGCTTATATCGCCAAGGGCTTGCTACCACCGCCGATCAAGGTTGGAGACCGCGCCTCGGCTTGGCTCGTCTCTGAGATCGTTGCCGTCAATAAGGCACGTATTCTCGGCAAGACGAATGAAGAAATCAAAGCGCTCGTGATCTCGCTCGTCGAGGCTCGTTCTCGAATGGAGGACGACGCCGATGAGTGAGACGCAGAACCAGAAGGGGTATGTCCTGTCGATGGGACTTCTTTCAAACGAACGCCTTGAGGTTTCAAATGCCGAATTTCTTCATGAAGCTTTTGCCATTTCTGCCGCTCATTGCGGAAATTGTTGCCCTGTTACTGTGTCTTTCGTTGGCAATCCTTCCCGCGATGCTCGCTGGGTAGCCCGACCTTTCACGGGCAACGATGCACCCGAATCCGACCATGCGAACAACTACTTCGCCCTCTCGGCATTCATGCCGGATTTAGAAGGTACCTACCATCGGCGCAAGAAGTCTTTTGCCGCTCAATTCGTCGTGGCGCTTGACGATGTGACACCAGTCGTTGTTGGGGGAAAGCAGAAAGCTCAGATTCCTTTCAGCCGCGTTACGCTGACACCAACATATGTGCTTGAGACCTCCGAGGGCAATTTTCAGGTGGGTTACTTTCTCCGCGAGCCGATATTTGATTGCGGTGAAGCCGAAGACCTCTCGAAAGCAGTCATTGCTTCGGGGCTAAGCGATCCCGGCGCGGGTGGCCCTTGTGCGCGTCTGATGCGCCTGCCGATTGGTTGCAACGGGAAGTACCAACCTGAATTCCACTGCCGTTTGAGATTGTGGGAGCCAAAGCGCCGCTACACCATTGATGAGCTGCGCGAAGGGCTGCAGATCGGTTTTGTCAGTGCGGCATGTGTCAAACAACAAACTGTTACTTTGCTCAGCAACGTTTGCCAGTCCGTTGCGGAAGGAAATGCGGTCTATACGCCTGCACCGACGACGAACATCGTGCTTCAAGCATTGAGCGAGCGAGGCCTTTTGAAGCGCGAAGTTGCGCCCGGCAAATACGAGCTGGCTTGTCCGTGGGTCAACGAGCACACGGATCAGGTCGATAGCGGCGCGGTTTATTGGGCACCGGATGAGAATCACCCGCATGGTTCCTTCAAGTGTCTGCACGGGCATTGCATTGGGCGCGGCATTTCAGAGTTGTTGGATTACTTGGGCATTGAGCATGAGGCGGCTCTCATGAAGGCGCGTATTACGACTGCGCCGGGGGAAGTCAATCGCATCGTTGTCGCTGCTGAGACAGAGCTTGCTCGTACAGGGCTTTACTTTCAACGCAGCGGGCGCATCGTTCGACTTGAGCGATCGACGATTACAGGTAACTTACAGCTTCAGGAAGTCAATGCCAACAGTCTGCTTGTGGATTTATCGGTACTGACGCGGTGGCAGCATTATGACGGGAGGTCAAAAAAGGTCGTTCCCTGCGATCCTTCGTCCAAGTACTTGTCAGCCATTCTTGAGAGCGGGCGGCACCAGGCGTTGCCTGAAATCATTGGAATCGCAAGGCAGCCCATGATTGATGAGCTCGGCAGAGTGTCAAAAAAGTCGGGCTACAACGCAGCTAGCAAGCTCTACGCTGATTTTATTGAGCACGCATACGAGGTGCCAAATACACCTACCAAGGAAGACGCACTCAAGGCACTGTATGAACTTGAAGCACTGCTAGAGGAATTTTCTTTTGAAGACGATTGTGACAAGAGTGCGGCTCTCTCGGCTATTTTGACGGCAGTTGTCCGCCCACAACTCAAGTTGGCGCCGATGATCCATGTGCAGGCGCATTTGCCGGGCTCGGGAAAGTCGTATCTGACGGCACTGATTGCGGCGTTCGCCACGGTTGATGAGGTAGCAGCATCAAGCTTTCCAAAGGACGATGAAGAGTGTCGAAAGTTTCTCCACTCGCAGCTGCTTTCTTCGCCTGCAGCCATCATTTTCGACAACCTGACGACAGACATCTACGCCTTCAAAAGTCTTTGTATGGCAATTACGGAGCCGACCTTCAACGCCCGGATTCTTGGGGTGAGTCGTACGGCGGAGGCGAGCACGCGGACGCTGCTTCTATCAAGTGGCAACAATGTTGGTCCCGTTGAGGACATGACGCGGCGGGTGCTGACGATCTGCCTTAACCCAGCGGAGATCAATCCTGCCGAACGTGAATTTCGACATCCGAATCTTATAGAGGATTTGAGAGCAAAGCGCGCTCATTTTGTTTCGTGCGCCCTCACAGTGATCTCGGCATGGATGCTTGCAGGCAGGTCGCGACCAGACAGGATGAAGACGCTTAACTCCTTCATGCAATGGGGGGAATGGTGTCGTTTGCCGCTTCTGTGGCTGGGGCGAAGCGACCCGGCAACACGGTTGTTCGAGTTGATGGCGAATGACCCAGAACGCGAACAAACAGCACGGATATTTGAGGTGCTGAGCCGAATCTTCAAGTCAGATGCATTCAGTGTCAAGGATGTCGCGACAAAAGCACGGTACTCTGGTTTCGATGACGACATTTTCGATGCATTCGAAGATGCGGGCCTTAGTGCAGCAGGTTTGTTGGATCGGCGTCGTCTCGGATGGTGGTTCAGAAGAAAAAATGGCTGGACGGCAAACGGTCTCAAACTCATTAAGTTGCCTTCGTCGGGTAAGCAGATTGTGTATCGCTTAGAGGTGCAACCATCGCCGTCCACAAAGCCTTGAAGAAAAAATGTTCAGATTCTAATTTTAAGGTGTTAGCTATGAAAGATGGTGAATTGATAAACAAAACAAATTGTTATGCGGCTGTGCGCTTGAATGCCGTGAGACATGGCATTTTGTCTCGTGAAACGGTGTTGCCTCATGAATCGCGGCAAGACTTCGAATTTTTGCTCAACGAGCTTCAGAACGAGTATGCGCCTAATGGTCAAACGGAAAAAGCCTTGGTCGAAGAGCTTGCATCCATTCTTTGGCGAAAGCGCCGAGTGCTTGCGGCCGAAGGTGCGCAGATCAATAGCGGGATTGCTTGTGCCATGACAAATTCGCTGCGAGTGGCAAATCAAGCAACGCCTTTTCTTCCGAAGATTACACGTAACGAACTATTGGGAGATGAGGCATTGCCTGTGAGAGAAATTTTGGCGCTCGATGCGGAAGGTCTTGAGCAAAGAAGACAGGCGCTTGAAGCGGAGTATGGATCGGTTGCCAAGTCGCGCCAGTTGTTGACTCTGGGCGGACGAGGAGCGGCGCGCAAGGCGCTTGAAGCGCTGCCGAGTTCATTGACGGACCTTTGGTACGCGAAAGATCGGTATGGCGAAACCATCTATCAGGTCGATCGTTTTTTGGAAAATGAAGTGCTGCCGCATCTTGCGGAGGAGAAAAGACTGCTTGAAAACGCAGACTCGTTGCGTCGCCAAGCACTCGGAAGCGCTGTGGCGGGACTGCCTTTCGAGTCAATCGCGCGCTATGAGGCGCATTTGGACCGTAAATTCGAGCGAACGCTCTCCATGCTCATCAAGTTGAAGGCAATGAAAACGGTACCGGTCAATGATGCCTCAACACCCGTGGGGCAAGGCGTTGCAGAGAATTGCATGCAGCATGTTCAATGAAAATTTGCTGTTGATTTGGGAAAAAAGATGGGTGGTTTAGGAAGTGGACGTGTCAGCTCGCAGCACAAGGAGATAGTTGAGCACGCCCGATTTATTCAATCGGAGTGGGTTAAGGCGCGGATGGGGGTGCTGAATACGAGGGGCGCTATAAAAGTCAGCTGGAAGCGAGGAGGTCAACCTTATGGTGAAGCAGAAGTTGCGTTAGTTGACCAGCGGTTGCACATCGTCTATCGGAAACGCTCTGGCGGCGAAACGCAATGGCAAGACGTGCACGAGGTTGTCGAGCTTTCCTACTCGGCGCCACATTTTGGCGGCAAGCGCTTGTGGTTTCATTGCCCTCATTGCGGGCGTCGCGTTGCTGTGCTTTACTGCAGCGAGGTGGTTGCCTGCCGAAAGTGTTTGCATCTTTCCTATCGAACGGAGAGCGAAGATGCAATCGATCGTTTACGTTCAAAAGCAGCAAAAATCAAGGACCGGCTGGGGGGAGATCCGTATCAACGGCCGAAGAGGATGCATCGGAACACATTTGATCGCTTGCGAATGCAATATTTTGCAGTCAGTCAGGAAGCCGAGAAACGCTCAGAGGAGCGCTTGATTGCTCTAGGAAGGCGGATTTTGAGTCAGTCTTTCTCAAGGGAGCTGCAATACGACGGCTGGTAACCGATAGATTTTGTTTATTTGTTTAGCAATTTTGATGTTTTATTAGAATTAGGGTTTTGGTGGTTTTTGGGGTTTTGAACGGCTATCGCTGAAAAAATGTCAGTGGCTTAGCCCTATGACTTGATGTACGAGCAGGCATATTCCCCCCAAGCCTCCATGATGGCGCGGCGCTCTTTGGCGAGCGGTGCACGGTCGTAAGCGCCGCTGTACGCATCGTTGCGTGAGTGCAGCAGACAGAATTCGACGGCTTCTTGGTCGAAACGCCGGTTGTTGCCTATCTCATCGTCCTTGGCCCATGTCCGGAACGTGGCACGCGCCGTACCGTGCAGCGTGATTACGCAGGGTTTCTTGAGTTTTTCCGTCTTGACGGGGTCAATCCACCCGATGCCGTCTTCTTCAAGGCGCTTCTCATGTAGGCCTCGCAGAAACATGGTGAGTGCGACGTCAGAGAAGTGGCTGCCATGAGAACTGGGAAAGACGTAGGGGCTTTCCGCATAACGAACAATCTTGCTCAGTAGTTTCTTTGCGCGAGAGGACAGAAAAATGGTTCTGTCGCGATTGGGGGTTTTGATTTTGTCGTGTTCTAGAGGAACGACCCAGATGCCCTTTTCAAGGTCGATTTCGTCCCAGCGAGCCAAGCGAACGGCCTTAGAGCGCGCCGCTGTCAAAATTGCAAACTCACAAGCCTGGGCGGACATGGAGTCGTACTGGTGGATGGTCGCCATCAGTTTTGGAAGCTCGGAGACGGCGCAGGCGGCGTAGTTTTGCTTAGGCTTGCGATTTTTTGAAAAGGGTTCCATGAGCACGCCCAAGGCGCCGCTCATCATGGCCGGATTATCCGGGTTGTTCCGTTTATGAAGGGCGATTGCCCATTGGAAAATCTTCTGGGCATGAGTTCGGGCTTTCTTTGCGATTGAAGGCGTGGCCTGCCAGATCGGGGCCAGACACGTGCGGATGTCTTCCGGCGTGATGTGTTCAATGTTTTTGCTACCAATGACCGGAAAGAGGTGCCGGGCGAGAATTTGCCTTGTATCTTTCTCTCCGCGTAGGTTCTTGGACCAAAAGCCATTCTTGGCGCGGTCCGAAATCCATTCCAAGGCGACGGCTTCGAAAGTGAGTTTGCTTTTCTCGACTTCTCGCAACGCTGCTTCCTTGGCTTCTCTTTTTGCTTTTCTTTGTCCTTCCCGCTCCTCAATGGGACTGCCGCCCTTGTCGATCAGGGCGCGCGCCTCACGCGCAGCCTTCCTTGCCGCAGCTACGCTTGTTTCTGGGAATGAGCCCAAGGAAAAGTCGTGCCTTCCGGTGGCGTCGCTGTAGCGCAGGATAAAAAGCGTCTGAGTGGGGGTTTTGCGGATGTAGAGCCCCTTGACGCCTCCGATGGCAAAAGTTCCTTGTCCCAGCCGTTTGATCTCAAGCACTGTCAGCTCTTTTGCGATTTTCGGCATCTGTACCCTCTGTTTTTTATGATGGATAACTTGTTACATATTTATATAACTTACCGTATCCATCATAGCATACATCATAAAATCGCAGATGTTCATGGAGGGCTCTGGACGACTAGAGACGCGGAATTCGGTTAAATGCTTGATATAAAAGGAAATCCCAGACGTCTTTAGACTGTCTGGGATTGAAAAGTGGTGGAGGTGGCGGGAGTTGAACCCGCGTCCAGAAACCTTTTTCCGTCGGTTCTACATGCGTAGCCGGATGATTTAGGTCTTAGCAGCGGCTTTGCCGACCGGCGGGCCAACCACTGCCCAGCCCCCTAGATTTCGGGAACGCGTCGGAGACAGCCGCGGGCCCTAGGCTTTGTGATTTGATGCTGCTGCCGGTTACCCGGCCTGACCCAAAGTCAAATCAGTGCAGCATCCCGCGGGATTAAGCCGCGAGAGCGAAACGCTTGTTGTTGGCGTTTATAAGTTTGCAGCGGATTTACGAGGTGACTGCACCTCGGCATGCCCCGTACGGCGTCCGCGTCCCTGTCGAAACCAAGGCGCCCCCGAGTCGAAAGGGATTATACGCAGTTCTGACGACGAATGGCGTCGCACCTTGCAAATGGATACTTCATCGAAACAAGGCCCATTCCACTAATTGAGCGGGTTCGTCGGCGATGTAGTCAAAGATGCCGGAGTCGGGCGGAGTCTTTTGGCAGCCCCAGCTTACCCAGGCAGCTGGCAGTCCAATGGGTCGGCACGCCAAACCATCCGAGTTGCTGTCACCGGCATAAAGCGCATCGGCCGCCTTTGCGCCGGCGAGCTTCAAGGCGTAAATCAGCGAATCAGGTTTGGGCTTTAAGGCCGTACCCGCCGGGCCGAGTCCTACAACGACTGTCATTCGGGGCGTCAGACCGAGGTGATCGCAGACGATTTCGGCCAATCCCTGTGGCTTATTAGTCACAACACCGAGCTTTACGCCGGCTGCAGTGAGGCGGTCGAGCATTTGGACAACGTTCGGGTAAAGCGTTGAAGATCGGGTGGCGCGCGCGGCGTAACGCTCGAGAAATTCCTGCCGCATCGCTTCAAAACGAGGATCGGTGCGCTCCATTCCAAAAGCGGCCTTCAGCAGCGCCGGGCCGCCGTGTCCTGATGGTTCACGAAGCTCTTCAAGCGGCCGCTCCGGAAGCCCTCGGGCGGCCAGCATTTCATTCATTGCACCGGCTAAGTCTGGCGCGGAGTCGACAAGCGTCCCATCAAGGTCAAAGAGGAATAGGCGTTGAGTCATGCGGCACTCCATATAAAGGAAAACCCCCATCCTTGTGGGGTGGGGGTGTTGCTTTTATGCTACGACTGAGAGTGCAGTCGCGGGAAAAGCATTAGTTGGCCGGGCGGGTGCCGACAACTTCAACCACGGCGCGGCGGTTGGGCTGCAGGCACTGCACGAGTTCCTTGAACGTCTTGACCTGGCCGGCCTTGGACGGGTTCGGGCAGTTCACGACCGGATCAGCTTCACCCTTGCCTTCGCTCTTGATGAGCGCGGCGTCAACGCCCTTCTGGACGAGGTAGGCCTTCACGGCGTCGGCACGACGCTGCGAAAGCTTCAGGTTGTATGCGTCGGAGCCGATGCGGTCAGCGTAGCCGGTCGTCAGGATGACTTCGAGATCAACGCCGGCAACGCGGGAGACGAGGTCATCGAGAACCGCACGGCCTTCGTCCTTGAGCGTGGCTTTGTCAAAGTTGAAGAGCGTGTCAGCCGAGAAGGTGACCTTTTCAGCGGACTTCTGCTGAGGAGCAGGGGCTTCAACAGCCGTGCAGGCCTTCTTGTCGAGGATGTCGGCATCGCAAGCGCAGCCAGCACCGTCAATACCCATGGCTTCGGCGAGAGCCGGAGTCCAGAAGCCGGTACGCCAGCAAAGATCCGTGCTGTTCTTCACGACCTGACCGGAGGAAGAGTGAACATAGGGATTCACAGCGTCGGCGGCGGAAGCACCGGTAGCGGCGAGCAAAAGAGCGGCAGCGATGCCGCAGAGCTTCGAGGACTTCATATTAGTTTCCTTTGAAGATGGGACGAGAACAGCTGCCTGTCCTGCTTTTGAAGTAGACGGCAACGAGGGTTCATCCAAAAATGGGTTGCATTAATCGGCAGTCGGCAGTAAACAATCGCCGCCGACTTTTACTCGTCCATTATAGGAATTTGATAGAGATCTGCGAGGGTCTCACTGCAGATCTCTATCGTTTTCAAAGTTAGTTCTTGAGGCGGCTTTGCCACTTTTGGGCACAGAGTGCTGCCGCAGCGAGTGCATCGGGCTGCGGATAGGCGGCGCGAGCGTGTTTTTCCATAATCAGACGGCCGTCAACCCAGGTGTGGGTGATGCATTCTCGGCCGGCAGAATAGAGGATCTGTGCGGCAGGGTCTGCCACCGGTAGCGACTCGGGGGTGCCGAGGTCAATGGCGAAGAGGTCGGCGGCCTTGCCGATTTCGAGTGAGCCAATATCAGCGTCCCAGCGAAGTGCACGCGCGCCGCCCAAAGTTGCGGCTTCCAGCATGGCAAAGACCGGAGCGGCGGTCGGATCCTGAGCGACGGCTTTGGCCAGCATGGCGGCCAGACGCGTTTCACCGAGCATGTCGAGTTTGTCGTTGCTCGCTGCGCCGTCGGTGCCAATGCCGAGGTTGATGCCCGCCTTGAGGAACTTCGCAATCGGAGCAAAACCGGAGGCGAGTTTGAGGTTTGAGCATGGGCAGTGGCAGACCGAGGCGTGTGCAGCAGCCATCTTAGTGATGTCTTCGTCGCTCGCATGTACGCTGTGCACGGCGATCAGGCGTTCGTTAAGCAGACCTAAGCGTTCCAGACGGTCGATCGGACGTTCGTGGTGGTCGCGCAGACTGTCGGAGACTTCAACAGCCGTTTCATTGACATGCATGTGAATCGGCACGCCGTACTTGTCAGAAATCTCTGCGCAGCGTTTCAAGGCTGCATCGTTCACAGTGTAGGGTGCGTGCGGCGCAATGGTGGTGTGCACGAAGGGGTCGCCTTCGTACTCTTGAATCAGTGCTTCGGAAAGCGACAAGTATTCAGTGTCGTTTTTCGCCCACGCTGAAGGGAAACCGATAACGATGCCGGAAACCGCGCAGCGCAGACCGGCACGAAGGAGCCCCTCGGCAGCGGATTTCGGGAAGAAATAATGGTCGGACGTTGTCGTGACGCCGCCCGCGGCCATTTCGAGCCCGGCGAGCCAAGAGCCTTCGGCCACGAATTCCGGACTCATGAGCTTGCCTTCAGCCGGCCAGATCTCTTTGGTGAGCCAATCCATCAAAGGAAGATCGGCACCCAGTCCGCGGACGAGGTTCATGGCTGCGTGTGAATGCAGATTTACGAACCCAGGCAGCAAAGCACTTGTCGGGAAACGGAAGACTTGTTGTGCTTGATACGTTTTTTCGGCCGTCTCAATCGGCAGGATGTCGACGATACGTCCGGCATTGACGGCCAGGGCGGAGTTTTCAAGAATCACGCCCTTGGGGACGATCGGAATGATCCAGCGGGCTTCAATGAGGGTGTCGATAAGTTCCATGGTGGGACGGCTGAAAGGAGTATGTCGAAAGTTGAAATCTGTGCAGAATATTGAACCATTAGCGTCTTTTAGGCTTTTGGGACGCGTCGGATCAACCTGTTAAAATAACCCGTTTCGGATCGATCCGCATCCTCTTCAGTCGGCGTCGGCACGCTTTTTCTGTGCCTGTTGATTTTCAGAAGCGGGAAATATCTGCGGTCGATGAACACTCACCAAGGTGCCGTTAATGGACGAAGAAAAGAAGACTCAGGGCGAAGAGATCCCGGGGAAGGCAGAGGCTGAAGGACCGGCGGCAGAAGACCGTCGGACGACAGACACCCCGGATGTGCAGACTGATGCCCCCCAGACGGCCCAGACGAATGCTGCGCCCGAAGACGAGAGTGAAGATGACGAAGGCGGCGAGGGCCGCCACGGCGCGTCGGGTGATTCGATCGCCAACGAACTTCTCCCGGTTTCGCTCGAAACCGAGATGCGCCAGTCCTATCTTGACTACGCGATGAGCGTCATCGTGGGACGTGCGCTGCCTGACGTTCGTGACGGGTTAAAGCCCGTTCATCGCCGCGTGCTCTACGCGATGAAGGAAATCGGCAACGTCTGGAGTTCGCCCACGAAGAAGGCTGCCCGTGTGGTGGGTGAAGTGCTCGGTAAATTCCATCCGCACGGCGACAGTGCGGCGTATCAGACGATCGTGCGCATGGCGCAGGACTTCTCGATGCGTTATCCGCTCATCTACGGTCAGGGCAACTTCGGGTCGATCGACGGCGACAGCGCTGCGGCCATGCGCTACACGGAAGTGAAGCTTATGAAGATCGCCGAGGAGATGCTCGCTGATCTGCATGAAGACACGGTTGACTTCGTTCCCAACTTCGACAACTCCGAAGTGGAGCCGGTTGTTCTGCCGACGCGTCTGCCGGAACTGTTGGTGAACGGCTCTTCGGGCATCGCAGTGGGTATGGCGACGAATATTCCGCCGCACAATCTGCGAGAAACCATTGACGCCTGCGTTCATGCGCTCGAACATCCGGACTGCTCGGTCGATGATCTCATTGCGCTGATCTCCGCGCCCGACTTCCCCACCGGCGGCATCGTCTATGGACTGTCGGGCGTCTACGAGGGCTACCGTACGGGCCGCGGCCGCGTCATCATGCGCGCACGCACGCACCTCGAAGAGTTCGGCCGCGACCATTCGCGCACGCGTATTGTCGTTGACGAAATTCCCTACATGGTCAATAAGCGCGTGCTCTACGAACGCATGCACGAACTCTGGCGCGACAAAAAGCTCGACGGCATTTCCGAAATGCGCGACGAGTCGACCCGTCAGATCCGCATTGCGATCGATCTCAAGCAGGGCGCGATGCCCGAAGTGGTGCTCAACAACCTCTTCAAGAATACGCAGATGCAGGAAAGCTTCGGCATGAACATGGTCGCTTTGGTGGACGGCCAGCCGATGCTCCTCAATTTGAAGCAGATGGTCGTGTACTTCCTCGAGCACCGCCGCGAAGTGGTGACGCGCCGCACGATCTTCCGACTGAAAAAGAGCCGCGGCGCCGGTCACATTCTTGCCGGTCAGGCGATCGCTTTGGCCAATATTGACGAATTCATCCGTCTGATCCGCGCAGCGAAGACGGTTGAAGAGGCTCAGCAGTCCCTGATGGGGCGCGGCTGGCCGCTCGGCTTTGCAGCAGAAATCACTCGGCGTGCTGCCGAATACGGCAAGGATGCAGACCCCGAAGGGCTCGATCCGCGCCGCGGTCTGCAGCCCGATGGCCTCTACTATCTGACGAAGGTTCAGGTTGACAATATTCTGGCGATGAATCTGCGCCGTTTGACGGGGCTCGAGCGCGAGAAGATTCTCGCGGACTATGCTTCCACGATGGAGCGGATCTTCGACTTGATTGACATTCTGCATAAGCCCGAACGCGTCACGGCCATCATCAAGGAAGAGCTCCTGGCCTGCCGCGAAGCCTATGGCGATGAGCGTCGCTCAACAATCGACCTGTCGGAAGATACTAACTTCAATAAACGCGACCTTATTCCGCGCCGCGACATGGTTGTGTCGCTCACCCGCGACGGCTTTGTGAAGAGTCAGGAACTCGCTGATTACAACGCACAGTCGCGCGGCGGCAAGGGCCGCAATCTGCAGGCGACGACGCGCGACGACGTCATTGAGGCCTTCTTCCTGGCCAACACGCATGACATCATCTTGTGCTTCTCTACGGCTGGTCAGGTCTACGCCATCGACGTGTTTGATCTGCCCGAAGGCAAGGCCAACTCGCGCGGGCGCCCGATTGTCAATCTGCTGCCGCTCGAAGAAAACGAAAAGATCAGCTTTATTCTGCCGATTCAGGAGTTTTCCGAAGACCGTTACATGTTCCTGGCCACGGATCGAGGCACGGTGCGCCGTACGCCTTTGTCGGCATTCAGCTCCGCCCGCCGCGGCATCCGAGCGACGAATTTGGGCGACGAGAAACTTGTCGGCGTCACGATTACTTCGGGCGACGACGACGTCTTCCTCTTGGCCGACAACGGCCGCTGCGTGCACTTTAAGGAATCGACTATCCGCGTCATGGGCCGCACGGCTCACGGCGTGAGAGGCATGCGCGTCAAGGCCGATGAGTCCGTGGTGGCGCTCGCCTCGACGAACGACATGACGCAGGCCTTCCTCATTGCGACCGAGCACGGCTTTGGCAAACGCACGGCGCTTGCCGCCTATCCGCTGCGCAACCGCGGCGGCAAGGGCGTTATCGCTATTCGTGTGATTGAAAAGAACGGCGCGCCGGTGAGCGGCGTTATCGTGAAGCCTGAGGACGACATCATGCTGCTTTCCACGGGCGGCAAAGTCGTACGTACGCGTGCGGGCGAAGTGCCTGAACGCGGCCGCAATACGGTGGGCAACATCCTCATCCGCATGCCCGACGACACGCTCGCGGCTGTTCGCCGCGTCGACCGTACGGGCGAAGAGGACGAAAGCGAAATTGAACACCTCAACGTTGAGGTTGATCCTGATGATGCGGGCGACCTGCCTGATACGGATGATCTCGACGATATCGATGACGATGAAGTCGACGAGGGCGATGAGGCTGAGGAAGCCGACAGTTCTGAAGAAGTGATCCCGCCCAAGGATCCGAAACAGAACTGACGCGGCTGAGGCAGAATAGACCCGGTCCGCAAATGCAGCCTGTGCATTGCGGACCGGGTTTTTCGCATCCATTAAGCGGATCTTTTTGAGAATCATTGCAATGACGCGCCCATACAACTTTGCCCCCGGTCCGGCCATGCTCCCTGAGAGCGTTCTAAAGCAGATCCAGTCGGAGATGCTTGATTTTCATGGCTGCGGTTGGTCGATTCTGGAAGCGAGCCATCGCGGACCTCAGGTGACGGGCGTAATGACGGAGCTCAAAAGCCGCCTGCGCCAGCTCCTTTCGATCCCTGACACTTACGATGTGCTCTTTTGTCCTGGCGGCGGACGCATGCAGTTCGCCATGGTGCCGATGAACCTGCTCGGAGCCGGGACACTCTCGACCTACATCATTACGGGCGCCTGGAGTAAGGCGGCGGCCAAGGAAGCGCTGCGCTTTGGCCGCGTGCAGTCGGCCTTTTCGGGTTCGGGCAATCGCATCCCGGCGGATGAAGAGCTCGAAGTCATTCCTGAAACGAGCTACTGCGCGTACTGTGACAACGAGACCATTCACGGCATCGAATTTGAGCGAGTGCCGGTGCTGAAGGATGCTGAAGCCGTGCCGCTCGTGGCCGACATGACGAGCAACTTCCTGACGCGCCCGGTGGATATCAATAAATTCGGGCTTTTTTACGCCTCAGCACAAAAGAACCTTGGCATCGCCGGGCTCGCAGTCATCGTGCTCCGGCGAGATCTTCTGGGACTCGCCGGCACTGAAGTGCCGACGCTGCTGAACTACAGCGTCTACAGCCGAACAGACAGTGTGCCCAATACGCCGCCCGTTTTTCAGCTTTATGTCGCCAATCTGATGGCGCAGTGGATCGAGGCGCACGGCGGGGTTGCGGTGATGGATGAGTACGCTCGCGCAAGAGCAAAGATTGTCTATGACGCGATTGATGCCATGCCGGAGATGTACGTTTCGCATGTTGAGCGCGAGTCGAGAAGCCGCGTCAACGCCGTCTTCCGCTTGAAGGATGAGGCGCTCACGGCCTTATTTGTTAAGGAAGCAGCCGAAGCCGGACTCGCCAATTTGGCGGGTCACCGTGCTGTCGGCGGCATCCGCGCCTCCATGTACAACGCCATGCCGATTGAAGGCGTGCAAAAGTTGGCTGACTTTATGAAGACTTTTGCGCATCGCCACGGACGAACCCAGTCGGCAGTCAATTGAACAAATAGAAGGATGAAGCTATGACAGTCCCCGTCATTGCGATTGACGGCCCCGCCGCAAGCGGCAAGGGCACTATTGCTCAGCGCGCCGCCGATGCACTCGGCTGGCACTACCTTGACAGCGGTGCACTCTATCGTCTTGCCGCCCTGGCTGCTTTGCGCGCGAAGGTTTCTTTTGACGATCCCGCAGCTCTCACGGCGGCGGCTCAATCGCTTGCGCCTCAATTTAAGGATGGACGCATTTGGCTCGACGGCGAGGATGTGTCGGAAGCCATCCGCGCCGAAACCGTGGGGGTCGCAGCTTCGAAGTGCGCCGCTGTGCCGGGGGTGCGGCAGGCGCTTTTCGACCTGCAGCGCCGTGCGGCGGCGGCTCCCGGACTTGTTGCCGACGGGCGCGACATGGGCACGGTGGTTTTTCCGGAAGCCAAACTCAAGATCTTTATGACGGCTTCTGCCCGCGTGCGCGCTGAGCGGCGCGTGAAGCAGCTTGAAGCTCGCGGTGAAAAAGCCGATCTGGCCGCTCTTACCCGGGATTTGGAAGAGCGCGATCGGCGTGACCGCGAACGCGCGGTGGCGCCGCTTAAACCGGCCGCAGATGCCCGGCTGCTGGACACTTCCGAAATGGGAATCGACGAAGTCGTTAAAAAAGTGCTTGGTTGGTGGGCCGAGCTCAATTAAGTTGCTGTAACATATCGGTTTCTTCGTCGGCGCCATTTAAAAACGGTGTCGACGATTTCTCGTTAACTCCGCCCTTGGGTCTTCGGATTTTCACCGACAAGACCGCCCTTGGGCGTGCTTTTTATCCATTCCACAATGTCCAACGAAACCAACAAGCCCGAATCCTTCGCTGAGCTCTTTGAGCAGAGCCTTGCCAGCCAGGAAATGCGTCAGGGTGAAGTCATCACCGCTGAAGTCGTCCGCGTCGACTACAACTTCGTCGTCGTGAACGCCGGTCTGAAGAGCGAAGCCTACGTGCCCATCGAAGAGTTCAAGGATGACAAGGGTGAAGTCACCGTCCAGCCGGGCGACTTCGTCTCTGTTGCCATCGAGTCCGTTGAAAACGGCTACGGCGACACGATCCTTTCCCGCGACAAGGCCAAGCGCCTCGCCGCCTGGATGAACCTCGAACAGGCTCTCGAATCGGGCGAGCTCGTCACCGGTACGGTCACGGGCAAGGTCAAGGGCGGTCTCACCGTCATGACCAACGGCATTCGCGCCTTCCTCCCGGGTTCGCTCGTCGACACCCGTCCGGTCAAGGACACGACGCCGTACGAAGGCAAGACCTTCGAATTCAAGGTCATTAAGCTTGATCGTAAGCGCAACAACGTTGTCGTCTCCCGCCGCGCCGTCGTCGAAGCCAACATGGGCGAAGAACGCGCCAAGCTCCTTGAGACGCTCCAGGAAGGCGCCATCGTCAAGGGCATCGTCAAGAACATCACCGACTACGGTGCGTTCGTTGATCTGGGCGGCATTGACGGCCTGCTCCACATCACCGACCTCGCCTGGCGTCGTGTCCGCCACCCGAGCGAAGTCGTTCAGGTTGGTCAGGAAATCACCGCCAAGGTTCTCAAGTTCGACAAGGAAAAGTGCCGCGTTTCCCTCGGCCTCAAGCAGCTCGGCGAAGATCCGTGGATCGGCATCGCCCGCCGCTACCCGAAGGGCACCCGCCTCTTCGGCAAGGTCACGAACATCACCGATTACGGTGCCTTCGTTGAAGTCGAAGCCGGTATCGAAGGTCTCGTGCACGTTTCCGAAATGGATTGGACGAACAAGAACGTCGATCCGCGCAAGGTTGTGCAGCTCGGTGAAGAAGTCGAAGTCATGGTTCTTGACATCGACGAAGATCGCCGCCGCATCAGCCTCGGCATGAAGCAGTGCAAGGCCAATCCTTGGGAAGAATTCGCCCAGTCGCACAAGAAGGGCGACAAGGTCTCCGGCCAGATCAAGTCGATCACCGACTTCGGTGTGTTTATTGGTCTGCCCGGCGGCATTGACGGTCTCGTTCACCTCTCCGACCTCTCCTGGAACGAATCCGGTGAAGACGCCGTCCGCAACTTCAAGAAGGGCGACGAAGTCGAAGCCGTTGTGCTCGCGATCGATACCGAACGTGAACGCATCAGCCTCGGCATCAAGCAGCTTGCCGGCGATCCGTTCGGCACGTTCGCTTCCACGCACGAAAAGGGCTCCGTCATCAAGGGCACCGTCAAGACCGTTGACGCCAAGGGCGCCGTGATCGACCTCGGCAACGACGTCGAAGGCTACCTCCGCGCTTCCGAAATCGCCGCTGACCGCGTTGAAGACGCCACGACCGTTCTGAAGGAAGGTCAGGAAGTCGAAGCCGCCGTTATCAGCCTCGATCGCAAGAACCGCAGCATCCAGCTCTCCATCAAGGCGAAGGATGCCGCTGAGGCCCGCGACGCTCTCGATCGCCTCAACGCCTCTGACGTTGGTTCTGCCACTGGCACGACGAACCTCGGCGCCCTGCTCAAGGCCAAGCTCGAACAGAAGTAATTCGCTTCAGAGGAGGCAACCATGGGTAATTCCATGACCAAATCCGAACTGCTTGCTGAACTCTATGGACGTCTTCCGACGTTTCGCGAGCGCGACTGCATGGACGCGGCGGGTGTGATCATCGATACGATGAGCCAGACCCTCGTTGAAGGCGGACGCATTGAGATCCGCGGTTTCGGCTCCTTCGGTTTGAAATATCGACCGGAGCGTGTCGGCCGCAATCCTCAGGACGGTTCGGCTGTTGCTGTGCGCGCCCGCTACACCGTCTTCTTCAAGGCCGGTAAGGACTTGAGGCAGCGTGTGGACGCGAGCCGCGACTCGAAGCTTTAATAGCTTCCGCTTGATCTGAAAGATTCTTCGTACGGGGAGTCAAGGCAGATAGAAAGCCGCTTTCTCTTTCGAGAGGAGGCGGCTTTTGCTATGGGCGGCGTCCTCAAAAAATTGAGACGAGTGAAAGAACGCGGATGGAACAGTGCTTCCCATTAGTCGGAACTCGCTGTGTGTTCAATCTGAGGTATGCGTATACTGAGAACACAGGCTGAGTGAATTGAATAGGAGAGGCGATCAGCTTGAGAAAATGAAGGACGTATCCGCAGGATGATGCAGGAAAAAACAGATGCATCAATATCATTCTGAGTTTACGGGATGTGAAAGATTTGTTGCGCAAATGAAACAAGATGAAGCTGCCGGAGAGCTTTGATAAATAAGAAGAATTCTCAATGGGGCTTAAAAGGATTGTTTGCAAGCTTCAGAAACTTTGTAGGATTATCCGGACTTCAGAGGACTGCGCACGGATTCCATTTGTGCTGACAGCCCGAAGGCGGAAGCTCATGCTGGAGCTTCTTAATCAATTCACTTGATTGACCAAAGTTTGCATTTTGTTCAGTCAGGTTGCTTTTTGAATGGATTTCAAAATGAAAAAGACTCTTGCTGCGCTCGCCGTTCTCGGCGCTTTTGCCGGCTCTGCAATGGCTGCTGACGTGACGCTTTACGGCGCTCTCGATACCGGCTTCGAATACAAACATACGAAGTCGACGGGTGAAGAGGCTGTTGATAAGTTCGACATGCAGACCGGTTGGGATACGGGCAACCGCTGGGGCCTGAAGGGCTCTGAAGACCTTGGCAACGGCTATAAGGTCAGCTTCAAGCTCGAAAGCGGCTTCAATGGTGATACCGGCACGATGGGTCAGGGCAGCCGCCTCTTCGGCCGTGAAGCCGGTCTGACGCTCTCCGGCCCGTTCGGTTCTGTTGCCTTCGGCCGTTTCGGCGGTATTTCGTCGTCCTGCGGCACGTATGACATGCTCGGCTACGTTGAATCCTTCGATGGCGGCGACGGTGACGTTTGGGGCTTTGCGGCCTCCGATCGTTATGACAACATGGTTGTCTACCAGACCCCGCGTTTTGCCGGTCTGCAGCTGACTGCTCAGTATTCGTTCAAGACGGATAGCAAGCAGTCTATTAAAGACGGCGATTACAGTGGCGATGAAGGTACCTCTGACGCTCAGCGTTACGCTTCTGTCGGTTTGTCCGGTGAATATGGCCCCGCCTCGTTTGCGGTCGGTTACGAACTGACGAAGTATGGTGTTAACAATGGCGAACGTGCTCTCGATAAGGATGGGCAGTTGGTCTTCGTTGGCGGCAACTATGATCTCGAAGTTGTTCAGCTCTTTGCTGAAGCACAGTACTTTAAGCATCAGACGGCTGCCGGTGGATGGGAACTGGAAACCAAAGACCTTGGCAACGGTGCTCTGGGCCTCAAGGGCTACGGCTTGCACCTTGGTGCGGCCGCACCGCTCGTTGGTGGTACGCTGACGGCGGGTCTGTACTATGTGGATTTCACGCAGGAAAAGGTTGGTGAGGCTGATGCCGACGCCAAGTACTATGGCGTTTCCGCTCGCTACAATTATCCGCTTTCCGAACGCACGAGCCTTTATGCTGGTGCAGGTTATGGCCAGACCAAGGCTGATGACTCTGGCGACAAGGATCAGCTCACTCAGGTCTACTGCGGTCTCGTCCACACGTTCTAATTCATCAAGCCTTACGTGATACTTGATCTCTGCTCGAGAGGAGATCCGGAACTCACAACAAGTTGATGGGGACATTGAGTCCCAAGAACAAAACGGCGCGAAGTTCAATATCGAACTCCGCGCCGTTTGTATATCAGAGGCAAAAGTTCTTGTACGGTGGGTGAAGCAGTTCTATTAAGAAAAATTCAAACAAAACAAGCAATCCGGCGTAAAATCCCTCCCTCAGTCCTTTTTTCCCGTCCCGCGTTCAATCATGGAATTTGACCTTTGGTATCTGGTATTCGTACCCGTCCTCTTTTTTGCCGGTTGGTGGTGCAGGGGGTTCGATCAGAAGCAGCGGGGCGAATCCGAGAAGGTGCCGGAGATCACCACGAAAGGGCTTGCCCTTCTTCTGGACGGTGAATCCGATAAGGCGATCGACGCTTTCATTGAAGTTGTGCGCGTGGATCCGGAACTCACAGAACTTGAACGTGTTCTCGGGAACCTGCTTCGTAGCCGGGGGGAATTTGAACGAGCGGTTCGTCTGCATCGGCATCTTTACAATCGTGCGGACCTCTCGGATGAAGAACGGGCCTTAGCGCTCAAGGAGCTCGCTCAAGACTTCCTGGCGGCGGGCTTCTTTGACCGCGCAGAAGCGGCTTACCGCAAACTCTCTTCGGTGCCGAGCGAACATCTTTATGCGCTTCGCCAGCTGCTCTCCATCTATGTCATTGAGCATGAATGGGCGGCGGCAACGGAAACGGCTCGACTGCTCGAAACACAGGCCGGCGAAACGCATTCGCTTGAAATTGCGCATTTCTACTGCGAACGCATTGATCAGGCGCTTCGTGCCAAGCGTTCGGAAGATGCTCGTCTTTTGGTCGAGCAGCTTATGAAGTACGCGGACGCTACGCCGCGTGCCCAGATGACGATTGCCAAGGTGGCAGAGGCCGCAGGCGCCACGACTGAAGCTGTTCGCTGGTGGCGCCGGGTCATTGAGAAGAATCCGGATTATGCGCCGTTGGTCATCGGCAAACTCGCCGATGCGATGAATGAACAGGGTGACCGTGCGGGCGCATTAAAGCTCTTGCTCGACACCACGGAACGGCTCAGTACGGCTGATGTGATGGAAGCGACGCTTTCGCGTATTGCTGCTTGGCAGGGCATCGGGGCGGCTGAAACTCTCGCGCAGAGCCTGCTTGAAAAGCATCCGACGCTCTCGGCTTACAACGCGCTTTTGCAGATTCGCCTTAAAGGCAATCCCGATGATCCCATGACAAAGCTCGTGGCGGGATTGATGGAAAAGAACGGCCGCAAGTGGAGCCGCTTCCAGTGCCGCAAGTGCGGTTTTTTGGCGTCGAGCTTCTCGTGGCATTGCTTAGGGTGCGGTGCATGGGAAAGCTTCTCGCCCAAACGCGTTGCTGATCGTTGAAATCGCCGCCTGTTTGTTACAAATAGGTGCTGATGAAGCAGTCAGCCTCTCGAGTCTCAACCGTAAAATAAACTCCAAATTCCCCTAAGACTGGGCGGATTGTCTGAAGCGGATACCCCACCCTCTCAGAGAACTTCAGACATTCGCGGGGCATCGCGCTGTTGCGGCCATGAGAATAAAGACGAAGCGGCAGCTGCAATTTTTAATGCGTCCGGATGGACGCCTAGAAGGAAGAAGATAGCCATGTTTAAGCGCATCGGCCTCCTCATTTTGGCCAATCTCGCCATCTTCATCATGCTCTCCGTGATTCTCACGGTGGTGCAGATGGTGTTTGGCATCAATTTCGGCACCATGGCCGGTTCGAACCTCAACCTTGGAACCCTTTTCATCTTCGCGATGGTGGTGGGCTTCTCGGGTTCGATCATCTCACTCCTCGCCTCCAAGATGATGGCGAAGATGACGATGGGCCTCACGATGATTGACGTGAATAATCCCCGCAACCGCGTGGAGCAGTACGTCGTTGAAACCGTGCGCAAGCTCGCCAATGAAGCGGGTCTTCCGATGCCGGAAGTCGCCATCTATGAAGGCGAACCCAACGCTTTCGCTACGGGCCCCTCGCGCTCCAATTCTCTCGTCGCAGTGTCGACGGGACTCTTGAGCTCGATGAATGCTCAGGAAGTTGAAGCCGTTCTTGCTCATGAAATGAGCCATGTGAAGAATGGCGATATGGTGACGATGACGCTTCTGCAGGGCGTGATGAACACTTTTGTATTCTTCATCTCCCGCATCATCGGTTGGGTGGTTGACCGTCAGATTCTGCGTAATGAAGATGAAGGTCCGGGCGTCGGCTACTATGTGACGTCGCTTGTTCTCGATATCTGCCTGGGCTTTCTCGCCTCGATGGTCGTTGCTTACTTCAGCCGCTGGCGTGAATACCATGCTGACGCTGGCGCAGCAGATCTCATGCACGACACCACGCCGATGATCAATGCGCTGCAGCGCTTGGGCGGCATGGAACCCAATGAACTTCCTGGCGCCGTAAAGGGCTTCGGTATTTCGGGCGGCATCGGCAGTCTCTTTGCTTCGCACCCTTCGATTGAAGACCGTGTTCAGGCGCTTCGCGAGCACCGCTATACGGCTAATTGATCTTTATGCGCTCTGCTCCCCAAGGCGGAGCGCAGAGAGCCGTAGATAAACAAAACCTCCTGAAGGATTTTCCGATAGGAGGTTTTGCTTTATTGGGTGACACAGGTTAAGCGGTTAGTTCCCTGTTGGTCTACCGCTCCTACCATGAGGGGCCGTACGCCTCAGAAAGTGTTTTGAAGTATTGGAGTTATGGAGAGCTTTGGCATATCGCGTTTGGCATGGCGGCTTTTCTGAGTTTGTCCAGTGGGGTGGCGCTGTATTAGCGGTCTTCGCTTGTTCTCGCAGCCCAGCACGAAGGTGTTTTTCATGCTGGGTACTCGCAGAAATAGGAGGATTGAAACGAAGGAAAGAAGATTAATACTCGTTGAAAATGCGCTGAATCTCTTTGGGATCGTCTGTCTTGGTGAGTGCAAGCATCAGGAGGATGCGGGCTTTCTGCGGATTGTGGAGCATTGCACTGACAAAGCCTTCACGGGTGAATTTGCCAATCGGCGTGATGAGTCCCGAACCGACGCGAGAGTCCACAACAACGGCGGCACCAGCTTTCTTAGCGGCAATTAGGCTGTTCATGACTTCATTAGGAACGTTGGCGTGACCTAACCCGGCGTTCACAATGCCTTTGGCACCAAGTTTGACCATAGCGTCAATGATGCGGCCGTCTTCCCCAAGTGTTGTGTAGTGCACATCAACACGTGGAAGCGTTTTTAGGCCGTCAATGGAAAACTCACTCTGGGTAGTGTGACGCTTTTGAATGGCGCTGAAAAAGTAGGGCTTGTTGTTTTGCATAAAGCCCAGATAGCCCGTATCAGGACATTTGAAGGTTCCGACATTGGTGGAATTGGTTTTCGTAACGCCGAAAGCTGAAGAGATTTGGTCATTCATGACGACCATTACGCCCTGACCGTACGCTTCTTTACTGGCGGCAAGAGCTACGGCATTGACGAGGTTGAGCGGGCCGTCAGCTGAGAGTCCAGTCGCTGGCCGCATACTGCCGACGAGAACGACGGGTTTTTCAGATTTCACAACGAGGTTAAGAAAGTACGCTGTTTCCTCAAGCGTATCGGTACCGTGTGTGATGACGATGCCATCCGTGTGCTCGTCTGCAAGGAGAGTATTGACGCGGCGAGCGAGCGTAAGCCAATTGTCGATAGAGAGTTTTGAGCTTCCGACATTGAAAACCTGCTCGCCCGAAATCTCTGCAAACTGCTTGATTTCAGGGACTGCATTGACCAGAACTTCAATGCCGACGGGTTTGTGGCCGGAACCGACGCCATAATCTGTGAGTGACAGTGCATTGCTTCCACGGCTAGCAATGGTACCGCCTGTTGCGAGAATAGCTACGCGCGGGAGTTGCTTCATGGCGGCAGCAGACGGCGGCGTGGTTACTGTTGTCGGAGCGGACAGCGCAGGTCCGGAGATGAGGAAAAGAGCAGAAGCAGCTAAGGCAGCGAAACCAAGACGAAACATCAGTGAGTCCTCTGAATAAATGGGGAGGTCTTTGCGGCTGCGGACGACGGATGATGGGTCAGCAGTTTTAGAAGACGATGGAAAAAATCCCATTAGCGCTGATGCAAAAGTCGTACCAATTGCATGAGCGATGTCTCAATCAGCGGATATCTTTCTGAGAAAACTTTGGAAAAATATTCGAAATGAACTGCTCGATTGATGTCCTATAGAGGATCTGGACGGCAAGACACAGTGTCCCGGCCGCTGAAGGTCGCAATCGTGGTCCGTTACGAGCCTCATTGATGCGTATTAGTGAGAGGCTGCGTCATCTCAACTAAAAATGTCACTGAAATAGCGCGAGAAAATAAAGTATTTGGGCAGAAATGCTCGATTTCATATGCCGCAATTTAATTCAAAGTGTATTTACTTCACAAAGCGTTGAATGTATTTCCAACACTCAAGAGAGTCCCAAGCCAAACAACGACAAAGAATGGGCAGAAGATCGCCTGAGGAGCTGCAGGAGGATTGGATAGGCCGCAAGGGATGCGACTTGGTGCGGTGTTGGAGGGCCGCGAATCTAATGCGTGGTTTCACACACATTGTCCGCACATTGTCTTTAGGCAGCCTAATTTTGCGTTGCCCGTCTGCGGCATGTCTGCTGTTGCAGGGCAGCTCGAATAGCGGCTCAGCCATGATGACAGTTCGCTTGCGGCAGGGTCATTCAGAACCCTCTGAGGCAGGTTTATAAGAACGTACAGCAGAGGCTGGCGATCTTTTGGAATGTTTGGCTGCTGCACGGTGAAATGTTTTTCAGACTGCTGCAGCCAATACTGATAGCGAATGGCTTGAGCCGACGGTGAAGGCAATCGTTCTTCGGATCAATAACTCACCGTGCACTTCAGTCCGGCGGCATGAATAAGGTCCGCAATGCGGTCAAGTTCTTCATGCGTAGCCTTGAGAAGTGATTTGCTGGGCGTTTCGCGGTCAAGGGTGTAGATCGTGACGAGTTCGGGATGAATGGATTTCACGACCTCAAGCCAAGGCAATACGTATTCGTCCCCCGTATTATCGACGGATACGCCCTGCCAATCTCCCTTCATGAACATTGTCTGGATCATGCATTTGCCGTTGAAGGCCTGCATTTGCTTGATGAGTGCGGGCAGGTCATAGCGGTTGTTGGGACGGTCTACCCGGCGAATGTAGTCGGGGTCGACCGTATCGAGCTTCAGCAGCGGATTGTCAACCTTAAGAAGAGCTTCGAAAATGGCGGGTTTAAGAATGTGACTGGCATTCGTGAGAACGCTGATTTTGGCCGATGGCGCAAAACGGTTTCGCAGGGCGATAACGTCGTCGACAATTGCCGGAAATTCCGGATGCGATGTGGGTTCGCCGTTTCCGGCAAAAGTAAGGTTGTCAGGCTTGACGCCGTCGGCAGCCATTTCAACGAGTTTTTCCTCTAGGCTCGAGACCACGAGCGCACGGCTTGGGCAGCGCAGGTGCGGCCGATGTGAGCCGTTGAGTCCGCATTCGCAATAGATGCAGTCAAAGGAGCAGATCTTTCCGTCGGCGGGAAGCAGATTGATGCCGAGCGAAACGCCAAGACGGCGCGAGTGTACGGGTCCGAAAATTGGACTGGGGAAAAGCATGGTAGACATAGTCGTACGGCCTGTAGTGCGGCTTGGTTGGGGTCGGCCGGAAGCGACAGGAAAGGTTTTTTGGAATTGAAAGAGCGCTTTCAACACACTAGCACGTCCGAGATCTCCGGGATATGCCTTAAATTTGCCGATGGCGCGGATTGCGCATCGCGCCTCATGATGGCTCGCTTCTCGGCGAGGTCCGGATAACAAAGCGGCTTTTGCTAGTGAGCAAAAGCCGCTGTTGAAAAAAAGCAGTGTGTGACAAATCTCAGTGTCGATTAGGCCGGCATGACCTGTTTGCCGCGAGCGGCTTCGATGGCTGCGGCGACTTCCGCGCTGCTGTGTTTCTCGTCTTTGGAGAAGGAGCGGGCTACCCAGAAGGCCATCACGAAGAGTGCGATACCGGTGAGGAACAGACCGGCAGCGGTAGCTCCCCAGAAGCCGTAGGCACCGTAAGGTCCGCCGGCCCATTCGCCGCCGAAGGCGAAGAAGTACCCGAGACCAAGTCCCACGCCCCAGAGGAGTACGCCGTAAATAAGCATTGGAGCGAAGGTAACGCGGTAGCCTCGCAGTGCAAAACTGCTCACAGACTGCATGGCGTCAAAGACGTGGTAGAAGCACCCGAAAAGCAGGAGCGACGCAGCGAGATCATGAACAGGCGGCTCGCTGGTATAGAGCCAGATAATCGCTCCGCGGAAGAGATAAAGCACGAGCGAGGCGAGGACAGCAATAGAAAGGGTGAGGCGCAGCGTACGTTTCATGGCGATTTCTGCGACTGCTGGCCATCCAGCGCCCAAACTCTGCGCAATCAGCACGCTCGAGGCAATGCCGGCCGAGAGCGGCACCATGTAGCAAAGTGACGTCAGATTCGCAACGATCTGGTGTGCGGAAATCACAGCGGGCCCCAGACGCGAAACAAAAATTGCCATGAGCGTGAAGCTCGAAACTTCAAAGAACGTACAGATGCCCATCGGCACGCCGACCTTGAGGAGTTCCTTCAGACGCTGATACTGCGGACGCACGAAGCCGTTCGAGTGCATAGGCAGGAAGTAAGCGCTTTTTCGCCAGATGATCCAATAAGCAAAAAGCGAAACATAAGTGAGCACAAAGAACGACACGCCCGCGCCGCCCCCGCCCATCGCCGGGAAGCCGAGCAGTCCGTACATGAAGATAGCGTTGAGCGGCACCTTGAGGACGAGCATGCCAAGCGATACCCACATCGTAATTTTGGGCCGCGAGACCGCAGCGTTCACGGCAATGAAGACGCGTGCAGCCATTGAGCCAGGAAGCGCCATGGCGGTCCAGAAGAGATAGTCAGCCGCCATGCGCTTTACTTCACCCGTCACGCCGCCCAAATCTGTCCAAAAATCGGTAGCAGCAAGAAGCGGTACGCCAATCATGGAGAGAAAAATGACGAGCCAGAAGGCTTGGGCCACATCGATGCCGATTTCCCGCGGCCGCCGAGCGCCGAAGTGATGGCCGGCGATGGGTGAAAGCCCCTGCAGAATGCCAACGAGTCCCATCAGCACGGAAATCGTGGCGGATATGCCCAGCGCAATGGCGGCAAGATGCTCCTTACCCAGCTGCCCGCCCATAATCGTGTCGATCGTGCCGCTGCCGATGATGGCTACGTTGGCGACGAAGATTGGGCCGGCGAGCTTGAGGAGCGCCTTGAGGGAGATGTCTGGAGGTAAAAGCGTCGTCATAAAGCGGGGTCGCAATTAACGTGTTTAGGTATGCTCAAAGACCACGGGATCTGGTGTTTGGCTGCTGCGGGATGGCGTCGGCAGGATTCATCGAATCGTGCCCGCAACAAGGTAGAACGTTTCGTCGGTATGGGGGCGGGAGATCGCTTCGGTCAAAGCCTTCGCCGGCGCGTAGTCGCTGCGTACGCGTACGAGCTTCAAGGGTGCCTTTTCGCCCGGGCGAGCGAAGTCGATGCCGCCGTAATAGTGGAGTGCAGCGCGGATGCCGCCCGGCAGATCAGCTCCGTCGATTTTGGTGCCGGTGCCTGCAAGACTCTCGATGGCTTCGGCCGTGGCACGGGCGACGCCTTGGTAAGAGCGGTTGACGTCAATGCCTTCGTGCCAGAGGCCGAGCAGCGTCACGGCTACAGCTGTCATGCCGGCCGCAGAGAGCCATGGGCCTCGCCAAACGACGATTGGGCGGTGCGTGAGGCGCCAGATGACAAAAACGAACCAGATGACAGTGACCGTAAGCGGAGCGAGGATAGACCAGTCGAGTGTGACGTCAAGCCCCGGTGCGAGCATATAGACGGACTTGGCCATCTTAGGAGCCATGCCGGTGAGAGCGGCAAGCCAGTAAAGCCAGACCGTGAGCAATGCGACGGTAAAGACCGAAAGCGCAAACCAATCCAAAAGATTTTCACGTGAGCGGCGCAGACTCGCGAGCCCGAAGGCGGCCAGCACGCAGGTGGGCGCAATCGAGATCAGCAGGAGGTTCCCTGCAGCATCGTAACGGATGAAGAATCCGGCAAAGACGATGGCCGCGAGGAAGAGGCTCGGCAGCAGAATCTGCGTGCGGTCAAGCTGACGCCGCCAGCTGTAGAGCGCCCAGAGCGCAATCGGCCACATGGGAAGGAGAAACCAAACAGCCGTACGTGAAAGCCAGAAAATGGCGGCAGCAGAGGCGGGTTCCAGATGCTGAGCTTGGTTTGAGAACCAGAGCGGGAACCAAACTTCGGCAGCGTCGGGTACTGTGAGACAGGCGGTGCCTATCCAGAAAATGAGCGGCGCAGCAAATCCCAATACCGTAAACGAAATTCGCAGCAGACGGCTGCCGCCCAAAGCGCGGAGCACTGCCTGTGCCGCTAGGGCGCTCAAAAAGAGCCAAAAGCCGCAGGCGAATGAAGTGGTGAGTGCGGCACCTCCGGCGGCAAGACCGGAGACGAATGCGCCGACAAAGGGGCGGCGAAGCGCCCAGGCCGCGCCGTAGAGCGCCCAGGCCGCAGCGGCAACCAGCGCTGTGTCGGCAATGGGTTCATATTGGCGGGTGGCGATGCCAAAGGACGCCACAAAGAAGAGTACTGCACAGCTCGCTGTAGTACGGGCAAAACTGACCGGGGCAGCCTGACCGCCGAAGGCGAAGGCTACCGGCTGGGCTTCGGCACGTCGCGCCAGACGCCAGGCAGTTGACCAAACCGCGACGGATGTGAAAAGGAACCAGAAAACACTCGTCAATCGATAGGCACCGATTTCGCCCAAAAGCTCAGAGAAGAGCTTCAAGAAAAGCGCTGCTGCCCATCCTGCCAAGGGACCGATCTCCGCTTCCGGCGTCCCCTGAATCTGCGGCAGAAGCCAAGCTTCCAGTCCGCCGTTTGTCATGGATTGCGCTACGCCGAATCCCGCAGCATCGCGCAGCGTCCAGAGGCCGTCAGCCCAAAAGCTGCTCAGAATAAAGACCGCAAGCAGCAGCGCCAATGCAAAGCGCGGCAGCCGGCGGGCGGCTTCCTGAGACATGAAGGCGGGAGTAGGGCGTTGTGTGAGCATGACGAATGCAGCAGAAAACGAACTGGGCGCAAGGTGTCGGTGCTCTCGGGGGGAGAGAGCGGCGACCGTGTTTGCGGAAAGTTCAAACAAAGAAAAGGAGAGTCCTCAAGTCTTGAGGGGCTCTCCTTTTTTGCTCTCGGGCGAATGCGTCGGGGCTCTTTTGTAATGAGGCGGCCTCGTAGCACCCGAGCGAGAGATTGCACGCCGGCGCCTAAAAAAGGATCCGGCGGCGAAAGCTGACGAATTACTTCGTGGTCTTCGCAGCTTCGGCGGCCGTGTTGAGGGCCTGCTTCTTGGCGGCGAACTTCGCACGGAACTTCTCGACGCGGCCGGCTTCAACGATGCGGGTCTGGGCGCCCGTGTAGAAGGGGTGGCTGGCCGAGGAGGTATCGAGCTTGAAGAGCGGGTACGTCACGCCGTCGATTTCAACCGTTTCGCGCGTCTGAACGGCGGACGGGATGATGAAGGTCTTGTTGATCGAAAGGTCAACGAAGGCAACGGGACGGTACTCGGGGTGGATATTCGGCTTCATTTTGAAAGATGTTCCTAGTTTTTTGTGTCGGTCGCCCTGGCGGCCTTGCGCGTCAGCCTTCATAAAGAGGAAGGTCTTACGACGGGCATGCCGGCCCACGTGCCAACTGGGAAGACCGGCCATTATGCTCAAATGAAGGACGACATGCAAGTCCGATGAGCTTAAATCCTGCTGTCAGAGATGGCAGAGACAATGGCCGTCAGATGAACTGCAGCGCGATTCACGGCATGTTTTGCCGGTATGAGGCTCGAGAAATGGATGTAATCAGCGGCCCTTCAAGCCCAAACGCGAAACTTAAGGGAGGCGCTAAAGAGCAGGCCTTAGAATAAGGAGACCGCCGGAAGTCATCCTCCCGCGTCGTCGCGCACTTGCGGATCTGCAGGTGCAGTTCGCTTAGGAAGGCTTTTGGAACAACCCTCAAAAAATAAAAGGAAGTCATACTCACCATGCCCCACTTTGATCGATGCGTCATCGCCACCCGCGAAAGCCCGCTTGCCATGTGGCAGGCTCTGCACGTTCAGGCGCTTTTGCGCGACCGTTATCCTGGGGCGGAGGTTGAACTCCTTGGCATGACGACGCGCGGCGACCAAATCCTCGACCGCACCCTTTCCAAGGTAGGCGGCAAGGGGCTCTTTGTGAAGGAGCTCGAAGCGGCGATGCTCGAAGGGCGAGCTGATCTCGCCGTGCATTCCCTCAAAGACGTTCCGATGGAGCTTCCCGAAGGGTTTGAACTGGTTGCAGTGAGTGAACGCGAAGATCCGCGCGACGCGTTTGTGTCGCCGAAGTACGCGTCCCTCGACGATATGCCTGCCGGCGCACGTGTTGGTACCGCCAGCCTGCGCCGTGAGCTGATGCTGCGCATGCGCTATCCGCATTTGGAAGTGCTGCCGGTGCGCGGCAATGTCGGCACGCGTTTGCGTAAGCTCGACGAAGATCAGTTTGACGCTTTGGTGATGGCTTCTGCTGGTCTTAAGCGGCTGGGACTCGGCGACCGTATTCGTCAGATCATTCCCGCGGAAGTCAGCCTTCCGGCTCCGGGACAAGGTGCACTCGGTATTGAGATTCGCAAGGGCGACGAGAAGATGGAAGCCGCGCTCGACTTCATCAATTCGCCTGAAACCCGTGCCTGCTGCATGGCTGAACGTGCCGTATCGCGCGCATTGGGCGGTTCCTGTCAGGTGCCGCTCGCGGCGTATGCTGTGGTGGAAAACGGCGAGCTCTGGCTGCGCGCGCTCGTCGGCAACCATAAGGAAGGCAAGGCTGCGTTCACTCAAGCCCGCGGTCCTTTAGCCGAGCCTGAAGCGCTCGCCGCTCGTGTTGTTGAAGACCTGCGCCGTCAAGGTGCAGAAGATTATCTGAAGGCCTGCTTGGGATGAACGAACCACTCCGAACGACCTCCCGCCCGGTCATTTTGATGCGTCCGGGCGAAGCTAACAATCGTCTCGCTGAACTGCTTGAAGCCCAAGGGATCCATGCTGTGCGCTGGCCGGCATTTTCCATTGAGCTTCCGGAAGAAACAGACCACATCACTGAACGTCTCTCCAATCTCGATGACGTTGAAATGGTGGTGTTGCCGAGCCCAGCCTCTGTTGCGGCCGCAGCGCACTGGGTGCGTGAGTGGCCCGAGCACATCACGCTCGCAACGGTGGGCGAAGGCACGGCGCGCGTGATCCGTGCGGCCTGGGGCCCCAAGGTGAAGCTCATCTATCCCGAGGGCGACGCGTCGCATTCGGGCAGTGAGGCTTTGTGGCCGCTCGTGCAGGCGCACGGAGCGCCTTCGCGAGTGCTCTTTTTGCGAGGGCAGACCGGACGAGAGTGGCTCCCCGAACAGTTCCGCCGCATCGGGAGCGATGTGGTGGTGCTCTCTACTTATATCCGCGTGCCGCTCGAACTGACGGTGCCGCAGCTCCATCGCCTGGAAAAGGCGATCCTTGGCCCATCGCCCTTGATCTACCTCACCAGCACTGACGCGGTCGATGTGCTGATGCATGCAGTGAGACCCGTACCCAATGCCCGCATGTGGATTACCCGGGGCAAAGCGCTCACGATTCATCCGCGCGTGGAGTCGCGTCTTCGTGAAGCGGGGTTTCAGTCGATCGAACTCACGAGCCCAGACGAGAATGAAGTGATTGCTCGGATTCGAGAAAGTCTGGCAGCTTGATATTGTTTTCGCCAGAAAAACAAACGGCCTGAGGTTTGATGCTTCAGGCCGTTTGGTTTGATGAGGCGTGAGTGTTACTGTTTCATCAGTTCGAAGAACTCTGCATTGTTCTTCGTCTTCTTGAGCTTGTCGAGGAGGAATTCCATGGCCTCGATTTCATCCATGTCGTAGATGAACTTACGCAGCACCCAGGTCTTCTGGAGCACTTCCGGATCCAGCAGCAGCTCTTCGCGGCGGGTGCCCGAGCGCGTGAGATTGATGGCCGGGAAGACGCGTTTTTCAGCCATGCGGCGTTCAAGGTGGATTTCGTTGTTGCCCGTGCCCTTGAATTCTTCGTAGATCACGTCGTCCATGCGCGAGCCCGTGTCAATGAGCGCGGTGCCGATAATCGTGAGCGAGCCGCCTTCTTCGATGTTGCGGGCCGCGCCGAAGATGCGCTTGGGCCGTTCGAGTGCGTTGGCGTCGACGCCGCCCGTGAGCACCTTGCCCGACGACGGGATTACTTGGTTGTAGGCGCGGGCAAGACGCGTGATGGAATCGAGCAGAATCACGACGTCGCGCTTGGATTCAGCGAGGCGCTTAGCTTTTTCGATCACCATTTCGGCGACCTGTACGTGGCGCACCGCCGGTTCATCGAAAGTGGCGGCGACAACTTCGCCGCGGATAGTGCGCTGCATTTCCGTCACTTCTTCCGGACGTTCATTGACGAGAAGCACCATGAGGACGGCGTCGGGATAGTTGGCTGAAATGGAGTGGGCGATGTGCTGCAGCAGAACCGTCTTGCCTGACTTCGGCGGAGCGACGATCAGCGAGCGCTGACCCTTGCCGATGGGGGCGAACATATCAATGATTCGGCCCGTGAGGTTCTCGTCGCCGCGCATGTCGCGTTCGAGCACGAGCTGCTTATTCGGGAAGATCGGCGTGAGGTTCTCAAAAAGCATCCGGTGCTTAAGCGCTTCGGGCGGCAAATCATTCACCGTATCCACTCGCACCAGTGCGAAATAGCGCTCACCGTCCTTCGGAATACGGACTTCGCCTTCAATCGAGTCGCCGGTATGCAGATTGAAGCGGCGAATCTGCGAGGGCGAAATATAGACGTCATCGGTGCTTGCCATATAGCTCGTCTCGGGCGAGCGCAGAAAGCCGAATCCGTCGGGAAGAATTTCAAGCGTGCCGTCGCCGTAGATGGTTTCGCCGAGCTTGGCCTTCTTCTTCAGAATGGCGTACATAAGCTCCTGCTTGCGCATGCGCTGAGCGTTGTCGACTTCGAGCGCAGCGGCCATGTCTAGGAGCTGGGAAACGTGAAGGGCTTTAAGGTCGGAAAGGTGCATGATCTTCAAGGCCGGCGGCGCCAGACAGCTCTCGCATACGGATCAGAATCATCCGGCATTGCGCAGCGTCGAGGTGCACGCCTAAGCGGTGTGTCCTGCTTCGAGTAGATAAATTGTTGCTTATTGGGGGAGGCCGGGTTCATGAGGCGCAGAACCGGCAGGTGCATTCTGGCGATGCTGCAGAGCGTTAGAAGTGCTCAGAGGGCTGAATGCGGCGGCAGCTGCCGGAAATGCTCCATGATGAGCGGTCGGCGGGCTGCGGCATTCCGGACGGATGCCGGAATGCACCGCGGCGCTCATGGATGCTGAGCGCCGCAGCGGAGAAATAGGATTTTAGAGGTTCTTTTCGATAAACGCATCAAGCGTAGCCTGGTCGCAGGCACCGGTGCGCTGATCAATGACCTCGCCCTTCTTAAAGGCGATGACGGTCGGAATGCCGCGTACGCCGTACTGAGCAGCCTTGTCAGAGGCTTCGTCGCAGTTGTACTTGGCGATAACAGCGCGTCCGTCAAACGTTTCGGCCGCCTGTTCAAGGCGCGGGGCGAGCATGCGGCAGGGGCCGCACCAGGGCGCCCAGAAGTCAACAAAAACGGTAGTGTCGCTGTTGACGGTCTGATCAAAAGTTTCGTCGTTGATGTGAAGAATTTCACTCATGATGGTCTCCATGAAGTCAGACGGCACCGCAGTGCTGAAGAACTTTAAAAGCGCTTGGTGCGAAGCACAAAAAGCGGTCGGCGGCAGGTGCCGCAAAAGAATGACCGAACAGAGGCTCTACGCCGCTTTCGCAGGGTTGCGTCTGACTGGAATGAAAAGGTTGCGCACGGACCGGCTCACGCCGGTTCGGCTGGAGCGGCATGGCCGATGCGTGGATCCTCCATGCTCAGGAGCATTTAGAGGCGAGCGCCCGGCAGACCGCTTTGGTAAAGTCTGCCGCAAATACTAACACTGCTCGAGCAAATGCCGAACGGGTGAAGGCGGCGCAGGAAGCAAAATTTTGCAATTCCTGCAACCATCCCATATACTCTTGCGCTTGGCGGGTCCCCTCGCATGCGCGCCCCGGAAACCTGGTCAGGTCGGGAACGAAGCAGCCATACTGGTGTGCGTGCAGTGCCGAGGATAAGGCTCGCCATTTTCGTACCTGCAAACGCCGCAGCGAAGATCCGGGGCCGGATTCGATAAGTGTGCATTGGGGCATTCTGCACAGCCGCTAAAATAAAGCTCCATATATTGGAAGGCCCGTTCCGGCGCCGTCCGAATTCTTCAGAGCCCGAAGCGTTTTCGCAAGATGAGCAGCTACCAGGTACTCGCCCGCAAGTGGCGTCCCCATGATTTCGAATCCATCGTCGGCCAAGACCACGTGGTGACGGCGCTCACGCGTGCGCTCACCGAAGGGCGGCTGCATCACGCGTATCTGTTTACCGGCACGCGCGGCGTTGGGAAGACCACCATTTCCCGCATCTTCGCCAAGGCGCTCAATTGTCAGGGCGCGGACGGCAAGGGCGGCGTGACGGCGCACCCCTGCGGCGTGTGCGAAGCTTGCCGCGCAATTGATGAAGGGCGTTTTGTCGACTACATCGAAATGGATGCGGCCTCGAACCGCTCGGTTGAGGATATGACGCAGCTCCTTGAGCGAGCGATGTATGCGCCGACCGAAGGGCGGTTCAAGGTCTACATGATCGACGAAGTGCACATGCTCTCGAGCACGGCCTTCAACGCCATGCTGAAGACCCTCGAAGAGCCGCCCGAATATGTGAAGTTCATTCTGGCGACGACGGATCCGCAGAAGGTGCCGGTGACGGTGCTGTCGCGTTGCTTACAGTTCACGCTGCGCAACATGACGCCGGCGGGCATTGTCGAGCATCTGGAATTTATTCTCGGAAAGGAAGGCATCGAATACGAGCGCCCTGGACTGCGGCTCATCGCTGAAGGCGCCCGCGGTTCGATGCGCGATGCTTTGTCGCTGCTCGACCAGGCTATAGCCTTTTCGGGCGGCAAAGTGACTGATGGTGCTGTACGGAGCATGCTCGGCCTGTCGTCGGCCAATGCGCTGAGCGCACTTTTGCGTGCGTTGGCCGCTGGTGATGCTGCGCAGATGATTCGGCTGGCTGACGAAATGGTCGTCGAGAGCGTCTCCTTCGGCGAAGCCTTGAGGGGACTCGCCGCCATGCTTCATAAGATTGCGTTCCTGCAGCGCGTGAAAGAGGCTGTCGCGGCGGATGACCCGGAATATCCGGAATTGGCCGAGCTCGCTGCTCTGCTTTCGCCCGAAGAGGTGCAGCTCTACTATCAGATTGCGCTTACGGGACGAAATGATCTGGCACTGGCGCCCGACGAGTATGCGGGCTTTACGATGGCGCTGCTGCGCATGCTGGCCTTTAAGCCTGCAGGACTTCGCAATGTGCCGCCTCAGCGCACACCTGAACCGGTGCGGGCAGCGCTTTCGTCCGCCCCGCAGAGCGCCCCGACGCCTCGGGCTCCGCAAGCACCGTCCCGACCGACTCAGTCCCTTCAGGCGGCGCTGCCTCCGATGATGGAGGAGCCTCCGCCCTTCATTCCCGATAATCCGGGAGCCGGCGGGGGAGAGCCCCGCGCCGGCTGAGGCCACTCCCCGGGTGCAGCCGTCCATTGACGGGGCACCCCTCAGCTGGCGGGAAATTATTGCGGGAGCAGGACTTGCGGGGCCTTTAAAGGTGCTTGCTGCAGAGTCGCAGGTCATTGAACTTACTCGGGATCGCGTACAATTGCGCCTCGGCGTTCAGTCGCTCGTTACTGAGCAGAACCGCAGGTTCCTAGAGGAGCGTTTGTCGGCTTATTTCGGCCGGCCGTTCCGTGTGCTTTTTGAGGCCGGCGCTACTGAAGCTGGCGCGACGGTGGCTGATGCCGATCGCCGTCGGCGTGCCAAGGAGCATCAGGAGATGGTCGAGCGCTTCAAGAACGATCCGCTTGTCAAAGAGGTTCTGCGGCTTTTCGGCGGCACAATTGACGAGAGTTCAATTCGACCGCTCAGCGAAGAAGAAAAGCGCGGAGCCGAGTAAGAGCGGCAAAGAACAGCAACATTTTTTTAAGACACTCAATGGAGGTTCGCATGCGCGGCATGGGTGGAATGGGCGGCATGGGCGGTTTGATGGCCCAGGCGCAGAAGATGCAGCAAAAGCTCGCCAAAGTTCAGGAAGAACTGAAGCAGACCGAATTCACGGGTGAAGCCGCCAACGGCGCCGTGAAGGTTGTGATTACAGGCGGTCATGAATGCCGCAGCATTAAGATCGACCCGAAGGTGGTGGATCCTGAAGATATCGAAATGCTCGAAGATCTCGTGATGCTCGCTTTCAACAATGCGCAGCAAACCTGCCGTACGGAGAGCGAAGCGGCGATGAACAAAGCCGTTCCGCTTCCCGCGGGCATGAAGCTGCCTTTCTAAAAGCAGCTCGAGATTTCTCATCCCATGCCGAGCGCAGTGCACGCGTTCGGCGGATGGCTCCGTTCGGGCGGCGTGCCGCATCCGGCGGAGCTTTTCTTTATGCCGCACATTTTGGAGGTGCGTGATGCTCACGACGCGTCAATGGGCCGAATCGATCCTTTTGGCCGACTGCCCTTATGAAGACCTTACAACGGTCGGGCTGGGAATCGAGGAAACCTGCGGCACTGTCAGTGCTTCGCTCAAGGCGCCGGGCATCGCGGCCGGCATCGATCTGGCGCGGGAAATTTTTCTTGCTGCAGGCGCATCCGTTGAAGTTTTCGCCAAGGACGGCGATTCGCTCGCTGCTCGTGTTCCTTTCCTCTGTGCCCGCGGCTCCGCTCAAGCGCTCCATGCTGCTTATAAAACCGCTCAGTGCGTCATGGAGTACGCGGGCGGCATCGCCGAGCGCACGCGGGCGATGGTTGATGCGGCTCGTTCGGTGAATCCGCAGGCGGTGGTGGCGGGAACCCGCAAGCACTATCCGGGCGGCAAGCGCATTGCGCTCGCCGGCCTGCTTGCCGGCGGCGGAACCGTGCACCGTCTGGGACTGTCCGATTCTATATTGGTGTTTGATCAGCACCGCGTCTTTACCGACGACTTTGCGGGCGCTTTTGCCAGACTCAAGGCCGCTAATCCGGAAAAAAAGACAGCTGTAGAAGCTTCTTGCGAAGCGGAAGCGCGTGAGTTTATCGAGCTTGGCGCCGACATTGTGCAGTGTGAGCGCTTTGCCCCCGAGGCGCTGGCGCGCACGGCAGACTTTGCCAAACGCCTCGGCCGAGGAACGCTGCTTTCCGCTGCGGGCGGCGTCAATGCCGAAAATGCGGCTGCCTATGCCGCGGCCGGGGCAGTCATACTGGTGACGAGCTGGCCTTATTGGGGTCGTCCGCGCGACGTCAAGATGACGTTTGCGCGTGAGGCATGAGGCAAAACGTTATGCCGCAGGAAAGCTCTCCCGCCATTGCTGCGCTCGTTAAAGCATTGGAAGCGCTCCCCGGATACGGTCCGCGCAGTGCTCAGCGCGCGGCTTTCTTTCTCCTTTCGCCTAAGCGCCGCGGTGAGCTGCAGGCGCTTAGGCAAGCGTTGGCAGACGCTGAAACCAAGGTGCATCGCTGTCCGCGCTGCCGTACCTGGTGCGAAGGGGCGGTCTGCGAAATCTGCGCAGATCCGTCAAGAGACGCGTCGCTGCTCTGCGTAGTCGAAACCGTCCAGGATCAGATGGCACTCGAAAAGTCGCTCAATTGGCCGGGTCTTTATTTCATTCTCGGGGGGCGGCTTTCGCCCATGGATGATATGGGGCCGACCGAGATCGGGTTCCCGGAACTCCTCGTGCGCATTGAGGAAGGGCTCGCAGAGAACGGGCTGCGTGAAATTGTGGTTGCGACGTCCTACACGCCCGAAGGGGATGCAACAGCGTACTATCTGATGGGCGCCGTCAAGAAGCGTTGGCCGCAGCTGCGAATTACGCGTCTTGCAAGAGGTCTGCCTTCCGGGCTGGAGGTTGAGTACACTGATCTCGCGACGATTGCCGCGGCCATTGAAGACCGCCGGCAGATTGGCTGAACATTTTCAACAAGGGATTTTTCGCATGAGCACACACCATGTCCGCGCCGCGCTTTTGGAGGCGCAGGAGGCGCTTGCGCATCTTCTCTCCGATGAAGTCATGCTTGAGCGAATCAACGCTGCCGGCAATCTGATGGCCGATGCACTGCAGTCTGGCGGTCGCATTTATTCCTGCGGAAACGGCGGGAGCCTCTGCGATGCGATGCACTTTGCCGAAGAGATGACGGGACGCTACCGTAATAATCGGCCGGCCTATGCTGCGACAGCGATTGCCGATGCCTCGCACATGGCCTGCGTGGCCAACGATTTTGGCTATGAATATGTTTTCTCCCGCTATATTGAAGGCGTTGCGCGTTCGGGAGATGTCCTGCTCGGCATTTCCACTTCGGGCACGAGCAAGAATGTGCTCCGTGCGGTTGAGGCGTCCCGAGTCAAGGGGGTGAAGGTAGTGTCGCTTACGGGGCGAGCGGATTCCCCGATTGCCAAGCTTTCTGATGTGGCGATCGTGACGCCGGGCGGACGCTACGCCGACCGCGTGCAGGAACTCCACATCAAATGCATTCACATCTTCATTGAGCTCGTTGAAAGACGCCTTAATCCGGAAAATTATGCGGGCGAGTGATGCTCGGCCCGTGAAGGCGCTTTAAAAAAATCGTGCTGCAGCGGACGGGATGTCCGCTGCCAAAGCATGCAGCATTACGATCCGCGAACCGACACGCGCTCCTGAATGTGCGAGCCGTTGGCAATGAGATCGACGACCGCAACGGCGTAATCGGCATAACTCACAACGCTTTTGCCTTCCGCATTGGTTGTAAATTCTTCGCCGGCGAGCACATATTGCCCCGTCCGAGGCTGGCTGACTTCAAATTCCGCTGCGGGCGAAATGAAGGTCCATTGAACATCACTGCGTTTGCGGATGGCCTCAAGCTGATCGCGTTGAGCACTCGCGAGCGGACGGTATTGCTCAGGGAAGAAAGGCTGATCCACGAGCTGCTGCGTGTGGGCCGCATCCATATAGAGACTGCCCGCGCCGCCGACGATGAGCAGGCGCGTTTTCGTGCCCGATAGCAAATCGGCCAGATGAAGCGCTGTCTTTACGTGAAGCGGCAGCGTGTCAGGGGTCCAGAAACCGAGCGCATCCACCACGGCGTCAAAGCCGGCAAGATCCGACTGCTCAATCGCGAGGACATCTTTATGAACCACATGCTGTGCTGCCGGAGCGGTGCTGCCGCGAACGAAGGCGGTGACTTCAAAGCCGCGGGCGAGTGCTTCCGCAACAATATGGCGGCCGGCTTGACCATTGGCGCCGATAACTGCAATTCGAATCATGGTGAAAGATTCCCTTAAATGTTATTTGGTTCGATATCGAACTAATGCAACTATAAAAAGCTGATTCAGGATTGTCAAACGTTTGCCTGATGAAAGGGCAGGTACACAGGGGCCGATGCGTTTGAAGCGGCTGCACGAACCCGAACGCTCACACTTTGCTAGAATTCTTCTTCGAAACAGAATCTTTTCGAAGGGCGGTGCCGAAACCATTGGCGCCGCCCTTCGCATTGCCTGTCCGCCCATGCTCTCTTTGCTGAGCTTTGAATGGACCGTTTGTCATGATGACCGGCGGTGCCCGGCGCACAGACACACCCGATTAACTCACAACGCTCTTTTTATTCATACTATGAACCGCATTCCTATTACGGCTGCCGGCGCAGCCAAGCTCAAGGCCGAACTCGACTACCTCAAGAAGACCGCTCGTCCCAATGTCGTTGCAGCGATTGCTGAAGCGCGTGAAAAAGGCGATCTTTCGGAAAACGCCGAGTACGATGCCGCTCGTGAAGAGCAAGGCCACATTGAAGGCCGTATCGCTGAGCTCGAAGGCAAGATTCCGGCGCTGCAGGTGATCGATCCGAAGACGGTGGCTGCGGGCGACCGTATTGTGTTCGGCGCTACCGTCACGCTTTACGACGAAGAAGAGGATTCAAACGTCACCTATCAGATCGTGGGCGACGATGAAGCCGACATCAAGAAGAACCTCATTTCGGTCTCGTCTCCGATCGCTCGTGCGCTCATTGGCAAGAGCGAAGGCGATACGGTCGTCTTCATGGCTCCGAAGGGCAAGGTGACATTTGAAGTTGAAACGGTCGAATACAAGTAATTCGATCGTCTCTCTGGCGGTTCACCGAGACAAAAAAGGCGGCAGTTCCGCATAGGGAACTGCCGCCCAATTGTTGCCGACAGGCAGATCTCTGGATCTGGTGCGGCAACCCTTCTATTTCAGTGTGATCCGTCGAATCAGCCGAGCGCGGACTTTTTCGTCACACGCTTCGTCTTTGGACGAGCACGTCGGCGCGGCTGCGCTTCAACCTTCTTTTTCTTGTCGCCGGGACGCTTCACGGCCACCTTTTTGGCCGGAGCAGCGGCCTCTTTGTCGAGCCCTTTGGCAGCGGCAGCAGCTCGGGCAATCCATTCTTCGGCTGTGGGTTCTTCCTCATCGGCCGGACGCCACAGGACGAGCAGCTTGCCGATCATCTGCACACGGGCGCAGCCGAGTTCGTCGGCTATCTTGACGAAGATCGCTTCGCGTTCTTCGCGGTCGTCTGTCGGTACGCGGACTTTGATGAGTTCGTGAGCCTTAAGCTCGCGGTCGATTTCTTTCATCACCGCTTCGGTGAGACCGCTGGCGCCAAGAAGAACCACGGGGTTGAGATGATGCGCCTGAGCGCGCAGCGTGAGACGCGCATCGCGCGAAAGAGTAATTTCGCTCATAAAATTTCAGTCAAATTGATCTGCACCGACGGCCGATGCCGCTTTAGGATCGGGGATGAAGCAAGTCCCGACCCGCGAAGTCTGTCGGGCGCAGCGTAAAACACAAAACAGTTGGAGAGGGCCGCAATGCCCGTAGCAACCAAAAAACTCAGATCCAACCGCGCCTGGATCGAACGCCACATTAATGATCCGTTCGTGAAGCGCTCCAGAGCGGAGGGCTACCGCGCACGCTCCGTCTATAAGCTCATTGAGCTCGATGAGAAGGAGCATCTCCTCAAGCCCGGAAGCACCGTCGTCGACTTGGGGTCGGCGCCGGGCAGTTGGACGCAGGTGGTGCGGGAGCGGCTTGCCGGTCCAGACGGCAGCGTTCGCGGGCGCATCATCGCCATGGACATCCTTCCGATGGATCCCATCGATGACGTCTATTTTCTGCAGGGCGACTTCCGCGAACAAGAGGTGGCCGATAAGCTCGCCGAGATTTTAAACGGAGACAAGGTCGACGTGGTCCTTTCGGACATGGCCCCGAATCTTTCGGGCATCGCTGCGGCCGATGCGGCACGTTCGCTGCTGCTTAACGAGCTTGCGCTGGAGTTTTGCCTCGAACACCTTGCGCCTAACGGCGTATTCGTGACAAAAGCCTTTCAGGGATCGGGCTATTCGCAATATGTGGAGTCGCTTAAACGCGTTTTCAAGAAGGTGGCGGCTAAGAAGCCGGAAGCGAGCCGTGACACGTCCGCTGAGGTGTATCTGGTCTCACGGGGTTTAAAGGCGCCGAAATAATTGCTTTCATTGCCGGCGGCCGGCAAAACGCGTCAAAGTGCCTCAGGATCCTGCCTGAGAGAGGTGCGGCCGCTACAATTACAAAATCTGCGGCCCGCTGATCTGTCTTTTCTTAAAAGTGAAGCAGACTGCTGCGGGCTCAACCCTGCTCGCGAGCGCATCCGTCCGCTCCGCATCAAGCAAACCGGTCGTACAGCGTCTCTCTTCGCCGCTTCGTTTGAGCGTCAGGAAGTGAAGCGCTTTGGCGGACCGGAACGGATACTGGAGTTCAAAGTTGGACAATAAGTCTTTTGCCCGCATTGCCGTATGGATTCTCGTCGCGGTGGTGCTCTTCACGGTTTTCCGCCAGTTTGAGACCAACTCGGCGCAGCCGCTCGATCAGACGAGCTACACCCAGTTTATGGATGACGCTAAGGCGGGCAAGATCCGCAAAGTGGAGGTGCAGGGTCGCAAGATCCTCGTCACGCCGCAGTCCGGAGCTGAGTACGCCATCACGAGTCCGGGCGATCTTTGGATGGTCGACGACCTGCGTAAGAACGGCGTTCAGGTGTACGGCAAGGCTGAGGAAGAACCGTCCTTCCTGACAACGCTTTTCGTATCTTGGTTCCCGATGCTCCTCTTGATCGGCGTGTGGATCTTTTTCATGCGCCGCATGCAGGGCGGTGCGGGCGGCGGCGGCGCCTTCTCTTTTGGGAAGTCCAAGGCCCGCATGCTCACCGAACAGGACAACAAGGTTCGCTTCAAGGACGTTGCAGGCTGCGACGAAGCCAAGGAAGACGTGCAGGAAATCGTCGACTTCCTGCGCGATCCGTCGAAGTACCAGCGTTTGGGCGGCCGCATCCCGCGCGGCGTACTGCTCGTGGGCTCCCCGGGTACCGGCAAGACGCTGCTCGCTAAGGCTATTGCCGGCGAAGCCGGTGTGCCTTTCTTCACAATTTCGGGTTCCGACTTCGTTGAAATGTTCGTCGGTGTGGGTGCAGCCCGCGTGCGCGACATGTTTGAAACCGCCAAGAAGAATGCTCCCTGCATCATCTTCATCGACGAAATTGATGCGGTCGGCCGCCAGCGCGGCGCCGGCCTCGGCGGCGGCAATGATGAACGCGAGCAGACACTCAATCAGATGCTCGTTGAAATGGACGGCTTCGATACCGGCGCAAATGTGATCGTCATCGCTGCCACCAATCGTCCTGACGTACTTGACCCTGCGCTTCTGCGTCCCGGTCGCTTTGACCGCCAAGTGGTGGTGCCGCTGCCTGATATCCGCGGCCGCGAGCAGATTCTTGCCGTGCATATGAAGAAGATCCCTGCGGGGCCGGACGTTGATTCGGCGATTCTCGCCCGCGGCACGCCTGGTTTTTCAGGTGCCGATCTTGCGAACCTGGTCAATGAAGCTGCGCTTTTCGCTGCTCGCCGCAACGGCCGCGTGGTGACGATGGCCGACTTTGAAAACGCCAAGGACAAGATCATGATGGGTGCGGAACGCCGCGCCATGGTGATGAGCGAGGACGAAAAGAAGAATACGGCCTATCACGAATCCGGTCATGCCTTGGTTGCTCGGCTTCTGCCTGAAAGTGACCCGGTGCATAAGGTGACGATCATTCCGCGCGGCCGCGCGCTCGGTCTCACCATGCAGCTCCCGGAGATGGACCGCTATGCCTATAACCGTCAGTATCTGCTCACTCGTATTGCCATTCTCTTCGGCGGACGAATTGCTGAAGAAGTTTTCATGCATCAGATGACGACGGGCGCTTCGAACGACTTTGAACGCGCCACTCAGCTCGCCCGCGACATGGTGACGCGCTACGGCATGAGTGAACGCATGGGACCGATGGTCTATGCGGAAAACGAAGGCGAAGTGTTCTTGGGCCGTTCGGTGACGAAGACCACACATGTTTCCGAGCGCACGATGCAGGCTGTGGACGAAGAGGTCCGCCGCATCATCGATGAGCAGTACGCACTTGCGCGCAAGCTCATTGAAGAGAATCAGGACAAGATGCACGCCATGGCGCATGCGCTTCTTGAATGGGAAACCATTGACAAGGAGCAGATTGACGACATCATGGAAGGTCGTCCGCCTCGCGCGCCTCGTTCAACGGAAGCGCAGGAAAACATGAAGCCGCGTGCGCCGCAGCCGGCTGCAAAGCCGACAGTCAAGGCTGAAGAGCCGCCTGCCGCTGCGGATGCTGCGCCGACCGACAAGCTCGTTGATGCGGGTTCTGAT
>ENA-ORRR01000255-ORRR01000255.1-human-gut-metagenome-genome-assembly--contig:-NODE-255-length-55892-cov-3.80722_pt1 | contig 55892 bp, 38 predicted proteins | sample MGYA00242182_ERZ509148 | MGnify/ENA primary metagenome ERZ509148 (study PRJEB26280, sample SAMEA2338674) | human gut metagenome | biome: human gut; feature: human-associated habitat; material: faeces... | reverse complement strand
CGCCGTCTGGACGGCGCACGGCCGGCCGGCCGCATCCGTTGCCCGCAACCCGGAGGCACTGCCCCCGGGCAGTCTGTCGGAGGGGATCCGCACCGACCCCGAACGCGCCCACGAAGCGCCGTTGTAGACCACGACCGGAAGCCCCTGCCTCCGCTCGGTACGCACCCCGCAGGTCAGCGTTCCGAGGATTCGCTGCAGCAGCGTCTCGGCCTGTCCGCGGGCAAAACGGTATTTGGCGGCGAAGAGCGAATCGGTGATGTTGCCCCGGTTGCCGCCCCACCCGTGATCGGGATAGATGAGGGCCTTCCACGCCCGGTCGATCTCCTCCTTCGGATAGTTGTCGAAGTTCCCTTCGGCCAGAGCCAGCGCCGAGGCGAAGAGTTCGGTCTGCGGCAGGAGCGTTGCAGCGGCTCCGTAGTCGGCGAATGCGTCGGCATGCGTCGCACTGTGGATGTACTGCCACAGATCGGGCCGTTCGCCCCGGATCTGCGGATATGCGTTGTCCACACGGGAGAGACTGTCCATGAAACGGTCCGCGGTCGAATGGCTCAGCTGCGGGAACTCCGTACCGCGGCGTCGGGCCTCTTCCTTCATCCCTTCGATCCAGTCGTAGTAGGTCCGGGCCCGGCTCATGTCCTCGGCCGAAAGCATGCCGACCACACGCGGCTGCGCAGGATTCTTTCGGTAATCGGGGAACTCCTCCATGAAATCAACGAACTTGTTGATCCCCAGATTGATGTTCTTGTGCAGGAACTGAGCCGCCCGGGTATAGTGCCCCGGCGTATAGACCCGCACGCTGCTGCCGTCGGGGGCAAACCAGTCGTAGATGCCCAGCTGGTGGCGGCTGTACATCAGGTGATCGACGCCGCACTTCTTCAGGATCTGGGGCATCTGCAGCGTACGTCCCGGGACATCCACGTTCCAGTAGGTCCGCTGCCGCGCTCCGGGAAACTCCCGCTCGACCCACCGCTTGCCGAAATAGAACTGGCGGACCAGCGCCTCGCCCGACTGCACCTCCTCATAGGGCTGCGTATAGGATGCCCCGATTCCGAGCCGTCCAGAGGCGATGTACCCCCCGATCTCCGACCGGCGGTCGGGATGGCGCTCGAGATACTCCTCGAGGATCAGTGCATCCTCGATGTCGTAGCGGTAGTCGGGATGGCGGGCCAGCAGGTCGAGCGCCGGCGAGACGATCAGCCGGTCACGGGCCTCGATGCAGTTGTAGGGCGAGTCCATCCAGGCTATGTCCTGATGGCTCGACACCAGGATATGTACCTGCGCATTCCGCCACGGGCCTCCGGCCAGACGGTCGAACGCCTCCCCGGCATCGGTCCGCTGCCGGGAGATGCGGACACCTTCCTCTTCGGGCCGGACCGTGACGAGCACCCCGCCGTCGATCCGGTATTCGGACTGCGGATTGCGCAGATCGGCCACCTCGAAGAGCGTATGCCCCTGCCACTGCAGGGCGACGGCCGCCCCCTCGGGGCAGCGGCCGACGGCCCGGTCACCGCCATCGACAAAGCGCACCTGCACAGGCCGCCCGTCACACGTCACGAGGGCCGTACGTCCGATCCACTGCGTCCCGGCGGCGATCTCCACACCCCGGTCGGTCGCCGAAAGGACGAACAACTCCTCCACGGCGGCCCGCGACCGGAGCTCCTCGAGCAGCTCCCGATTCTTGAAGATCATGAAATAGATGTTGCTCTCGGCCTTCTCGCCGATCAGGCGGAAGCGCACCGGACGCCCCGCTTCGACCAGCTCTTTCGGAACCAGAAGCTCCATGAAGCCCATCCGGTCACCCCACTGGTTGCTGTCGTAGGCCGAAAAGGTGCACACGACGCCCGCATCGGTGGTCTGCTCCCAATGCTGCCCCGGGAGGTTGGTGAGGGCGCCGCACGGACGCCCGTCGATCCACAGGGAGAATTCGCGGGGCTGTGCGGACTGGTCCGCGCTGATCAGGAAGAGGAAACGGGCCCCGTCTGCGTCGATCCGTTTCACCGGATCGCTCTCCCACTCCATGACCATCTGCCCGTTCGATGCCCGGGTGATCATGGCCTCGGTCTTGTCGTTCCAAAGATTGTCGTAACCCCACTCCTCACACCGCACGGCCCGGGCATAGCCGTTCGTAAAGTCGTCGGCCCGGCCGGCATAGCTCCGCTGGAGCCGCAGGGTTTCAAAGGTCTGCGCCCGGACCGTCCAGGCCGCAGCCGCCATCAGGATACCCAACAGAATATGTCTCATCGGTTGTCGGTTTTTCGGTATTCATCCTCGTAAACGCCCATCCGTTCGATCGGCAGGGGCTCGAAGCCCTTGATGCGGCGATAGGCCTCCGCATCGGGTTTCAGTCGGTAGTCGCCGCCCTTCCAATCGACGAAACCCGGATCGTCCTGCGTACAGAAGTTGTTCGTCTCGGTGCCCTGCGCATGCGGTCCATCGAGCTTCAGGGGCGCCTCGCGGCTGCCGACGATCAGGTTTCGGGTCATGCAGTTGCGGCGCGAACGCATGCCCTCCCACTCCTGTCCCTCGACAATCGGGTCGAGGTAGTTCATCAACTCGGGATAGCGGTCGCTGTAGGGGGCCGAATAGATATCCACGCACTGCGTGAGCCGGTACCTGAGCAGGCCGTTTTCGCCGAAACAGGCCGGACCCTGGTCACGGGCCCAGGTATAATAGTGCGACGAAATGTACATCGTCGAGGCGACGGGATTCACCACGATGTTGTTCACGAACTTCAGGTCCCAGCCCGTGTTGGAGAACATCACGCCGTGGGTCGTGTTCATGTCCACGAACAGGTTGCCGTAGACCAGCACGTCCGTCGAGCTATCGTCGCAGTAGATTCCCATGTTCATCCGCTCGGGATTTCCGCACCGCTCGAAGCGGTTGTAGCGCACGATGTTCCCGCGGCTGCTCGGATCGCGGCCGATATACCACGGCGAGGTGTCGTTCGAGTTGAGCGTCACGTCGTGGATGTAGTTGTACTCGAACAGGTGCTCGTTGCCGGAGACGTAGATTCCCTGCCAGTCGGAATCGTGAATCTCGCAGTGCGAAACCCGGTTGCCGCACCCGTTCACGCTGACCGCCGCCCACAGGAACTTGTTCCGGCGGTTGTAGTTGGTCATCCGGCAGTTCTCCACATAGCTGTTGCCGGGGGTCAGCGAGACCTTGTCGCCGCCGCTCAGGTAGACAGCGCCACTGCCCGTGTTGTAGATGTCGCAGCTGAGAATGCCGTTGTGCATCCCGGCCTTGCGGTCCCAGTGGGGATATTTGTAGATGTGCCCCTGCAGGTTGCCGATACGGCGCGAGACGGGACGCCCTTCGTAATCGTCCACCGTGATGTGGGGGAAGGTCTGTTCGGCCCCCTGGCCCATGAAGACGCCGCTCGTCCCGACGTTGCGGATCGTGCAGCCGGCAATCACGTTGTGGTTGGACCGCTCGATGTAGACCCCGATGCCGCGGCCGCACTCGATGGTCAGACGTTCGAGGCGGAGGTACTCCACCCCTTCGAGACAGACGATCGGATCTTCGAGGATCGAGACCTGGATGTTCGCCTTCCGGATGTCGGAAGGCGGATAGAAGTAAAGGATTCCGGATTCACGGTCGAGATACCACTCCGAGGGGCGGTCGAGCTCCTCCAGGATGTTGTATGCGAAATAGTGCTGGTAGGCGGCCCCCGAGGCGATGCCGTAAAGGTGCGGCGAGGCGAGCGTCACGGTACCCTTCCCCGGATCGATCGAGGCGACGCGGATGTTGTCGTCGGCAAACCCGTAGTTGAACGTACCCTGAAGCCAGACATCCTTCAGACCGGCCCATGCCGCGTGGCGGTCATCGGTGTAGCGGAACACGCCCGGGCGGTCGGAATAGTCTCCGACGCGGGGCGACGACCCCGGATCGAGCACCTCCCCGATCCGGATCCACCCCTCGTTGGGATAGCGGGCCAGCTCCATGGGCTCGCCGTCGAAGAAGAGCTCGAGCGGGGCCACGGGCACGCTGGCCGAATGCCCGTACTGCACGATCTCGCCGAAGGAGTCGATTCCCAGCGCCCGCAGGTCCGCACAGACAATGTGCGAGGCGGCCTTGGGGTTCAGCCGGCGCCGGATGGCCGGATCCTTGACCCGGCCGAACGCCGATCCGGGAATGTTCACGCCCCCGCACAGCGAAACCCGGGCACCGGGCGCAGCCTGCCAGACGACCGGATGGTCCGGATCGCCCGAATCGAGGCCGTTGAACACGAGCGGTTCGTCGAGTTCGTAGTTGCCCGCAGCGATGACGACCGTAATCGTTTCGGGCTGGTGCCAGATGGACTTGTAATGGCGGACGCACTGTTGTGCGGCACGGAGCGTGGCGACCGGAGCCTCGCGCGTTCCGGGGTTACTGTCGTTGCCGGCGGGCGAGACGTGGATCTCGATGGCCGAGGCGGTCGCCGCAAAACCCAGGGCAGCGGCCGCAGCATATATCTTTCGAAGGGAAATCATGTTGTTTGCTCATTCAGGTTGTTCGATTCAATGGCTCATGGATTCGGGGGCAGCCCACACGAACTCCTTGTCCGACTGGAGCTTGTACACGAATCCAAGTCGGTCCCACGCCCGGGGGCGACCGCCGTCGGGGTAGTTCAGGAACGTCATCCGGAAGGCGTGGCGCCCCTTTTCCAGCGCCCGGGTCCCGCGGCCCAGCTGGTGCATGGCCAGTTTCCCGTCGTTATTGACCACCTCCTCGGAGTCGATCTCCAGCCGGTCGGCATCCGTACCGAAAACATAGACGCCCGACTCCGGGATGTCGATATATCCCGTGAAGATGGCCGCACCTCCAGCCTGTTCGCCTTCGAACGGGAAGGCGAAATCGGGCAGCACCTCGGGTGCGCCCCACTGTGCCGCGCCGAGGTCCCTGAGCCGTCTGAAATCACCGCAGGCAAGGGTCCGCACGATCCCTGGTTCGGTCTCCACATCGGCGGAGGGGGCCAGTTGCGTCCGGCTCACCGTAAAACGCCGCTCGGGCGAGAGCCGTCCGGTCGGCAGCAGCGTCGCGACCCGCACGACACACTCCTCATCGAGCGTGAGCGGTCCGTTGAGCACCTCCGAGGAGGCGGTCGGGGCCGACCCGTCGAGCGTATAGACCATCGGATAGTCGCGCGTATTGGTCAGCCGCAGCGTGACGGAGTCGAGGAAGCGCACGTCGGAGCATGCCACCCCTTCGGGCATCGGGATGTGGTAGTTGATCCCATGCAGGTCCAGCCGCACGTGCTGGTTCTCCAGGCTGCGGGTGAATCGCCCGAAATCCTTGTTGGCCGGAAGGCTCCACGCCAGTTCGGCCAGCGCCAGGGTGCGCGGGAAGAGCTGGTACTCGACATCCTCGGGCCCGTAGGCATATTCGGTCCACATGTTGGCCTGCACACCCCAGATCAGGTGCCGCTTCTCGGGAAGGATCTGTGCCGGATAGGGGTCGTAGCCATAGACCTGGCTGAGCGGGATGTTCCACCCGTAGGCAAGCCGGTCGCTCTCCATGGCGCCCTGATACATGTTCATGTACATGTACCCGATCGGGGTCATGATCACCTGGTTGCCGTGGTTGGCCGCCGCGATGCCACCCTCCTCGCCGCGCCACGACATGACGGTCGCCGTGGGCGAGAGACCGCCCTCGAGGATCTCGTCCCAGCCGATCAGCTTGCGGCCCTTGGCCTGGAGGATCTTCTCGACCCGGCGGATGAAGTAGCTCTGAAGTTCGAACTCGGTCTTCAGTCCCTCCTGTTTCATCCGGGCCTGGCACAGCGGACACTCCTTCCAACGCTCCTTCGGGCACTCGTCGCCGCCGACATGCACATACTCGTAGGGGAACAGCTCGACGATCTCGGAGAGCACCTCCTCGATGAAACGGAAGGTCCGTTCGCGTCCGGCGCAGTAGACGTCCTGCTCGACGCCCCAGAGGTTGCGGACCCGGTAGCTGCCCCCGCGGCACGACAGTTCGGGATAGGCCGTAATGGCGGCCATGGCGTGCCCCGGCATCTCGATCTCGGGAATGACGTCAATCTGCCGGGCGGCGGCATAGGCCACGATCCGGCGGATATCGCGCTGCGTATAGAAGCCCCGGTGGATGGTGCCGTCGGTCTCGGTGCGAACGCCCCCGAGCTTCGTCAGACGGGGATATTTCCGGATCTCGACGGTCCAGAGCTGGTCGTCGGTCAGGTGCCAGTGGAACTTGTTCAGCTTGTACATGGCCATCACGTCCAACAGCTTCTCGATCTCCTCCACCGTGCTGAAATGACGGCACGCATCGAGCATCACCCCGCGATAGGCCATCCGGGGCGCATCGCGTATCTCCACGCAGGGGATCGAAAGCTCCATGCCGGGAACCGGCGTCGGGCTCTCGATCCCGGCGGGCAGCAACTGCATGAGCGTCTGCATGCCGTAGAAGATGCCGGCGCCCGTCGAGGCGACCAGCTCGATGCCGTCGGGCGCGACGGTCAGTTCATACCCCTCCTCCGGGATGCCCCGCTGCGTGTCGAGACGCAGAGCAAGGGTATTTCCGGCCTCGCGCCGCTCCTTGAGGTCGATGCCCGACGAGCGTGCGATCTTCTCCGTGAAATAGCCGGCAACAGGCTCCAGACTCCGGTCCGAGAGCAGGAGCGAGGTCCGCTCCGAGAGAAGGCACCGTCCGGGACGGCGGATCAGGGTCTCGGGGCAGGGAACCACCGAGATGGTCCGTTCGTGGATCCGGCCGCCGGCCGCAGCCGGAAGGACGGCCACCAGTGCAAGGGCCAGGCATACCGCGGCACGCCGCAGGCCATTCATTCGTTTCGTATTCCGTTCGTACAACATATCCTAATCTCCTTTATCTTTGTTCTGTCTCATCTCCGTATTGTCCGCAGCGCATGACCAGTTCGTGCAGCATCTCGATGCGGTGCCGGGGCACCAGCGGCGCAATCGAGCAGGCGGTGCTCAGGATAAAGCCCCGTCCTAGGGTCATGCCGGTGCGGATGATCCGCCGCACATCCTCCTCGGCCTTCGCATCGTCGGCCATCAGCAGCGTGTTGATCGAGTCGATGTTGCCCTTGATGAACATCTCCCGGCCGATCCGCCGGAAGGCGTCCTCCAGATCGACATCCCCGACCGGCACCGGATCGAGGCACTCCAGGCCGGAGGCCCCGCTCCGCTGCATGAGTTCGAGCCGGTCGCCGATCGAACCGCACGTATGGATGTAGACGAACTTCCCGGCCTGACGGATCTCGCGGATGATCTGCGACTCGTAGGGCAGCACGAACTGCTCGTAGAACTCCGAGGAGATGAAGCCACGGCCGGCGAACGGCGACGAGATCTTGATCGCATCGACAGGCGTCCGGCACATGCCCCGCGCGATGCGCTTCACCCCGTCGGTAAAGCGCTGGAGGATCTGTGCCGCCTTGGCGGGATACATGATCAGCCCCATGAGGCCCTGCTCGTAACCGAACAGATCGAGGTAATAGTCCAGCGGAGAGGTGATCTCGCCGTGGATCGAACAGCAGTCGCCCACACGACTGTAAAGATAGTCGAAAATTCCGTAGAGGTTCTCCGGATCGAGCCGAAAATAGAGATTGTGCGACACGGGGATGTAGTCCAGCTGCCCGGGGATGTCGCGTTCGACATCGACCGACTCCAGGTCGAGGCTCTTCCGCGGCGAGCGGAAGGTCACCACCGGCAGATCCTGCCAGCAGTGCAGCTCCGTGCGGTCGGGGTACTCCAGCCTTACGGAGCCCTCGCCGAGCTCCTCGCGGGAGAGAAGATCCCGCTTCCAATCGTCGGAGTGACCGTGGAGGCTGACCAGGATGCCGTCGAAACGGAACCGTTCGCGCAATTCGATCAGCCCGTCGGCAAACGTCTGCTGGTTGTACCAGAATGCGACCGGATCCGGATGCAGCTGCTCCATCATGCAGCCGATGCTGAACTGGCACATCAGCGGGACCCGGTCGGGCCGCTGCAGGTTCATGGCGGCCAGGATTCGTTCTTTACTCGTCATTTCCATGAGGTTTTCGTGGGTTGTGTACAATCAGATTCTGGCGGCCGATCCCTTCCGAACGCTCGATGCGGGTTCCGGCCTTCGGCCCGTACGACCCCGTGATGCAGGCTCCGCGGGGGCCGTATACCTTGAACTCCACACTCCAGTCGGCGGGCCAGGCGGGCAGGAGGTGGATGTCGTCGCCGCCATACTGGATCAGCATGTTCTGCAGCGTCCGCAGCAGGACCGAGCCGTGGTCCTGGTCGGGAACCCAGTCGTAGTTGGGGCCCCACATCACCGGGAAACGGAATGCGGGATTGGAGGCGGCACTGTTGGCCGTCACGATGCGGCGTGCTTCGTCGGCCAGGCCCAGGTTGGCTGCGAAGATGCCGTCCTGCTGCCAGCCCCAGCTCTCCTTGACCGCCCGCCGCGCATAGGTCCGCCGGGCCACGTCGAGGTCGGGCTCGCCCACGCCGTACCACCGGTAGGGGAATACGGCATAGAGTTCGGGCTTCTCCACGTTCATCCGCTCGCCCAGCTGCTCCCCGGCGACCAGCACCTCTCCTTCGGGGCTCTCTCCGGTGGGGATCGGGGGCAGCGACGCGGCCATCCGGTCGCACAGTGCGGCCAGGTCATCGGGGAGCCGCTCGCCGCAGCAGGATTTCAGCCGCGCGGTGATCCACCGCAGCCCGGCGATGTCGGGCAGCGGATTGCGGACCCCTTCGAAGTAGGTCTCCAGCGACTGCGCCGGCGTGAGCACGATCTCGCCGCGCTCCGACTTCGGGTAGTGCCGGTCGTAGAAGGTCAGGATGCGTGAGGCGACCGGGAAGAGCGTTTCGGTTAGGAAGCCGTCGTCCTCCGAGAATTCATAATATGCGAGCATGAGCGCAACCAGCTCGATGTTCGACTGAAAATAGTAGCGGATGTAGCGGTTCTGCGAAACTCCGTCCGCCAGTCCCGTGCGGTCCCATCCGTAGTTGTCGATGGCATAGGTTCCCCAGAAACACATCGTCTCCGGGAAATAGGCTCCTTCGTGCCCGAAATACCGGCGCGTGCGGTACTCGGCCAGCGGCAGGGCCTCCCGGTACATCCGGAACAACGGGCGCATCATCTCCCAGTCGCCCGAAAAGAGCATGGAACTGTAGGGCAGGCGCGTATTCTGCCACCAATAGGGACCGCCCCACAGTCTGAAGTCGGCATCCAGCCCGCGCGGGCATCCGGCCATATCGTGCGTCAGCTCGACATTGAAGATCGAGCCGTTGAACTTGATCGGCATCCGCCCCCGTCCGGCCGCCGCATTCATGTAGCGCTGCAGGATGTAGGCCCGGGTCAGCGAGAAGGCCTCCTCGGGCTGCTCCTCCGATCCGACGAAGATGTAGTGCCGGAGCCAGAAGTCGTTCCACCACTTCCGGTGCCGCGCCAGGGATTTCCCGCCCTTCGGCAGCTTCCGGGCCTGTTCCTCAACCCGGGACAGCCACTCGGACAGGCTCTCCGGACGCCCCGACCCGACGACTGCCGCCACGACGATCTTCCGGTCCGCAGCGACGGAGACCAGCCGGTCGGGCGCCTCGCAGCGCATGCCGGGACCGCAGACCAGCGCCCCGAAGGTGCGGTGGAGCAGCGGATCGTCCGCCGGATCGTACCAGTCGGCCAGATTCTGGTTTTGCAGCGTCAGCAGATAGATCGAACTCTCGTTGCGGTGGGCCCAGGCCATACCGACATCGGAGTGCAGCAGCGTATCGGCCTGCAGCCGCGTGGCAAACGGCGCATCGTACAGTCCGTAGATCGCGTGGCGTTCCAGCCCGCTGATCTCGCGCGGCGCCTTCCGCCACGTCGTATTGCGCACCTCCACCTTCACGGGGACCGACGCCTCGCCCTCGAGACGGATCACCGGGGCATGGGCATCGACCCAGAAACGGAGCGATACCGCCCCGTCCGAATTCGATCCCGAGATCTCGACCACGCCGTCGCGGATGTTCAGCCGCTGCTCGAACTCGCCGCCGGCGAGCAGGTTGGGCGTCATTGCGACGCTCAACCCGCCCACCTTCAGCAGCGAATTGAGCTCACTGAAGGCATCCGTCTTGCCGATGCGGCACTCGATCCGTCCCGTCTCGGTCACCCAAACGTTGCAGCCCGTATCACCGTTTCCGACGGGCATCGATCCCGAAGCATCGCCGCTCCGGCTCCGCCACACGACATCGTAGGCGCCATAGCGCTCCGGCCGGACCTCCGAACGGGCCGGCTGCGGCAGCCATGCGGCAGCCAGCCCCAAAAGAAGGATGATTTTTCCCGCTCCCCCCATCTCCAATCAATATCCGGGGTTGTTCTCGATCTTCACGTCGGTGTTGGCGTCGATCTCGTTCTGCGGAATCGCCCAGAGGTTGTTGTGCTCGGAGATGGTCTTTCCGGCCTTGAAGTCGTTGTACTTCACCACCCGTTCGTAGAGCTTGCCCAGACGGCACAGCGTCAGCATGCGGAACTCCTCGGTCAGCAGCTCGCGGGTCCGCTCGTCGAGAATGTAGTCGATCGACACCTCGGCCTCGGTGCACATCGTCTCGGCATGCGCCCGCTTGCGGAGCTCGTTGATGTCGGCCGCAGCCAGATCCTTCCGCCCCATGCCCAGATAGGCCTCGGCACGCAGCAGGTAGGTCTCGGCCAGGCGCATGACGGCCACATCACGGAAACTCTGAGCCTGCGTATAGTCGCTCTCGTGCGGATAGTCGGTCACCTTCATGATGTAGGGATAGAAGGCCATGATCGTATCGGCCTCGTTGAAGAGGTTCTCGCGCGTGATGAGCTGCTTGTAATAGGACGAAGCCGGATTGTTGTAGTAGAAGTTGCGCTTGATGTTGTACTCCGAGTTGCGCATGTCCTTCTCGTCGCCCTTCCATACGGCCGTCGAGGCATAGTAGGTCGGACGGACGTAGGAGGCACCGCGGCCCAGGCTGTCGCAGGCCAGTGTACCGGCCGCACCCGTCGGGTCGAGCAGCGTCCAGTAGCGCGGTCCCCAGGCCCGCTCGCCCGGATAACCGGCATTCCACGTCGGGATGTTGCCGTTCTGTCCGCCCGGCACACCGAACTCGTACTGCAAAGCCCAGATCGTCTCTTTGTTGCCGTCCTCGCGGTTCACGTTCCCGGTGCGGAAAAGGTCCCAGAACACATCGCCGGGACGGTCCATGCGGGTGCCGAACCGCTCGGTCATCAGCTCGTACTGCGGATCGTCGATCACGCGGGTAGCGGCATTCACGGCATCCTGCCAGCGACCGAGGCAGATGTAGATCTCGCTCAGCAGGTGGTCGGCCACTCCGGCCGTGATCCCGCCGCGGCCGTCGGCTTCGCGGGTGAGGTTGTTCGAGGCATATTCCAGATCCTCACGGCAGAAGTCATAGATCTCCTCACGGGTTGCACGCTGGAAATCCTTGCGCGGTGCGGTCACCTCGTGGTCAATCTTCGGCACGCCTCCGTAGAGGTTGGCCAGGCAGCGGTAGGCATAGGCCCGGAAGAACTTGGCCTGCCCGATGACGCTGAGCTGCTCGTCGGGCGTCAGCTGCGACCACTTGGCCGTAGCACGGTCGATGACCGTATTGGCGCGTGCAACCAGCCGGTAATAGCGAACCCAGTAGTGGTAGAACCAGTAGTAGGAGGAGGTGATCATCGAATAGTCGGCGAACGGGCCGGCATTCAGGTCGGTCGGATCGACCGCCTGGTCCGTTCCGGTGAAGAGCGCCCAGATGACCGTTCCGTCGGTCTCCCAATAGATCTCGTCGCGGACCGTACGGTGCAGGTCAGCGATGGCCTGATTGAACTGAGCCAGGGTCACATAGGCGTTTTCGGGGCTGTACGAGCTCTTCGGTTTCTCGTCCAGAAGGTCCGTGCTGCAGGACACGAGGCCTGCAGATGCGACGACGGCCAGAAGCAGATGATATATCGTTTTCATGGTATTGGTTTTGATTGGTCGTTGTGGTTAGAAAGTGATGTCGATGCCGAGGATGTAGCTGCGCATGGAGGGCGTTCCGTTGAATACGGACTGTCCGGCTTCGGGATCGTAGCCCACCCAGTCGGTCACCGTGAAGAGGTTCTTGCCGCTGACGTAGGCACGCAGTCCGCTCATGCCGATCTTGTTCAGGATCCGCTTGGGGAAATCGTATGCGATGGAGAGGTCCTGCAGACGCACGAAGCTCCGATCCTGCAGGAAATAGTGTCCGTAGGTGGGCGAATAGTCGATCGTCGGGTATTTGTTCGAGGGACGCTCGGGCGTCCAGTAGGGCATGTCCACCATGTTCATGCGCCCCGGGAAATAGGCATTCGGATTCAGCGCATAGGGGTTCTCAGCCATGTAATACCCGTTGCCGCCCTGGACGGAGTTGATCACGAACGAGAGCGAGAGGTTCTTCCACGTCAGGTTGCTCGATATGCTGAATCGGTAGTTGGGGTCTGCATAGGCATACACGTGGCGGTCGCCGTCGGGCGTGATGCCCTCCTTCCCGTCGAGATCCTTGATCCGGAAATAACCCGGCTTGAAGCCCTCGGGGATGTCGTCGCCCTCCTGCCAGATTCCATCGGTCTCATAGCCGTAGAAACTGTGGATGGGATAGCCCACGAACCAGCTGTTGGTGATGTCCTCGGTCTTGCCGCCGTAGAGTTTGGTAATCTCGTTGCGGTAGCGCGAGAAGTTGAAGGTCGTAGTCCAGTTCCAGTTTTCGTTCTGCACATTGACGGTCGTCAGCGTCACCTCCACGCCGTGGTTCTTCAGCTCGCCGACATTGGCCCACACACTGCCGAAACCGGTCATGTAGGGCAGCGACTGCTGCATGATCAGGTCCTTCGATTTCGACTTGAAGAAATCGACGCTACCCGAAATGCGGCTCTTCAGGAAGGCGAAGTCGAGACCGATATTGGCGGTCTTGGTACTCTCCCAGCAGAGCGAAGCGTTCTCCATCGAGCTGGTATACTGCGTGATAATGGGATCCGGACCGTCCACATAGCGGCTGGTGTTGATCGTGGCCAGCGAGGCGTAGCGCGAAACGGCCTGGTTGCCGTTCAGACCGTACGAGAGGCGGAGTTTCAACAGGTCGATCCACTTCACGTCGCTCAGGAAGGCCTCACGCGAAGCAACCCAACCCAAAGCGGCCGAGGGGAAGGTTCCGAACTTGTTGTCGGCGCCGAAGCGCGAATAGCCGTCGCGACGGATGGTGAAGGTCACCAGGTAGCGGTTGTCGTAGCCATAATGCAGACGGGCCATCTGCGAGATGCCGTTGTCGTCGTAGGCCGACGAGCTGACCGTCTGCACCGCACCCTTGTCGAGGGCGTTCCAGCCCAGCGACGAGTTGGCGAATTCGGAGGCGGCGGCCGTTACCGAACTTCCTTCGTTGTGCTCGTAGCTGTAGAGCAGCGTGACGTTCACGTAGTGCTTGCCGAAATTCCGGTCGAACGACACGATATTGTCCACAATGTAGTCGGAGGCATCACCCTTGGCAATGCTGCCCTTGCCGCCCGACGGCGCTCCGGTCCAGGTATCGGTTCCCCAGAACTTGCGGACGTCGCTCCAGCGGTAGTTGTGCGAATAGTTGAACTTGTACTTCAACCCCTTGAGGAAGGGGAAGCTCACCTCGCCGTAGAAGATGCCGAACAGACTCTTGTGCAGATCCAGATCCTGTGCCTGCTCGTACTCGCCGAGCGGGTTTATACCCAGCTGGTCGGTCATCGGGAAGCGGATCAGTTCGCCGTTCTCGTCGCGCAGCTTCACGTAAGGACTCATGTAGTTGGCGGCGATCAGGTCGGCCGTGGCACCCGAGTAGTCGCTCTCCGAATAGTTGGCCTTCATGCCGACCTTCAACCACGAGGTGATGTTCGTCTCGAGATTCAGGCGGGCGCTGAAACGGTCGTAGTCGTCACCCATGACGATACCGTCCTGGTTGTTGTAGTTCACCGAAGCAAAGTAGTTGGTCGTCCGGGTGCGTCCCGACATCGAGACGCTGTAGTTCTGCACGAAGCCCGGATCGGTTACGGCATCGTAGGAGTCCATCGTGTGGCCCTTGCTGTAATTCTCGCGCTCGGCCTCGTTCAGGTAGGAGAGGATCTTGTCGCGGTCGTAGTCGAGCCCCTGGGCACGCCGGTAGTCGAGGATCTTCTGGATGTACTGCGGACCGTCCATCATGTCGGGCTTGTTGGTGCTCGTATTGACGCCCCAGTAGCTGTTCACCCGGATCGTCGGTTTCTCGGTCGAGCCCATGCGCGTGGTGATCATGATCACACCATTGGCTGCACGGGAGCCGTATACGGCGGCCGAGCTGGCATCCTTCAGCACATCGACCGACTGGATGTCGGACGGCGCAAAGTCGGAAACCGAACCGTTGTAGATCGCGCCATCGACGACCACCAGCGGGTTGTTGCTGGCGCTGATCGAGGTCGTGCTGCGGACGGTCATCTCGGGCTCGGTACCGGCGCCCGTAGTCATGCCGATGTTCAGACCCGGAATCGCACCCTGCAGCGACTGCAGCACGTTGGTGTTGGCGAAGGTGGCCTTTTCGTCCATATTGACCTTCGCGATCGATCCCGTGACATCCTTCTTGCGCATCGTACCGTAGCCAACGACCACCACGTCGTCCAGCTGGACGTTGTCGCTGGCAAAGGTGATGTTGATGACCGTCTTGGTGCCGACGGCCACCTCCTGCGACTCATATCCTATATAGGAGAACTGCAGGACGGGCTCCGGACCCTTGACCGTAAGCTGGTAGTCGCCGTTGATGTCGGTCGTCGTACCGTTGGTCGTGTTCAACTCGAGCACCGTGACCCCGACGACGGGCCGGTTGTCCGAATCGACGACTTTGCCCCGAACGACTTTCGCCGGAGCCGCGCTGGCCTCGGAGGTCATTCCGAGTACAGCCACACACAAAAAACAGAACACAAAACCGATCCACTTGCCCAGAAGGCTCCGAACCGGATTCGATGTCGGTTGGTAGTTGAGATTGTTCATCATGGTTTGGGTTTAAGGTTCAACATGTCGGTTTACTGAAACAGGGTTCTCACTCCATGGACAAATATAGACCTATTAAGGATTGCGATCTGACGACTTTTTTGTCGTCTCTTGTATATTTATTGCGTTATTCCGACATTTTCGTTTTTTCCGCACACCCCTCCGCAGGAAAGCTCCCGATTTTTTCCGTATATTTGTTTTGGAGAATAGGAGCCGCGCTTCTCGCTTTTTAATCGTTTAAAAAATAATTTTCATGTACAGTCAGGGATCTTTGTTCCGGTTGTCCGACTTCCTGCGAGGCGACGAGAAGTACCATATCGCCCGGGTGAATCTCACGTCGCGGCACGACATTTCATTACACTATCACGATTATGCCGAGATCGCATGGATCGAAAAAGGGAGCGGAAAACACTTTGTGAACGGGCAGCAGATCGCCCTTTCGGCCGGCGATCTGATCATGATCCGACCGACGGACTCGCACGCCTACTACCCGTCGCCCGAAGGAATCACGCTGATGAATGTCGCCTTTTCGCTCGAATCGCTCGAACTCTACCGTAACCGCTACTTCCCCAAGGGCGGCATGTTTTTCTGGACCGACTCGGCGCTGCCCGTCCAGCTGAACCTGCCGATGAACACCATCCGCCGCATTTCGGCCCGCGGCGAGGAGTGCATGAAACACGAACGCTCGTACATGCAGCTCGACGGGTTCCTGCTCTTCATTTTCCGTCTGCTGACCGACTACGAGACGAAGATGAGTGCCGAAGGCATGCCCCAGTGGTTGAAAAACGCCATCAACGAATTCAACAAGCCCGGCTATTTCAAGGGGGGGGGTTCGGAGTTCGCCGCCCTGTGCAACAAGAATATCGACTATGTAAACCGCGTGGTGCGCAAACATACCTCGATGACACTCTCCGAACTGATCAACGACCAGAAGATGGAGTATGCCCGCACCCAGCTCATCATGACCGACATGCCGATCAAGGAGATCAGCCGCAACTGCGGCTTCTCGAGCCTCGCCCACTTCTACAAGATCTTCAAGAAGCGCTACGCCTACACCCCGAAGGAGTACCGACGGTTCACACAGATGATCATCTGACCCTCCACCCGCGGCTCCGGAGGGAGGGAAAGTCCCGGGCGGCTTGACCGAACGGGGAAAAATCGCCATCTTTGCACTCCCAAAAATTTCCGGACATGCTCTACTTCGAAGATACCCGCATCGAGGCCCTGGACATCCACGTGGTCGGCAACAAGGCCAAGGACGAACCCCTCATGGCATCGCCCGCCCTCTCGGCACAGGTAACCGACGAGGCGCTGATGCAGACCCTCACGAGCTACTTTCTCGACGGATTCAAATCCGAGGAGTGTTACAACCTCTACCACGAGACCGACCTGGCCTGCAACGAGGTGTGGAACTTCGTCGGCAGGATCTTCGACGACCCCGCCTCGCTCCACGAACACTCGGTCAGTCTGGCCCGGCACCTCTACGAATGCGGCACGCTGCCCCAGATCAAGGGCGGCGAGTTCTACGTGGTCTACTTCTCCGCCTGCCGCCTCGGCGGGGAGACGGTCGATGCCGTGGGGCTCTTCAAATCCGAGACGCGCGACACCTTCCTCGACGCCCGGGCCGGGGAGGAGGGCGTGCACCTCGCCACGTGCCAGGGCATCGACATCAAACGGCTCGACAAGGGTGCGGTCGTCTTCAACCTCGAGCGCGACGCCGGCTTCGTCGTGCGGATCGTGGACAACACCAACCGTACCGAGGCCCGCTACTGGGCCGACGACTTCCTGCGCGTTCGCCCGCGCCGGGACAGCTACCACAACACGCACAACGCCTTGGCCATGTGCAGGAAGTACGTCACCCGGCAGCTCGCCCGGGAGTTCGACGTCTCGAAGGCCGACCAGGCCGAACTGCTCAACGACACGATGTCCTACTTCCAGGCGCAGGACAACTTCTCGCTCGAGGATTTCTCGCAGAAGGTCATCCGGCAACCCGAGGTCGTCGAGAGTTTCACCCGCTTCAAGCAGGAGTACGAACAGGAGCGCGACATCCGCATCGAGGAGGAGTTCGACATCTCGGACGCGGCCGTGAAGCGCCAGACGCGCTCCTACAAGAGCGTCATCAAACTCGACCGGAACTTCCACATCTACGTCCACGGCAACCGCAACCTGATCGAGCAGGGCGAGGATGAAAAGGGCAAATTCTACAAGGTCTACTACGAAAACGAGGAGTAGCAGCCGGCTGCCCGGCCGGCCGACTGCTTTGGGGAGAGAGAGGTCTCCGCATCAGTATAGACAATTACCGGGAGCATGCATTGACCCTGCACCCGGTATGCCGACAGCTCTTCTTTACAGATCCGCATGCATCGACGGACCTTCCATGTCGTCCGATCATATTTTTTACTGCAACAGTTTGTCAAGCATCCGGTAAAATTCTGCGGTCTCGCCTTTGAAGCTCTTGATCACCGTTCCCTCCGGGGATACAATGATCTTGAAAGGATAGGCCGTCACACCGTATCGGACCTCGGTTGTCCCATCGGGTGAAATCACATGCAGCCACGGAACCCGGTTCTTGACTACTGCATCCTTCCACCGCTCTTCCTTATCATAACATGCCACGCCGACAATTTCCAATTTGTCTTTGTATCTGTTATAATACTCTTTCATTGCAGGAAATCCCTTGATGCACCAGGAACACCAGGACCCCCAGAAATCGACGACAATATACTTGCCTTGTCCGAAAAGTGCGCTCAATCTGAAGTCCTTACCGTTCATATCGTTCAATGTAAAGTCCGGAGCAGACTTTCCCTCCTCCAACTCCAGGGTCGCTGCAGCTGCCGCCTTCTCCTCTTTGGCAAGCCGCGAAAACATCCCCTCTATTCCATCGATATAGCTTTTAAAACGCCCATACCGTACTTCGGGAGAGAGACTTCGGATGGCAGGCAATATGTCGGGCCAGTTCTGATCCAGCAAAATCGGGACAGAAACCTCATCGTCCAAATGCCCCATTATATATTGATGGGCAACTCGCCACTGCCTTTTGTTTATGTCCCTGTAGGCGGCCGCCCTGATGCTGTCGAGCCTCCCGCGGTCAAGACCGTCGGCCACACCCTTGTCATACCGGGCCCGTGCGGCGTCGAATTCCCGGTAGAAAGGCAACAGCAACTGCCGGACACGATCCTGCCTCTGATAAAACGCCGTACCACCGATATTCCAATCGTTCATCGAGGCCGAGGGCCCCTCGATCTCCACACGCTCGTCAGGGACGAAAAAAAGATGCGCCTTTCTGCCACTGGACCGAATGGTCAATTCCGCCAGACAAGCATATCCAATATCACAACTGTAAGTGAAGCATCCGCCCGCATCAACCGGGACATCAACATCCACAACCCGCTTTTCGGGTTCACGCTGGACATACCCGATCGACAACGTATCATTGGCCACATCGATAAAACGACCTCTGATCGTAAAACTCTGAGCCGACAGATCCAGAAACACTGCCGTCAGCAAAACAACAGAAACTACCGTTTTCATTTTATTCTTTCTATTATGCGACACATACATCCACCGTCTGCCAAAGGCACATGCATGGCTGGTAAATTGACGATCCCGGGAGCGAAACATTACCGGCACCCATTTACAATTTACAAAGACAAAATTATAAAACCCCTACAATCAAATTATTGATGTAAATCAATTTGTCATAAATGATTCAACTCACAACAGACAGGGCCCGACATTCCCCAAAAACGAACGACAACATGAGGGTTGCCACACAACAGGGGAGCAATAACAACACGCGGACCCACGCAGAACAAACCTGTGACACGGCAAACGGAATGGCGGACTCGATCCAAAACACGCCAAAGAGCTATGCACATCAGGAAACTTGCCATAAGACAAAACGAAAACCGCGTTGCAGACATCTGCAACGCGGTTTCTGTTTAAAAGCGGAGACACTATTCCTCCGTACAAAGAGGTATTACTCTATCGGAACGTTGAAAGGCACGGCAGGCAAACCGGCCGCATTGTAGAGCGGGGAAGGAGGATTGCAGCTCCAGGCATACTGTATCCGCACGGGATCGGCCCCTTCGGGCAGTTCCACGACAACCTCCCCCTCTTCAATACGGGCTCCGGCCCGATGGAGGCGTCCTCCGCGATCCTCGACAGCAAAGCCTTCGAGCGACGGACTCTCCCCGATTCCGCACAGCCCCGAAGCATTCCGGAAACGGATGCGGATCCGATTCCCCTCCACGGAGAGCCCGTCGAACATAGGACCGCTGCATACCGTTCCCGACTCCGGCGCGTAGACTTTGGCCCGGGCAATCCGATAGAGTCTGTGGGCTACATCCTGCTTGTTGCGGGGATGGATGTCCTCGGCATCCCCGATATCGATCGTGCAGGCCATGCCCGAATGCGGAATCCCCGACAGAGCTCCGGTCTGCGCATCGCGGAATGCGGCCCACGCATCGTACCGCACCGGAGCGTCGGGACGAGGCTGGAAGTTGGCCAGCTGCACATACAGGAACGGAAGATAACCCAGCCGCCAGCGGATGCGCCAGTCTTCGACCATAGCGGCCTGCAGCGTCGGGTAGAGCGCCTCCTGCGACACGTTGGCCTCTCCCTGATACCAGATGAAGCCGCGTATAGCGTACGGGATGAACGGATGAACCATGCCGTTGAAATTCACGCTCAGATGGTTCGTATAGTCCTCATACGGCGGGACAGGAGGTTCGATCTCCCGGTTGTACCTCCAGGCTTCCTCCTTCAGGTCGAACCGGTCGCCGCCGGCAGTCTCCAGGTAACAGGGCGTCTGCCGCTTGCCGATGCCGCCCGTTCCCCAGGTGATGTAGAGCAGGGCAGAGAGCACGTTGTCGCCTGGATGGAGCAGCCCCGCTTCGATCGTGACGGTTTTGTCGGCGGCATACGAGAGGTTGTGCATCACCTCCTTGCCGTTCACATAGATCCGGTCCCCGCTTGCGTCCACAGGCAGGCAGAGCCGGCACGCCTGCCGGGTGTCGAAATCTTCGGGAAGCGTCACGGTTCGCCGCACCCACAGCATGCCCCAATAGCCCGACATTCCCAAGTTCTCAGCCCGCAGCGGAAGCGCGGTGCTCTTCCACGACCGGTCGTCGAAACCCGGTTCATGGACTCCCGCCCGCAGCCCCGTGGACATCGTGTCGGCGATGATCCAACGCTCCTCGTTCAGCCGGTCCACCCGTTTGACAAAGGCATCCCATCCCTGTTGGTCCATGTCGTCCGATTCGATCTGTTCGCGGTAGCGGGGAATCGTCTCCAGAGCCTCCCGGCTCATCCAGCTCTCGATACGGGTAGCTCCCAATGCGGAGACGATGATCCCGACGGGAACCTGCTCCTCCAGATGGATATCGCGGGCGAAAAAATAGGCCACGGCCGAACAGTCGCCCACACTTTCCGGAGTGCATACCTCCCATCGGCCTCCGGCAACGTTCCCGGAGGGGGCGAACCGGCTTTTTTGGGGAGTCTCGAAAAAACGAATGGACGGCCAGTCGGCCCCGGCCAGCTCCCGTTCCATGTCCTTGACCCCGGACCTCATCCGGAAATCCATGTTGGACTGCCCGGAAGCGAACCAGACTTCGCCGACAAGGATATCACGGCACCGGATCTCCTCGTCTTCGCAGCGCACGGTCAATTCACGGGGTTCGAATCCGGCGGTCTGGGCAGGGAGGCGGACCTCCCATCTTCCGGCCGCATCACAGCGGGTAGCGCTTTCGGAACGGCCGAACCGCACCGTCACCTCGGCTCCCGGGCGCGCATGTCCCCAAACCGGGAGCGGGACATCCCGCTGGAAGACCGCATGATCGGTAAAAGGCGGAGCCAATACGAGCTCCGCGCTCCGGCAGACCCATCCAAACAGAAAGGCCGCACAGGTCAAAACAATTTTTTTCATCGGGTCAGAGTTTTTATAAGGTTTCATCTTTCGGAGAGCAGGCCGCAGCCGCCCGTCCCTCACAGGATCACTTTGCGTTTCTTGTAGAATTCACGGAACTCCCGTGGCGGGTATCCCTTGATCTTGCGGAAAAGCCGGTTGAAATTCGATACGTTGTTGAACCCGCACTTATAACTGATTTCCGAAATGGTGTCGGACGTCGAGACCATGGCGCGCACGGCATGGCCAATCCGAATGCCGATCAGGTAGTCGGTAAATGTCCGGCCGGTCTGCGCCTTGAAGAAGCGTCCGAACGAATATTCGGACATGTTGGCGATCGCGGCGACATCCTTCAGGGAGATGTTCTTGTCGTAGTTGCTCTCGACAAACGCCTCCACCTGCTGGATCCGGCGGCTTCGCGAATCGTCCGTCCTTTGAGCAAAGGAGGTGGAGGCGAGCTCCCGGGCGTTCTTATCCTTCGAGAGTTCGTAAAGAAGCGTGAAAAACGAAATCACCGAGAAGAAGCCCTCCGTTTCATGCGGAAGGGAGTTGAGCAGGGGGCGCACCTTGAGGATCGTATGCAGTGAGAACGAAAGCCCCTTCTGCGCCCGGTCAAACATCTCGCGGATGGGCTGGAACTGGTTCTTTTCCAGCAGTTCCCGAGGCAGCAGGTTGCTGGCAAACTGAATGGTGATCTCACGGATCTTCTTCGACCTGCAGCGATGTGTCTGCCACGTGTGCACGAGGTTCGGGCCAGTGATCAGGATAAGTTCGTACTCTTCGATCTCATCGACCGAATCGCCGATGATGCGCTGGGCCCCGCGTGCGTTTTCAATGTAGTTCAGTTCGAATTCGTCGTGCGAATGCAACGGGAAGTCGAATGCCTCCTTGTTCCGTTCGATGATGTAGAGCGAATCCTGCTCGGAGAGAGGCGTAAGTTCTCGGATGATCTGCGTTTGGCCCATATCGGTTGTTGTTTTGGTGTTATTGCTCGATTGTCGCGGTCCGGGTCACCTCGAAGGAGAGTGTATGGCCGGCAATGCAGGCGACGAATTCGCCCTCCTCCACGATGAACCTTCCGCACCCATCGGCAAAAGCCAGCCGGGAGGCCTCCACCTCGAACGAAACGCCGGCGGTTTGGCCTGCAGCGAGACGGATGCGCCGGAAGCCCTGCAGCCGGCGGTTATCCGGCGGCAGCGATGCAACACGGTCCGAGATGAAGAGCAGGACGACCTCTTCGGCCTCCCGATCGCCCCGGTTCGTCACCTCGACGGAGAACCGGATCGATTCCTCGGGCGAGATACTCCGGGCCGAAGCCCGGAAACAGGCATATTCGAACGTCGTATAGCCCAGCCCGTAACCAAAGGGGTATTGTATCGACAACCGGGAAGAGTAGTCGTAGGCCCCGTCCATCCCGGTCGCCCGTTCGCAATGCTTGAAATCATGGCAGATAAGCGAATGGGGGTATTTCGGATAGGTGAAAGGCAGGCGTCCGCTCGGGGAAATGCGGCCGAAGACCACATCGGCCAGCGCCTCGGCCCCGTAGGAGCCGGGCAATCCAATCCACAGGACAGCCCGCACCAGAGGTTCGATCCTTCCGATCAACCTGGGACGTCCTTCGTTCAACACCAGAATGATGTTCCGATTGACCCGACTGATTCGCTCGACCAGCCGTTGCTGGACTTCGGAGAGAGCCAGGTCCTCCGTATCGCCGGGCTTCTCCGTGTAAGAGTTCTCGCCGACACATACGAGGACGGCATCGGCCGTACGGGCCATTCCGAGCAGTTCCGTCTGATCAAGCTCAACCTCCCCGGAACAGTTTCCGCCGGGCGAATAGGCGACCCCGGGAGCATGGGAGAGCCGCAGCACCCGTTTGCCGAACGCCTCGAGCACCGTACTTCCGTTCCGCTCCATCCCGTCCGTCGCCTCACCCTGCCACGAAAGGGTCCATCCCCCGTTCAGCGTACGCTTCGAATCGGCATTCGGCCCGGCAACCAGAAGAGATCGGCCGGAATCGAGCGGCAGCAGCCCGCCTTCGTTCTTGAGCAGCACGATCGACTCCGCCGCCGCCCGACGGGCAACGGCGGCATGCTCCCGGAATTCGGGGAGCCACACCTCGTCCGTGACGGACGGGGCATCGAAAAGGCCGAGACGGAATTTCAGGCGGAGGATCCGCCGCACCGCATCGTCGATCCGCTCCATGGGGACATCGCCCGCTTCCACCAGTTCGACCAGATCCCGACAGAACTGCAGATCGTAAGGAACCATAGCCAGATCGATCCCCGCATTGACGGCCAGCTTCACTGCCTGTCGAAGGTCGGTGGCGACCCGGTCGCGTTCGCATAGGTTGGCGATATCGAGCCAGTCGGTCACCACAACCCCGTCGAAATGCATCCCCTCCTTGAGCGTTCCGGTTATCAAGGCCCGGTTCATGTGACAAGGTATACCGTTCAGGATGCCGGAATTGACCATGACCGACAGGGCGCCGGCAGCCACCGCCTCGCGGAACGGACGCAGGTGCTTCTCCTCAAGTTCACAGGGGGCGACGGCAGCCGGTGTCCGGTCCTTACCGGATGCCGGGGAACCGTATCCCACGAAGTGCTTGAGACAGGCCGCGACCCGGGTGCCGGGCAGACGTTCCCGGTCATCGCCCTGATACCCGCCGACCAGGGCGCACCCCATGCGGGAGACCAGGTAGGGGTCCTCTCCGAACGTCTCCCAAAACCGGGGCCACAGAGGCATTCTTCCCAGGTCGAGCACCGGCGAGAAGTTCCAGGGCAACCCGCAGGAGCGCATCTCCCGGGCACAGCACTCCGCACTCGCGGCTGCCACCCCGCAATCGAACGTCGCGGCCAGGTTGATCTGCTGGGGGAAGAAGGTTGCCCCACGGACATAGGTGGCGCCATGGATCGAATCGACCCCGTAGAGACATGGGATACCCAGGCTCTGCATCGACCGCTGCTGGATTTCGGCAATGATCCGATGCCATTCGCCGGGGGTCAGCGCCGTGTTGTTCGGAGCCGTCAGGATGGAACCTACACGATGTTCGTCGAATACCCGGGCCAGCATCTGCCCGTCAAAATGGAACGGAGTGTCGCTGTCGTAAAGACGCGGCCCGCGGCCGAGCACGTTGATGGCCAGCTGAGTCATCTGGCCCACCTTGTCCCTGAGCGTCATGCGCCCCATCAGCTCCGTTATCCGAGCCTCCCAGGGAGACCCGTCATTTCTTGCAGCAATCATGGCTTCAATCTCTTTTCCAACAGACGATCCGTACGTTCGATAACCTCCATGCACATCCTGCCGTTGTGATAGGGACACTTCCACAAGCCGGCCTTGTCTTCGTCGAGCGAAGCCGAGCCGTCGGGACGACGGCTCCAAAACCATTCGCCGTACTGCCGGTCGATCAACTCCCGCCGGATGTAGCACCACTGTGCCCACGCGGCCGAAAGAGCCTGCGGATCGCCGGTCGTTGCGTAGAGATTCAGCATTCCCACGACATTCTCCGCCTGGACCCACCAGTGCCGTTCCAGGTCGTCCCCCTCCGGCCCGCTCTCATAGATCAGGGATCCGTCCGGTTGAATGGCCGGGAACACATTTCGGGCCAAACTCCCGACTACATCCGCCGAACGGTCCTCTCCGGTCCAGCATCCGATCTGTTCCAACGCCTCCTGCAGCAACCACGAGGCCTCGATGTCATGGCCGTAGGAGACACATCGGTCGGCTCGGTTCCAGCGCCGGTCGAAAAACAGGCCGAGGTGATTGGTCCGCGCATCGAATATGCGGCATTCGAGCACCTCCGTCAGCTCCATGATCCGCTGCCTCAACAGCGGATCGGGCCAGATACGGTACAGATTGACATAGGCCTCCATGACATGCAGGTTGGTATTCATGCTCTTCTCGATGTTGAGGTCCTTCTCGCTCAGGCGCATGTCTTCGATCGGCGCCCACTCCTCCGAGAAGGCTTCGCAGTATCCGCCGAACTCGGGATCCCGGGCGTATCGTTCCAGCAGCAGAAACAGGGAACGAGCAAGCTCCCGGGCCGAGTCGTCCCGGGTCGCCCGGAAATATTCCGAAAAACCGTAAATGGCAAAAGCCTGGGCGTAGACCTGTTTTTTGCGGACGGCGGGTTCCCCGTCGGCCGACACGCTCCAGAAGATGCCGCCGTATCGGGGATCGACAAAATGGTTTGCCAGATACGATCCGGCCCGCCGTGCAGCCTCCAGAAATTCGCTCCGGGGCCATCTCCGGTATGCCGCCGAGAAGGTCCACAGAATCCGGCTGTTCAGTACGGCGCCCTTGTCGGCGGACGCATCCGCATTGCCCGCGCCGTCGATACGGCCCAGGAAACCGCCCCGAAGCGGATCAACCGCCCGTTCCATCCAGAAGGGAAGTATGTTTTCCAGCAGTTCCCGCTCCGTCTCGCAACGGAGGAGACTCAACATGTTGTCAGTCATGGTTGCCTGTTTTTCTGAGTTGGGTCAATTGTTCGTTCACCCCCTCCATCCGCTTCTCCGAAAGCGGATAGAAGAGAATCAGCAGCAGGGAGAGGGCGGTTCCCGCAGCAGGGAGCACGCTCAGCATGAGCCGGATTCCGAAAATGGCCCCGGCCGTCTGCTCCACATTGGCCTGGAATCCGTAATAACCGAGCAACCACCCCGTAAGGGTTCCTCCGATGGTCCATCCGAACTTCTGCGACATGCTCGAGGAGGAGAAGATCAGGCCGGTGGCCCGGCGTCCGGTCTTCAGCTCGGAGTAGTCGGCCGTATCGGCATACATGCTCCACAGCAGGGGAAAGATCGATCCCAGACAGGTGCTGATGAGCACCTGGAGAATCATGATCCCCGCAATCTGGGTGGAGGAGAGGAAAAAGAAGGCCGCACTCAGCACGGTCGCGAGGGCCATTGCCCCGGCAAACACCGGTTTCTTGCCGAAACGTCGGGAGAGCACGGCCGCCAGCAGGATGCCCGCAATGCATGCGGCCTGTCCCAGAACGAGGTAGACGGAGGTCAGCGTAAACGACGCCCCCGACAGGGAAACGGCGGCATCACGGCTCACGTAGTACTTGAAGTAATAGATTGCGGCTCCGTCGCGGATCGAGTTGCAGATCAGGACCCCGATACCAGCCCCGATGAGGATCCACCAGGGCTTGTTGCGCGACAGGTCGCGCAGGTCGTCCCACAGTCTGTTGTCGGACTCCTTGATGGGGACCACCCGCTCCCGGGTCCACGAGAAACAGAGCAGAAAGAGCAGAATGGCAATCACTGCGAAGACCGCAACCGTCAGGGTCCAGTTCAACGCCGTATCACCCGAGGTCATGCGGTCGAACAGGGCAAGCAGCGGATCGACCGCCGCCAGAACCAGGATACTCCCGACAAAGGCGAAGATCATGCGCGAGGAGGAGAGCTGCGTGCGCTGGACAGTATCGGATGTCATGACGCCGAGCAGCGAGGCATAGGGGACGTTGATGAACGAATAGACCATCATCATCAGCGTATAGGTCACATAGGCGTAGACCGTCCTGGCGCCCTGCGACCAGTCGGGCGTCAGAAACAGGAAGACTCCGCACACCCCGAACGGCAGGGCGCCCCACAGCAGATAGGGCCTGAACTTGCCCCATCGGCTGTGCGTCCGGTCGGCAATGGCCCCGAAGATGGGGTCGTTCACCGCATCCCAGATCCGCGTAACGAGGAACATCGTCCCGACGACCGCGGCCGGAAGTCCGAAGATGTCGGTATAGAAGAAGAGCAGATACATGCCGAAGAGTTTCCAGAACATCGACGATGCCGCATCTCCCAGGCCGTATCCGATCTTCTCCTTCAGTCCGATTTCACTGCTTTTCATCGTCCCGTCGAGTTGCGAAAGGTGCATTGTTCTCAATCAGCCGGTTGATTTCACACACGGATGCCGCCGACCGGAATCCGTCTTCGGGCGTATGGAGGCAGTAATCGACCAGCCTATCGACGGTCGAGGTCGCCACATGCATCCGGGTGTCGCTCGAAGCGTAGTAGATGAACACCTCGTTGCGCTCGTTCACGATCCACCCGTTCGAAAAGACGACGTTCGACACGTCGCCGACCCGCTCGTCGCCCCGGGGTGCGATCAGATAACCGCCCGGAGAGGCGATTTTGCGCGAAGGGTCGTCCAGGGCCGTCATGTAAAGGTAAAGCACGTACCTCAGGCCCGCTGCACAGGCCCGGACCCCGTGGGCCAGGTGCAACCACCCGCGGGAGGTCTTGATCGGCGCCGGACCTTCACCGTTCTTGGCATCCTTGATCGTATGGTAGTAGCGACGGTCAATGATCTTCTCCTCGCGGATCTCGGCCCGGGTCATGTCATCGACCAGCGCCCACCCGATGCCGGCTCCGTTGCCGGCGTCAATGAATCCATCCTGCGGACGCGTATAGAGCGCATATTTGCCGTTTACGAATTCGGGATGCAGGACGACATTCCGCTGTTGGGTCTTCGAGACGATATCCGGCAGCCGCTCCCAACTCTTCAGATCCCTGGTGCGGACAACCCCTGCGGCAGCCCGTGCCCCGAAGATGCCCGGAGGAGATGCCGGATCGGGGCGTTCGGAACAGAATATCCCGTAGATCCATCCGTCCTCGTGTTGCGTTAGGCGGATGTCGTAGATGTTCGTATCGGGATCCTCCGTTTCGGGAATGGTCAGCGGATGATCCCAGAAACGGAAGTTGTCCGTCCCGTTGTCACTCTCGGCAACAGCGAAGTAGGATTTCCGATCGACCCCCTCGACCCGAACGACAAGCAGGTATCTGCCATCGAGGTAGATGGCTCCGGAATTCATCGTCGCATTGACACCGATCCGCTCCATGAAATAAGGGTTTGTCTCCGGATTCAGGTCGTAGCGGTATTCGATCGGGATGTGGTCGGCCGTGATGACCGGATAGACATAGCGTTCGAATATGCCGTTCCCGGGCATGGGCCGGTTCTTCCGCGCTATAAGCTCACGGTATTCCCGGTAAATCTGTTTTTTGCGTTGATTGAACAACTCCATGTTCATGTTACAGTGTGGTTAATAGGTTTTCATATTGTCTTCCATCAGGATGGAGGGAGAACTGACGAATCGGACGAAATCTTCGGCCGATCCCTGCCCCGGATAGGGCGCATAGTAATGATCGGGACGATTATAGGCATTTCTCCAGACCATCACGTAACTCAGGTTTCTGTCGGTGACCAGCGGCTGCAGCACCTGCGTCCACCATTGCGGCTCCCTGACGCACTCCTGTCCGGTCTCCGTCAGGGCATAGGGTTTGTCGCTTTCACGGGCCAGATCGCGAAGGATATCGAGGGCCCGGGCTGCAACCTCCCTGAAGTAGGCGATGTCGTCGAAGCAGTAGACGTCGGTTCCCCAGATGTCCACATAGTCATCCCCGGGATAGTAGGAGAGGTACTCTTCCCGCGAGGAGAGGTAGTTGGGTGCAAAGACGAAGAGCAGGTTGTGCAGATCATGTTCGCGAATCAGGTAATCGACCGTAAACCGCCAGAGACTTTTATACTCTTCGGCCGAAGCATAGGGGGCTCCCCACCAGAACCACTCCCCGTTGTTCTCGTGGAACGGCCGGAAAAGCACCGGGACCGGGGTCCCGTCCGCGGTTCTGAGGCTCCCGATGAATGCCGCCGCACGGTCCAGCCACTGCCGGTATCCGTCGTGGAGCGCTCCCCCGGGAAGCATCATGCCGACGACCCGGTCGCCCGGACTCCACGAGCTCTCCCCGTTGAGCGGATTGCGCATGTGCCAGCTGACGGTGTTGATTCCGCCCCGCCCGTAGGCGGCGACGATCTCCCGCCGGATCCGGTCAAAGGGGACTCCGTCGATGTTCAGCGAGTCCCCGTATTCTACCCCGCCGATGTCCCAGCCGTAGAGGCCCACCCGGCGGCCGCACACGCTCTCGACGTCCGACCGGTTCTCGTCCCCGGACCATCCGATACCGTATACGGTGGCATCCTGCTGTCCGAACAGCGTGTGGTTCCGTTGTCCGAATTCCCGGATTCGGAGATAGGTTTCATAAGTTTCCTCGGTCAGGCGGTCATCGACCGTCCCGATCCGTTCCCGTGCCGTGCACGCCGCCAGGAACAGCGGCAGGCAGATAAGCCATTTTTTCATTTTCGTTCAATCCATTATGAAGGTTCCGTAATCGGCTGTCCCGTTCGCATGCATCTGCAGCGGGCGCCACCACAACTGTGAAGGCTTGGTGTTGAGCCGGCTGTCGCAATCGACAAAGCCGATGTTGAGGTTGAACCGCCGGATACCCTCCGCCGCAAAGGAGAGCTCCGCTTCGAGTCCCGTCTCCGTAACGCGACAACAGGCACGGCAGCCGTCATCGATCTGCGAACCGGCAGTCAGCCCGATGCGCCGGGTCACACCCCCTTCCGGGGTGAAAAGGACGATCAGACGGTCCTGCAGCTGCTGCGGATCCCCGTCCGTAATGACCCGGTCATCCTCCGTCTCGATCCGCAGGATGATCCGCCCGGCCGACCGCGAGAGTTCAAACCGGAACTTGCCGTCGTCCGTCGAATGCCAGTCCCACGCCTCCAGGACCTCGAACGGATCGTCTACAAGCCACACACGGGGCTTCTCCCCGCATGTGCGGATGCAGTCCGTGAGCCATCGCTTGCCGGCCGAAGCCGCAACCTCCCTCCCCGAAATCCGGTAACTGCCGCGGCACGTGACGATGATCGGGTCGAGGCTGTCTATGGCCCGACGGGTGTCGAACACAATCTTCAGGGGAATCGTGTCGCTGCATCCGCCACCGACCTCCCGGGTGAATCCGGAGGGTTCGAACCGCCCTTCCGGAAGTGCCGGCGCCTCGAACGACACCTGCAGCGGGACATCCGAAGGATTGGTCAGCACCAGATCTGTCCCGAGGCTCCCGACCGTCTCCTCCCCGCTGACCGAAGGGATGACCTGCAGCCACTGCTCCCCGGCCAGTTGCTCGACCGGAATCCGGCTCCGTTCGTCCACGGCATCCAGCGGAATCACACGGCCATCGACCGAAATATTGCGGACTCCAACCTCGCCCCGGCGGACATCGACAATCAGGAAATGGTCGAACTCGCCCATCGAGATACCCCGCATGCGCGAATCTCCCCCCATCGTGGCCAGGTTGTAGTGGGGCCAACCATGTTTGTCCGCATGATAATAGCGGTGCGTGTGGCCGCTGAACACCGTGACGTTGCGGCGGGGAAGAAGCAGCTGTTCGATCCGCCGATAATTGGGGTCGCTGTCCGAAAACCACAGCGGCGAGTGCATGACGACAAAGACCGGACCTTCGCCCGCCGCCTCCGAAAGTACGGAGGAGAAATAGTCCGCCTGCCGGTCGGAAATCCCGACCCGCCCGTCGTCGAGCAGTTCTTCGCTGTTGAGCATCAGGAACAGGGCGTTCCCGATCCGAAAACTGTAGTAGCTCTGGCCGAAACGCTCCTCCCAGATCCGGGCCAGTTCCCGGTTGCTGTAGTCGTGGTTTCCCGGAACATAGAAGAAGGGCATGCCGAACCGGCCGCTCAGCGACAGGAACTCGTCCCATTGCCGGTTGGCATGCGCACGGTCGGTCGTGTATCCGTCGATCAGGTCCCCGACCGAAACGATGAAGTCGGGACCGTATTCGCGGATACGCTCCAGTCCCCTGCGGAAAACCTCCGGGCGTTCCCCTCCGGTCCGGTCAGCCGCTACGGCAAAGCGGAAATCCCCGGTCACGGACGGCGTTCCGGAAAAAGGCCGGGGAGCCGGAGCCCCGTCATAAAGGAACTGGGCTCCGGCCGAGAGAGGTACCAACAAGCAGAAAAGAAGCAGTCTCTTCATGACCCGAGGCGGCTAATCGACCAACAGCCGGAACGTGGGATGAACATCCCGTGCATGAAACATGTTGAGGCATTCGTAACCGGCCTTTCCGATCGGGCTCTCCGAAAGGACCTCCGTACAAGCATGCGGTTGGAGCGTGATGGATTCGGGCACCTTCCGCCCCTGCTTGAGGACAAGCTGGAATTCGATATCGGAGGTATTCTCGAATACATAGCGATAACAGCCGTCCGCCCGGCCGGACTCCTTACACCGGACCGAAGCCCGGAAGATCGCCTGCAACCAGCGCTCGGCACCGTAGAGGAAATTGTTGTCGTAAGCGACCGACCGTCGGTCGAACAGAGCCTCCCTGACCCCCTCCTCGGTCTGTTCGCGGGCGAAGACGAGGGTCACGGGGCGGTGGCTGTTCACCAGGTCGAACTCATAGAAGGTCGGCCCGTGGGTGTCCGACCCGGCAATCGGCGCCAGGTTTTTCTCTCCATACCACGTGAGCGTCTCCGGATAGCAGCCGTCCAGGTAGTTACAGATCTCGATTCCGTGCAGCCAACCCCTCTCGTGCATCCGGGTGTGGAAATCGAACCAGCAGGTCGAATCGGGCTGCTGGGGTTTCCAGCCGGGGTGATTCCAGATGATGAATGCCCCCTGCGACGCAGCCTCTTCAACCGCATCCCAGGCTCCCTGGTCCGTATATTCGGTGTTGAGCGGGTTCACGTCCTTCAGGAACAGGGCGTTCAGGTGCCCGGGAGGCATGCCGCGCGAGATCTCCCCGCCGCGGATCACAATCAACCCGGTGCCTTCGGCCGCCTCTTTGTAAAGATTGTACGACGTATTCAGATCGACGGGATTCGTTTCGGGGATTTTCCGACAGTAGTCCTCGATATGCTCCGTCACCGCAATGACGTGAATCCCCTCGTTAAGGGCCTCCCCGACGCGGACACTCGGCATGACGCTGCCGTCGGAATAGATCGTGTGCGTATGAAATTCGCACACCAGGGTCTTGTACCCCTCGATATCGGGGATCCGGATTTTCCGGATGTGGTCGTGTGCAAGGGCCGCCGACGAAAGGCAGCAGGCTAATGCACCGATGAGAATTGCCGTTTTTTTCATGATTCGGTTGATATTGGTAAATGGTTCATTGTCTTGTCGCAAGATATCCCCAGATGTAGGCGTTGGCGCCGATGTGTCCATCGACGACATACTCGTTCTGGAAGTCGCATCCGTAGATGTCGAAGTAGGACTCCGCCGTCGGCCACTCCATGCCGGAGGGGGTGCACTCGCGAGCCAGCCGCTCGGGGAACGAGACAAAATAGGGGGCAAAGACCGGCAGCTCGCAGGGACCGCACACCGTGATGCCGACAGGTGCCGGCTGCCCCGTGTGGCGGCTGTCCTCATGCAGCGGATGAAGGATCGGATTGCCCCCGAGCCCGGTCGTCAGGCACTGGTTCATCGGATTGGCTCCAAGCGTGAAGAGCATCGAACGGATCAGCGTCCTCAGGTAGCGGTCGTCGTGCGTCAGCGCATGTGCGTGGACCAGGATCTCCGACCCGGGGGCCGAAAAGGTCCCGGCCCAGCCGCCAAGCGCCCCACCCTTCACGCCGCGGGTGACGCCATAGGCGTTGCCTGTGGCCCGTTCGACAAGCGCATCCGCCTCCCTCACGATGAAATCGACAGCCTGCTTGCGCACCCGGGAATCGGTCGGCCGGTCGTCGAGCCGGGCATAGAGGAAGGCCGCTTCGGGACGGGCGGGATTCTCCTTAAAGCCGGAAAGAAACAGGTCGTGCCACTCCGGATCTCCGGTAACCCGATAGAGTTCCGCGGCAGCGAGGTTTTTCTCGACGGCAACCGCCTCTTCGATGCCCGGACGAACCCGGTCATGGCTTGGAGCCGACCGCCAGCGGCGCTCCTCCTTCATTCCCCACCGCATGGCCTTCAGAGCGCTTTCCAGATAGGTGTGGGCCAGCGAATGGCAGCCGTACCGGGTCAGGACATGAGCGGCCCGGGCCGCAACGCCCGCATAGATGTAGCTCGACACGTGGTCCGGAGCATAGGCTATCACCGTGAGCATGTCCTGCCACGAGGCGCACCCTTCGGCCGGGTGTTCCGAGCACTCGATGCCGCCGCGGATACCGCCGTCGGGGCACTGCATCCTGCGGTAGACGTCTATTTCGAAAAGCGCCTCGTCCACAATGTCGGGCAGGTCGTTGCCGCTCTCCGGAATACCCAGCGAGAGCGATGCAAAGGCTTCCGGTCGGAGCTCCGCCAGTTCCAGCAGCTTGCGGGCCGTCCCCTTCAGGTGGCGGTCCCAGTCTCCGGCATCCATCACGCCGCCCCAGGCCCCGGGAACGATCCGTTCCGTCTTCCCGTATACCAGCGTGTCGAAATTGTTTGTCTCCGTCCCCTCAGCATTGTAACCGTTGCCGCTGCACAGGTAGGGAGCCGTGGAGTGGTAGACTCTCGTCCCGTCGTCCGGATGGTGATCCCGGGCGCGGATAAAGTCGGTATAAGGCGGCAGCATCTCCACGCCGCTGCGTTGGTGATAAAGTCCCTTCATGGCCACATAAAAGGCCTCGTTCCAGGCCCCCGGCCCGACAACGAAGGGATAGCTGCAACCGACCCCGTCCACGGCAATCCGGTAGGATCCGGGGCTCCGGAACTCCGAAAAATCCATTACAAACAGGTCGCTCTTCGTGTGGTTGGGAGCCACGCCGACATTCTCTTCCCGTACCGCAGGCCATCGCATCCGAGTTTTACCCGTAAACACGGTATCGTGGCTGACGTTGTCGATGAGCCGGAAGGTCAGCCCCTCCGGATAACAGACCCCGCCGCCCGTTCCCGCCCAACAGGAGAGGTAAGCCTCCTTGAGCGGGTCGTCGCACCGAAATCCGGTCTGGTTCACATGAACCGCCTCGCTCCGGCACAACATCGGGTCGAAGACGAAATGGAAAGCAGTGGTCTCCAGATTGATTCCTTCGGTACGGATCAGATAGCCGTGCCCCGGGGCCATCGTCTCGGGAAGCCTGAGGTAGATGAAGTGTCGTGCCGTATGGAACATGCCCCCGAACCGCTCCTCCTCGGTCCAGTCGGTAGGTTTCGACTTGCGGTATACCGCAATGGGGGCGACGCCCCTGCCGAACGCGGGATCGCTGGCAGAGCGGACCGTATAGCTCTGCGTGCGACCGACGAAGGCTGTGTCCAGCGCGACGCCGATCAACCGTTCGTGTACCGACAGGATGTCGCGGTTCTTCCCGACGAGGTTCCCCAGCGGGAATCCGTTGCGGATCACCCGTACGGAGTAGTCCTCGCCCAGCCCGGTCTGCCGATTGACGGTCAGCGAATCGGCCGGATGGGGCGTATACCGAACCTGCCGGACGGGAAGGATCTCTCCCTCCACGATCTCCAGACAGATCAGGTCGGGTGCGACGGCCGAAACACGATCCACACGGGGCAGAGGCTGGCGGGTCCCGGTTTGCGGGACGGGAGCCCCGACCTTGCGGTCGCTCCACCGGACATCCTGCGCCGACAAAGCGAAGACGACACATGCCGACAGAAAGAGGGATATCGGAAGTTTGGGTCTCATGAGTTAGTTCCGTTTGTTACGAATCTTTTCGATCGGGACTCCGCCGTTACCAGGTACTCGGCTGTTTGAGGTTGGGATTCAGCCGGATCTGCTCCTGCGGAATCGGATAGTAGTAATACTGGTCCTTCCAGGCGCGGGTGCCGTCGCGGTCCTGACGGAAGCGGATGCGGCCCGAATCCCCGTGTTCGAGATAGAACGTCGCATCGCCGTTCTCATCCTTCAGGGCATGGATGATGAGCGAGTTCTGCACCTCCTCCGGAAGATCCGCAATCGGGCCCTTGTCGGACGCCTCGTTCAGGATGGCGATATCGAGAACGCCGTCTCCGGTCACGTCGTAGGCTCCCAGCGCCGGGACGTACATACCCTCTCCGGGACGGGCCATGAGTTCACCGCACTTCCACCGCATCAGGTCGTCGTAGCGAAAACCTTCACAGGCCAACTCAACACGGCGCTCCCTCCTGATCTCCAGGATGACTCCCTTGTTCGCCCCCGAGACGTTGGGATACATCTGCTCCAGCACCGGATCGATCGTGCCGTTAGCCGACTCCCGGGTGAGCGGAACCTCTATGCCGCCACGGCGGCGGAGCAGGTTCACCGTATTGTTCAGGTCTTCGTCGGTCAGGGTCCCCAGTTCGGCCTTCGCCTCGGCATAAATCAGCATCACCTCGCCCAAACGCAGCAACGGAATGTCACTCACGCAGGCATAGTAGAAACACTGCTCGGGCGTATCGGGATAGAACTTGATCTGACCGTATCCGCCATAGGGCGGTTTGCAGAGATAGGGCACACCGAACTTGATGTCGATCCATCCGGGGTATACCGAGGTCTGGGTCAGACGCAGGTCGCGGTTCTCGAACTGCTTGTCGAAGGTCATCGTCTCGTTGCCCGGAAGCGAGGTGAAAGGCGTGCCGTCGAGCATGAGGTAACTGTCCACCAGATCCCGGCTCAGTCCCCAGTTCAGATCGAGGACATTGTATGCGGTGAATTCGGAGAGCGCAGCCGTATGTTCGCGGAAAAGGATCATCTCGGAGTTGTCCTTCAACTCCTGCGAGTTGAACAGCGACTGATAGCTTCCCGAATGAAGCGAGAACCCGCCGTTGGCCAACACGTCGCCCGAGGCCTCCTCGGCCACCTTGAGGAAATCGTCCGCCCCTTCGATGCCGTGGTATTTGCGGAACGTACCCTCGTGGAGGGCAATGCGGGCCTGGAGTGTACGGGCCGCCCACACGCCGAACATCGTCCGGTCCTCGGCCGGCAGCATGTTCTTGACGGCGAAGTCGAGATCCTCCATGATCTTGTCCACCACAAAGACCCGGCTGTCCTGCGTCTTGTAAAGCTCCTCCGTGTCGGCATCCGTGAGCGGACGGTCGTACCAGGGCACGTCGCCGAACATCTTGACCTTCTCATAATAGAGATAGGCACGCATCAGACGGCCGAAGCCGATGTAATGATTGATCTCCTCCTCGGGGCCTTCCGCTCCCGAGGCATAGGTCAGGAAGTAATTGACGTTCCGAATGGCGGACCAGTCCCATACTCCGGCGCTGACGTTGTCCGGGGTCAGACCGCCGTAGATCATCTGCGAAAGGTCGCTGCGCGAACCTCCGTAGACGGAGACATTGTCGCAAACCCCGTCGTCGAGGCGGATGTCCAGATAGGCATAAAAGCCGTTGGTATAGGTCTTCAGGTCTTCGACGGTCTTGAAGAAGTCCTCCTGCGTCACGCTGTGGCGCGGGAACCTGTCCATGAATGCATCGTTGCAGCCGGCGGCGGTGAGCAGGCACGCAAGGCACAAATAGTTTAATATCGATTTCATAACAATGTGGTCTGTTTAGAAGTTCAGGTCGATGCCGAACGAATAGGTTTTGTTGATCGGATAGTTGGTTCCCGACAGGTTCTCGGGATCGAGGTTCTCACTCAGGTCGGTCCACAGGGCGAGGTTCTCACCGCTGAAGTAGACGCGCAGCTTCTCGATTCCGATCTTGGAGGTCCACTTCTTCGGCAGCGTATATCCGAAGGTCAGGTTACGCAGACGCAGGTAGGAAGCGTCCTGCAGGTAACGGGTCTGCGGAATACCCAGATCCCAGTAGTCTTTCTCGGCGATGTAGGATTTCAGGCGCGGGAAGTAGCCGTTCGGATTCTCGGGAGTCCAATGATCGAGGTTGCTCTGCAGCACGTTGGTCCACGGCTCGGCATAGACCCCCCAGAAAGTGAACTGTCCGGCAGGCGGATAGTAGTCCATCTGTCCGATTCCCTGGAAGAATACGCTCAGATCGAATCCCTTCCAGTCGAGATTGACGCGGAAGCTGTACGGCAGACGGGGCAGCGAGTTGCCGATGACCGAATAGTCGCCGTGGTCATCGAGCGTCCAGGCCTCCTTGGATATGGCGTTGTTACCGTCCAGGTCAGCAAATTTCAGATCGCCCGGTTCGATGGGACGCACGTCGAGGTAACCGGTCACCTCCGACTGGTCCAGCGCTGCGATCTCCTCCTCGTTGCGGAAGAAACCGGCACTGGTCAGGCCCCAGATCTCCCCGAGCTCCTTGCCCACATAAAGGTCGTCAAGGTTGCCGTTCGGGTTTTCGTACTTGGTAATGACCGCCTTGTTATTTGCGATCGTAAAGTTAGCCCCGATATTCAAGGGGGAGCCCAGCACCTCGAAGCTGTCATTGTATCCGAGGGTCAGTTCCCAACCGTTGGTCTTCAGGTTGGCTCCATTGATGCGGGGACTCGAAGTACCCAACACGCCGGGCAGCGTATAACCCGACACAAGCATGTCGCGCGTATCGCGGCGGTAGATGTCGAACGATGCCGTGATGCGGTTTTTCAAGAAGTTCAGGTCAATACCGAGGTTGCGGGTGGTCACCTTCTCCCACGTGAGGTTGCTCGACACCAGACCGGGAGCCCATACACCCAAGGGATAGCTGCCCCCGACGATCTGCCCGATGGGTTCGCTCGGCAGCGTTGCCAAATAGTCGTAAGCCCCGACATTCTGGTTGCCCAGCATACCGATCGAACCGCGGATCTTGAAGTGAGAGACAACCGAGGAGAGGGCGTCGAAGAACTTCTCGTTTGAAACCACATAGGCGGCCGAGAAAGAGGGGAAGAAGTCGAAACGACTCTCTTTCGGGAAACGGGAACTGCCGTCGTAACGGCCGTTGGCCTCGAAGATGTACTTGCCGCCGTAGTTGTAGTTGATGCGGTAGAATGCACCGCGAACCGCCCAGTCCTCCGACAAGCCGTTCACGAACTGGTTGCCCGAAGCGAGTCCCAGCGACGGGATGTTCGTGCTCACCAGATTGTCGCGCTTGGCATAGACATAGTCATAGATGTTGCACTCCTGGTTGAAACCCAGCAGCATCTCAAGGCGGTGTTTGCCGAACTCCTTGTTGAAATTGGTGTAGACATTGACGGCCGTATAGGTCGTCGGTGCGGTAATCTCCTCGACCCAGGGCACGACTCCGCCGTCCAATGCGGCATGAGGCGTATTCGGGCCCGCGCCGTAGTATTGCGACCACTCGGAGTTCTTCTCCGTCATCTGCTCCTTGCGCACGGTCACGTCCGCCTTTACGGTCCAGATATCCTTGAAGAGCGAGACGTCAAGTCCGAACGAAAGCATGACATCGCTGTTCTTCTGCACGTGGCGGCCGCCCGATTTGAGGTGCCCGATGATGTCGGCCCCATAATAGGTATAAGTGCCGTCGGGATTGTAAGGCGTAAAGAGTACATTGGTCTTGTTCACCTGGTAGAAGAGCGTCGCATACCCTTCGTTCTTGGCATACATGGGGGTATCGTAGGCTGCGGCCGTATAGGAGAGGTTGCTGGTCAGCTTCGCCCATTTGGTGAGGTTGAAATCGACCTTGCTGCGCACGTTGGCCCGGTCGTAGGTCTCATTGCCCAGCTTAAGGGCACCGTCCATCAGCATGTATTCACCCGAAAGATAGAACGAAGCCCTCTCGGTCTTCTGGGAGACGCTCAGGTTGAAGGTCGATGTGGCAGCCGGCTTGAACACGATCTTGTTTCCGTCCGTACTGCCGTAATACTCCCACCCTTCGGGGTTGTTGGGATCGACAACAGCAGCCGGATATTTGGAGGGGTTGTCCCGAACCTTCTTGGCATACTCGAAATCGAGCTCGTTGTACATGTCGTACCAGGGATCGCCCATGATATCCTTGTAGGTCACCTGGATATAGGGATCATAGCAGTACTGCGGAAGACGGGTCATCTGCCGATAGGACTGGTTGTAATGGGCGTCAATCTTCAGGTCGCTGGTATTCGCCGATTTGGTAGTGATCAGGATGACGCCGAACGAGGCGCGGGCACCGTAGATGGCGGCAGCCGAGGCATCCTTGATAACGGAGATATTGGCAATGTCGGCAGGATTCAGACGCGAAAGTTCGGCCTCAGTCACGGAGACGTTGTCCAAAATGATCAGGGGACTGCCTCCGTTGATCGAGGTTGTTCCACGGATATTGAAGTTCGACACGTCGTTCGGACGACCGCCCGTGGTGACGTTCAGGTTGCCGATGGCTCCCTGAAGCCCGGCTCCGATACTCGTGATCGGGCGCGACTCGAAGGCTTCGGCATTGACCGAGGAGATGGCTCCCGCCACATTGGCCTTCTTTTGGGTGCCGTATCCGACAACGACGATGTCGTCCATCATGATGTCGGTACTCTTCAATACGATATCCAGCACCGCATGGCCGGTCACCTGAACCTCCTGCGTTTCATAACCGATGAAACTGATGCTCAAGGTCGGCAATGCCACCGGAGAGTCCAGTGTGAAGGACCCCTCGATATCCGTCGTGGCCCCGATGGTGGGAGCCTGCGTAACGACGACGTTCACGCCGACCAAAGGTACTCCGTTCGCGTCGCGAACCACGCCTTTTACCGCTTGTTGCGCCATGGCGTACGGCAGAATTCCGAACAACAAGACTGCTGCGAGCAGCCATCTTCTCCATGTAAAACTATTCCTCATGATTTGATTTCTTGAAAAGGTTGGGAAAAACGGTTGATTTCAAGGAGCACCCCGGCTCCCGGACTGCAGGGTTTTAATGATTCATCCGAAATGTGCATAGGCTGTACTTGTTAGAGTTTTTCAGTTATATCGGTATATTGATGGTCGAAGGATGATCTGTTTTCAGATACAAAATTCGTCATATCCTGTGCTCTTTTTTTACATTTTAAGAGCTATAACTGACACTTAATTTCATTCACGGAAATGTAATATCGGAGAAAAAGCGCGACAATCGGTGCCGATTGCCTTCATGGACTTGACCCGATCGGGTATGGTTGCGGATGCGGGAAAATCCCACATAGCAAATATGATTACATGAAGTTTTTGTCCCTGTCACCACAAAAGCCATGGATTGCAAGGTCGAAAAGAAAAGAAGGATGAGGCGTACATCGGAAACACCAAGGTACGACCGTCGTGAAACAGACTCTCCGCGCTCCGTTTCTACGGAGCGCGAACATCGGATCGAAAGATTGGGTTGAAAAAACTACGGATATTTGTCACGGATACAACCTGCCTCCGCCACAAGCCCCCTGCCTCCACCTCACCGAAAGCGGACGCGGACTGTGCCCGACGGCCGTACACGCTCTGCCCAGCCCGGCATCCGGCAGGAGATTTCAGCCAAAGGCAGGTCCAATATCTGTAGACTTGCCGTAACAACAAAACGAAAACCGCGTTGCAGACATCTGCAACGCGGTTTCTGTGAGGTCTGAAGCGGACTCGAACCGCTGTACAAGGTTTTGCAGACCTTTGCCTAGCCACTCGGCCATCAGACCAACATGAAAATCCGTCCGTACCGGTACAACACAAACCCAACCTAAAATCAGCCCCGCCCTCTTCCGTATCACCGGTGTCGTCGCTGCGACCCGGGACCGAATCCGGGGCTGCTCCGGTACTTCGGGAGTGCAAATATACAAACATTTCTCATTTCTGCAAAACTTCCGGGCAACTTTGCGTTATTTCGAAAATATTTTCCCGTTATTGCGCAAAAATACCTACCTTTACTCTGTTGAATTTGTTTTGTCCGGCCATGACCCTCGAAGATATCGCCCTTCAGATGACCCCCGGCATCGGGGTGAAAGGCGCCGTCCATCTGCTGGAACACTTCGGCAGTGCCGCACGGATCTTCGCCGCTTCGGCCGACGAACTTACCGAAGGCGCCGGACTCCGGCCCGACATTGCCCGGCAGCTCCTGCAGCACAAGGCCTTCGCGGCCGCCGAGCGGGAGATCGCCTACTGCCGGCGCCACGGCATCGCCGTCGTCGCCTCGACCGATAGCGGGTATCCCCCGTTGCTGCGCGAAACGCCCGACTATCCCGCCGTTCTATACATAAAAGGTAACGCCGAGGCCCTCACGGCACGGTGTCTCACGCTGGTCGGCACACGCCGCGCAACTCCCTACGGGCAGGCGATGTGCGACCGCCTGGTCGGCAAACTCGCCGAACGGGTCCCGGGGCTCTGCATCGTCAGCGGCCTGGCCTTCGGCATCGACATAGCGGCCCACCGCGCGGCCCTCACCGCCGGAATCCCGACCGTCGCCGTACTCGCCAACACCCTCCCGGAGGTTACTCCCGCCCAACACACGGCCATTGCCCGCGACATCGTGGAGCACGGCGGAGCACTGGTCACCGAACTCCACTCGCAGACCCGGCAGAACGGCTCCTTCTATGTAGCCCGCAACCGCATCATCGCCGCGTTGAGCGCCGGGTGTATCGTTGTGGAGTCGCCCGACAGCGGGGGTTCGCTCCTGACAGCCCACTGCGCCGACTCCTACGACCGCACGCTGATGGCCGTGCCGGGTCGCGCCACCGACCCCATGTCCTCGGGCACGAACCACCTGATCCGCAACCGCAAGGCCCAGCTGGTCATGACGGCCGACGACGTGATCCGCGAACTGATGTGGGACCTCGGCACCGACCCCGCCACACTCCGGCCGAAACCCGCCACCCCCGAACTGACACGTGACGAGGCGGGATTGCTCGCCTGCTTCCGCACCGACGACCCGCTCTCGTCCGAGACACTCGGCGAGCTGACCGGACTCGACCCCGGGGAGCTCGCATCGCTGCTCATCGGGCTCGAACTGGCCGGAGCCATCCGCCAACTCCCCGGAAACCGATACATGAAACAATGAATCTGATCGATACACACTCCCATCTCTATGGCCCCGAGTTCGACGAGGACCGCGAAGAGGCGCTCGCCCGGGCTGCCGGGGCCGGCGTCGGGCGGCTGTTGCTCCCGGCTATCGACTCCGAGAGCCACGACCGGCTCTTCGACCTCTGCCGCCTGCATCCGCAACGGTGCGTGCCGATGATCGGCCTGCACCCCACGTCGGTCAATGACAACCCCCGCTGGCAGGAGGAACTGGAGTTCGTCGAACAGCTCCTTGCCGCACCGCCCGAGGGCATCCCGCCCTTCTGCGCCATCGGCGAGATCGGGCTGGACTTCTACTGGAGCCGCGACTTCCGCGAACAGCAGACCGAAGCCTTCCGCCGGCAGATCGAACTCGCCCTGCAATACGACCTGCCGATCGCCGTCCACACGCGCAACGCCTGGCCGGAGACCGTCGCCCTCATGCGCGAATACGCCGGGCGGGGGCTCCGCGGCGTCTTCCATGCCTACTCCGACACGCTGGAGACCTACCGCGAGCTGCGTTCGCTGGGCGACTTCCGCTTCGGCATCGGCGGAGTCGTGACATTCAAGAAGAGCCTTCTGGCGGCGATCGTTCCCGAGATGGAGCTCGACGACCTGGTGTTGGAGACCGACTGCCCCTACCTGACACCCGCACCCCACCGGGGCGAACGCAACGAGTCCGCCTACGTGCGCTTCGTGTGCAACGAGGTGGCCCGCCTCAAGGGACTTACGCCCGACGAGGTGGCCGACGCCACGACAGCCTCGGCCGAACGACTCTTCCGTCTGAACGGGAGCTCCTCCGGACAGGACGGCACAAAGCCCCGCCCCGCTCCGGCTCAAGGCTCCGAGACCGACAATCAGCCACACATACAGCCATGAAACGAGTACGCATCACCGTCGTCCGCAAGGTCTGCCACCGCGACCTGATCGCACGCTACGAAAACCCGATCGAACATGCCTGCGACCTGCAGGAGGGTCAGGTCTTCATCGCCGAGGGGTGGCAGCGGCCCGAGGGACTGTGCGAAAGCGCCTGGCAGACCCTCTCGCCGTTCGTCATGACGCTGGCCCACGGAGGTACGGACCTCTACGACGGGTGGATGAAAAACCCCGCCTCGGCGATGCTCTCCTGCAACGACGGCTTCCGTCCGGTGAGCTTTCTGGTCGAGGCACTCGACGAGTGACGAATACGACAAAACAAAGAGATACGACATGCGATCCTCCATTCTGATCATCTACACGGGCGGCACCATCGGCATGAAGACCGACGCCGCCACCGGAGCACTGGTGCCCTTCGACTTCAGCGGCATCTACGACGAATTCCCCTCGCTCAAGCGGCTCAACGTGGACATCGAGGTGCTGACGATGTCGCCGGTCATCGACTCGTCGAACGTCGCCCCGTCGAACTGGGTCACGCTCGCCGAGCTGATCCGCGACAACTACGACCGCTACGACGGATTCGTCGTCCTGCACGGCACCGACACGATGTCCTACACCGCCTCAGCGCTGAGTTTCATGCTCGAGAACCTCTCGAAGCCCGTGGTCTTCACCGGCAGCCAGATCCCCATCGGCGTGCTGCGCACCGACGGCCGCGAGAACCTCATCACGGCCATCGAGATCGCCGGCGCCCGGCGCGACGGCCGTCCGGTTGTCCCCGAGGTGTCGCTCTACTTCCAGAACCGGCTCTTCCGCGCCAACCGCACCACCAAGCGCAGCGCCGAAGCGCTGAGCGCCTTCCGCTCGTACAACTACCCGCCGCTGGCCGAGGTCGGCGTCAATATCGCCTACAACTACCCGGCGATCCTCCGCCCCGAGACCTTCGGAGAGCCGCTGCGCGTGGCCACCCGGCTGGCCGACGGCATCGAGGTCATCAAGCTCTTCCCGGGAACGGGTCCTGCGAGCCATGCTCTCGGCGCCCGGGCTGCGTGCCGTCGTGCTCGAAACATTCGGCGCCGGAAACGCCCCGACCAGCGAATGGTTCATCCGCACGCTGCAGGAGGCGATCGACCGCGGCGTGATCGTGCTCAACATCACGCAGTGCGGCGGCGGACGGGTCTCGATGGAGCTCTACGAGACGGGGTTGCGGCTGCAAAAGTCCGGCGTGCTGTGCGGTTACGACATGACCACCGAGGCGGCCGTCACCAAACTGATGTACACGCTCGGGCTCGGACTCCCGCGACAGCAGACCGAAGAGCTCCTGCGCAGGCCGTTGCGCGGAGAATTTACGGCATAGGACGTTGCACGAAACGAATTTTTTTCCTATATTTCGCACTGCTAACGTACCCCTACCGGTCGAAGTACCGGGGAAAGATGCGACAGAAGCAAAGCAACACAGTTGATTGACAGGGAGTTGTGCGAGTCCGGGAAGAAAATCCGGGATTCGGACATCCGTGTGGGGAGACCTCACGCAACCGCTGCAGAACAGGTAAAAAACGGCCGCGCGGACGGGAGGGAGGAAGAAAAAAATGATTTTTTAACAAAAAATTGAGCGATCCGGAACAAAAAACGGAGCGGAACGGAAAAACGGCCCGCCGGATACCCGGCCTCCGGTCTCCGGCCGCAACCCCGGGAAAGACAAAAACCAAAAACACAACTAATAAAATTCAATCAATCAAATCAATCATCTAACACAACTATGAAAAAACTGTTTTTGATTCCGTCGGTTGCCCTGACCGTTCTGGGTACCGTTAATGCGTTCGCGCAGGAGGCAGCCGCTGCCGCAGCCGAAACTCAGGTCGCAGGCGAGAGCATGCACCACATTCTGATGCAGAAGTTCCTCGAGGGCGGTTGGGGCTGGATGCTCCCGATCCTGCTCTGCTTGGTGATCGGTCTGGCCGTAGCCATCGAGCGCATTCTCTTCCTGTCGCTCTCGACGATCAACTCGAAGAAGCTCATCGCCAACGTTGAGGAGGCTCTCAAGAAGGGCGGTATCGAAGCTGCCAAGGAGGTTTGCCGCAACACCCGCGGCCCGATCGCCTCGATCTACTATCAGGGTCTGGATCGCTACGATCAGGGTCTCGACTCGGTTGAGAAGGCCGTTGTTTCCTACGGTTCGGTTCAGACCGGCCAGATGGAGTCGGGTCTTTCGTGGATCGGCCTGTTCATCGCCCTCAGCCCGATGCTCGGATTTATGGGTACCGTTGTCGGTATGATCGACGCATTCGACGCCATCCAGGCTGCCGGTGACATTAGCCCGACGCTCGTTGCAGGTGGTATCAAGGTCGCCCTTCTGACCACCCTCATGGGTCTTATCGCTGCCGTTATTCTTCAGCTGTTCTACAACTACATCATCGCCAAGATCGACTCGCTCGTAAACGCAATGGAGGATTCGTCCATCACGCTCATGGATATCCTGACGGCCTACAGCAAGAAATAATTGAACCGAACGCAAAAGTCAAAAGCAAATATGAAAAAGATATTTAACATATTGCTGGGCGTTCTGTTGGTCATCACGATTGCGCTTATGGTCTACGCGATCGCGACCGGAGGATCCGAGGCCGCAATCAGTGCAAACCTGATGTGGGGCTACTTCCTCTTCGCGTTCGCCGTCGCTTCGGCCATCTTCTGCGCGATCTTCGGAATGATCAAGAACCCGGCAGGCATCAAGGGAGCCATCCTGTCACTGGCTCTGGTCATCATCATCATCGGCGTGTCCTACTTCTACTCGGCCGGACACACGATCAACATCGTGGACCTTCAGAACAACGGATTCTTCGGCCACACCGAAACGGTCATCACCGAAACGAGCATTCTGGTGACCTATGTCGCTTTTGCGGCAGCCTTCGTTACGGCCGTAGTTACTGAAATTTGGAGTGCATTCAAGTAGAAAAAGGAATAGGCAATGGCAATAGATAAAAGAAAAACACCAGATATCAATGCTGGATCTCAAGCCGACATCGCCTTCCTGCTGCTGATTTTCTTCCTGGTAGCCACTACCATGAACACCGATACGGGTCTGGTCCGCATGCTTCCGCCCCTGCCTCCTGAGAACCAACAACAGGAGCAGATCAAGGTCAAGCAGCGCAACCTGTATCTGGTACTTATCTCGGGTAGTGGAAACATCATGGCAGGAATCGAGGGCAAGCAGAATGTGATCGATCTTCGCGAGCTCAAGGATCAGGTCAAGGAGTTCATCCTCAACCCGCTCGACAGCGAGGATCTGCCCGAGAAGAAGGACGAGGACATCGAGCTTCCGGACGGCAGTACCTGGACCTATCCCGTCAGCCAGGGCGTGGTTTCCCTGCAAACCACCCGCGACACGGGCTACCAGTCCTACATCATGGTACAGAATGAGCTCGCGCGCGCCTTCAACGAAGTGCGCGACGAGGTTGCACAGCGCAAGTTCGGTTCGAAGTTCGCAGAACTCAACGAAGAGCAGCGCAACGCAGTATCCAAAGCAGTACCTCTGAAGATTTCGGAGGCCGAACCGGTAAATATAAAGAAGTAAAGCCATGGCAGTAATGAAAAAGAAGGGCAACAAGGGTTTGCCCGGCATCTCGACCGCTTCGCTTCCGGACGTGATCTTCATGATCCTCTTCTTCTTTATGGTATCGACGACCATGCGTGATCAGGAACTGCTCGTCAGATACAAACTTCCGGAGGCAACCGAGGTACAGAAGCTCGAGAAGAAATCGCTCGTCAGCTTCATCCACATCGGACAGCCCACGCTGGCCATGCAGGCGCAGTTCGGTACTGCCCCGCGTATCCAGCTGAACGACTCCTACAGAACGACCCGGGACATCCTGGACTTCGTAGCCGCCGAGCGCGACAAGCTCAATGAGGCCGATCGCGCGGCAATGACCATCTGCCTCAAGGCAGACCAGGCCACGAAGATGGGTATCGTCACCGACGTGAAGCAGGAGCTCCGTCGGGCCAACGCCCTGAAGATCTCCTATGCGGCTTCCAAGTCGTTGGGATATTGATTCAGGGACAAACCAAACGAGAGAGCAGACCTTCGGGTCTGCTCTTTTTTTGTTTGCATGAAACGTTGGGAGACACAACCCGAAGAAGAGGAGAACAGGTGTAGAAACTGATAGGGACATGGGGGAGGCCGGAGGAGAACAGGACGAGATGCATCGGAGCCGCGAACAGGCGTTCTCAGACCAGAAAACAAGGGGAAGAGAGGGGCCGTTGCGAGCCAGCCAAAGCCCGAAAAGCGCAAAGGTGAGGTCTCGGAGGGAAAAGGGCAACCACACGCCACAACAGGCAGAAAAAGGCAGAAAAAAGGCCGTTCCGGTCAGAAAGGAAGCTCAAGCTGGTCGATCTCGTGGTTGAACGAGAGTCGATGGTGGGGAGTCAGACCGTATTCGCGAATGGCCAGCCGATGCTGCCGCGTAGGGTAGCCTTTGTTCTGAAGCCAGCCGTACTGCGGATACTCCTCAGCCAAACGGCGCATATACTCGTCACGGTGGGTCTTGGCAAGTACCGAGGCAGCCGCAATGTCGGCATATTTGCCGTCGCCCTTAACAATACAGCGGTAGGGGATGGTCAGCTGCGTACGGAACCTGTTTCCATCAATGAGCAGGAAGCCCGGAGCGGGATCGAGCCGGCCGACCGCCAGCGACATTCCTTCGAACGAAGCGTTCAGGATGTTGATCTCGTCGATGCGCGCCGCCGAAACCGCCTCGACTGCCCAGGCGACAGCCTCGCGCTCGATGACCTCCCGCAGCCGATCGCGGTTGCGCTCGGTCATCTGCTTCGAATCGTTGAGCCGCTCGTCGTGAAAATCGGGCGGAAGAATCACTGCCGCAGCAAAGACCGGCCCGGCCAGACAGCCGCGCCCGGCCTCATCGCACCCGGCCTCGAGCAGTTCGTATTGAAACTGGTTTTCCAACATCACACGACAAAATTACACAATATTCCCGCATTTTCGCTACTTTTGCCCCACAACCGCGCCACGATCATGAAATTCGACATCGCCCGACAGCAGCTCATCCCGGCCTTCCTCACGCTCCTCATACTCGCCGCCGTGGCGATGTGGGGCGCCGCGAAACGCCCGGCTGCGATGCCGCAATCCTTCTCGGAACGTGTAGCCGCATACAGACTGGACGCAGAAGCTGCGGAAAACGCAGAGTCCGCAGAGACTGCGCATGCTGCAGAGCACATGGAAGCTGCAGCGCAACCCGACCACGCGGCATCCGACCCGACAGCCCCGTCACCCGCTGCCCAGCAGCCAACTGCAGGTATGCCGGCCGGTTTCGCCCGCGACAGCCTCGCCCTGACCATCGGACCCGGGACAACCCAGACAATCCCGGCAATTTCAGCCCATACGGCTAGCCCGGGGCACGGCACGGAGAGCCTGCAGGCGACGCATCCCAACCAACCGATCGCCACAGCCGACTCGACGCATTCCGGGAGAAACGGAGCGCCCGTTGCCGACACGGAGATAACGACAGCCGAAGAGACAACAGCATCCGGAGCGGATCCGGAAACTGCGGAAGCCCTCACCGAAGAGCCTCACGACCGCATGATGATCCGCTTCCCGGGCGAATGGCTCGCCGACTTCGAGGCACACCACCCGGGCGGCTCCCGCTGGATCGGCGGACTGCTGATCCTCTTTACCGGACTCTGCATCGGACGGCTTACGGCACGGAACAACCTCTACTCGGTCGGCACGTGCCTCGCCATCCCGCTCTACGGCATCCTGCTCTGCGGCATCGGTGACGGCGCTTTCCTCTCTTCGTGCGCGGCTCCGGCTCTGCTGGCCCTCGCCACCAAGAACTACGCCCGCTCGTTCCGCAACGGATTCGGCTTCGACGCCATCTTCCGCGCCTCGCTCTACCTCGGGCTGCTGCCGCTCGTCGCACCCGCCGCACTGCCGCTGCTGTTGCTGCTGCCGTTGGCCGTACAGCTCTTCCGCAGGACGCTCCGCGAGCTCACGGTGGCCCTTGCCGGCGTACTGCTTCCGCTCTTCGTCCTCTGTTACATCAATTGGGGCGTCGGAGGCGATTTCGCCGCACCGCTGCTGTTGTTCGGCCGGCTACTCACCTGCGGCCCGCTCCCGACACCCGAAGCGCTTCTCCCGCTCCCAAAACTACTCTTTGCCGGTGCGGCCGTTGTACTGGGGCTCCTCTCCACCCTCTTCGTCTTCGCGGACCGCTACGCCGTAGGGACCAAACCGCGCTTCATCCTGCTCTTCGCGTGCATCACGCTGATCCTTGCATGCGGATCGCTCTGCAGCCCGGCCGCAACCGCCGAAACAGTCACGTTGCTCGCCGTACCGGTTACTTTGCTGCTCCCGTTCCTCTTCGTGCGTGTCCGCCGCCCGATTGCCGCACCGCTCTACGCCGCGTTGCTCGCCGTAGCCGTAGCCAACGTTATTTTGCAATAATATATTTAGTCATCTTCATGCTGTAAAGAGGTCTATTTACACAATTTCGCTTTTTTGTGTTATGGATTTTGACAAATTAAAAATTTAAAATTGTATATTTGAGACTGAACAAATGTGACGCAACTCTTTGTTCAGAAAAACTTAAAATACAATTCGCATGAAGAATTCAATGAATTCATCGGCCCAACAGCCGATGATCGTGAAGTATTTGGAATCGCTTCACAACGGAATCCAGTCCCAGATCCTGTCCCGCTATGCCATCGGCTACATCCTGCGCGGGACGAAATACATCTACGACGGAGATAAGCGCCAGACGCTTGCACGCGGCGACGTCTTCTACCTGGGGCTCGGACACCATTACATCGAAAACGTTCCCGACGGTAGCCAACCCTACGAGGAAGTGCTCTTTTACTACACGCCCGAGGACCTGCAGCGCATCCTCATGCACCTGAACATCACCTACGGACTGAACATATCGAACGAACACTCGTGCGAAAACTGCCGCAACCGCACCCACGTGGCCATGTCCGCATGGAACTCGCTGCGCAACTTTTTCGTCAATACGAACAACTATCTGCGCGACGAGGAGTTCCGCCACGACGAGACGGCCGAGAACATCAAGATGACCGAACTGATCTACCTGATCGCCTCGCACGAGGACTGCTGCATCAAGAGCAAGTTGCTGAGCAACGTCGATGCCGCCAAGGAGAACTTCGAACAGATCGTCTACGACCACATCTTCAAGGACATCTCGATCGAGGAACTGGCCCGGCTGACGCACCGTTCGCTCACCTCGTTCAAGAAGGAGTTCCGGCGCCACTTCCAGATGCCGCCCCACAAATGGTTCATCCGCCAGCGGCTCATGCACTCGCGTCTGCTGCTGATCTCGACGTCGAAGTCGATCTCCGAGATCGGCAACGAATGCACCTTCCCCAACACCTCGCACTTCATCAAACTCTTCAAGAAGGAATACCAGATGACTCCGGCCACCTATCGCCACCGCCACCAGAACTCCCAGACCGACGAGGTTCCGGCTGCTGCCGGCGAAGAGGTCTCCGTGCCGGAAAAGGCTGCGGAAAGCGGCGCGGAACGTTAATCAAAAACTTACGAACCGAAAGGAAATTAAAAAATCTTAATTACAATATGGTTTAAAAATCGCCTCAAAATTTCAAGAAATATCACAAAATATTTGCATTTCGTAAAATTCGATCTATCTTTGTTTCATCGAACGTGGGGTTCCCCACTCTCATTAACCTAACTAACCTAACCAGAGAGGTCCGTACCGGCAGGTGCAGGGCCTCTTTTCTTTATCCGACCGACCGACTCCGATTCCCGCAACCGATCCATTCCGCACGGCTTTCCGACCGGCATTCTCGCAAGAAACATGAAAAGGGTATAGGAATATTCAATCTTTTTCGTTATTTTTGCATCAATTGGAAAATAATGAACTTAAATGCCGAAGTTTTATGACAAGGTAGATGTCCTGAAAAAACCCGGATGGCTGAAGATCCGCCTGCACCGCACCCCCGAGTGGGCCGAAGTGCGGCACATCGTCGAAAAACACCGGCTGCATACAATCTGCAGCAGCGGGATGTGCCCCAACCAGGCCGAGTGCTGGAGCCGTCGCACGGCGACCTTCATGATTCTGGGAGACATCTGTACCCGCGGATGCCGCTTCTGTGCCACCCGCACGGGACATCCGCTTGCCCCCGACGCCGAGGAACCCGCCCGGGTCGCCGAAAGCGTCGCCCTGATGAAACTGAGGTATGTCGTCGTAACCTCCGTGACGCGCGACGACCTTCCGGACGGCGGCGCCCGCCATTGGGCCGCAACCGTCGAGGCCATCCGCGCACAGAATCCCGACGCCGTAATTGAGCTCCTTATTCCCGATTTCGATGCGCGTCCCGAACTCGAAGACATCGTGATCGCATCGAAGCCCGACATCATCGGGCACAACATCGAGACCGTCGAGCGACTGACTCCCCTTGTGCGTTCCAGGGCGAAGTACCGCACCAGCCTGGAGACGCTGCGCTACCTCTCCCGACAGGGCGTGGTGACCAAGAGCGGACTGATGGTCGGACTCGGCGAGACCGATGACGAAGTATTGCAGACCCTCCGTGACCTGCGCGAGGCAGGTGTGAGGATTGTGACGCTCGGTCAGTACCTTCGGCCGACTCTGGAGCATTACCCCGTTGCGGCGTACATCACTCCCGAAAAATTCGAATGGTACAGGCTCCGAGCACTGGAGATGGGCTTCGACTACTGTGCGAGCGCACCGTTGGTACGCTCCTCGTACATGGCCGAAGAGGCGCTCCGAAGTGTGAAAAGTTTGTAACGGATGAAGGCATACTGCCGGGACCTCGGCCTGATGGATTACAAAGCCTGCTGGGATTTGCAGCAGGAGTTGTTCGACGCCCTCGTTGCCCGCAAGCGGGCGGAGCGGGACGCCGGAGGCAGCACCGTATTCCCCGCCGGAAACTCCGCAGAGGAGCACTCCGCAACGGAAGACGATCCCGTCGGCACGGTCCTGCTCGTGGAGCACCCCCCGGTCTACACGCTCGGCAAGAGCGGACATGCGGAGAACCTGCTCATCCCGCGCGAGATGCTCGAGCGGATGGGTGCCCGCTTCTTCCACATCGACCGCGGCGGCGACATCACCTTCCACGGTCCGGGGCAGCTGGTCTGCTACCCGATCCTCGACCTCGAGCGGCTCGGCATCGGGCTGCGCGCCTACATTGCCGCTCTCGAAGAGGCCGTCATCCGCACCGTCGCCCGCCAGGGTATCGAGGCGGGCCGCATCGACGGCGCCTCGGGCGTCTGGCTCGGCAAGGGGGTCACTCCCGGCGGAAAGGGGCCGGTGCGGAAGATCTGCGCAATAGGAGTGCGATCGTCACGTTATGTTACCATGCACGGCTTCGCGCTCAACGTATCGACCGACCTGGCGTGGTTCTCGCGTATCAACCCCTGCGGCTTCACCGACCGCGGGGTGGCGTCGATCCTCTCGGAGACGGGCCGAAACGTCCCGATGGAGGAGGTGAAACGTTCGGTTGTGGAACTTTTAAGTGAGATATTAAATGTTAAAATATATAAACAATAACACGTATGCCTATAGAAAAACGCTGGGTAGTGAAGCCAGAGGGCGACCCCGCGACGGTAGCCATGCTCGCTGCCGCGCTGCGGATTTCGCCTATCCTGGCCAATCTGCTCGTACAAAGAGGCATAGACACCGTAGACAAGGCGGAGAAGTTCTTTAAACCGAGCCTTGCCGACCTGCACGATCCGTTCCTGATGAAGGACATGGAGAAGGCGGTCGAGCGGGTGGGACAGGCCGTCCGTAACAATGAGAAGATCATGGTGTACGGCGACTACGACGTCGATGGCTGCACGGCCGTCGCGCTGGTTTACAAGTTCCTGCGCCAGATCGGGCACAAAAACCTGATGTTCTACATCCCCGACCGGTATACCGAGGGATACGGTATCTCGATCAAGGGAATCGACCTCGCCGCCCGCAAGGGCGTGGGGCTGATCATCGCCCTCGACTGTGGGATCAAGGCCACGGAAAAGGTCGTCTATGCAAAGTCGAAAGGCGTGGATTTCATCATCTGCGACCATCACCTCCCGGCCGAGGAGATTCCCCGCGCCGTAGCCGTTCTGGACCCCAAGCGGGTCGATTGCTCCTACCCGTTCGACGAACTGTCGGGTTGCGGCGTGGGCTTCAAGCTGGTGCAGGCCTATGCCCAGCGCAACGGGATCCCGTTCGAACAGATCCTGCCGCTGCTGGACCTTCTGGTCGTCTCGATCGCCTCGGACATCGTGCCGCTGGTGGGCGAGAACCGCATCCTGGCCTATTTCGGTCTGAAGAACCTCAACCGCGAGCCGTCGAAGGGGCTGCTGTCGATCATCAAGATCTGCGGTCTGGACAAACACAACATCACCATCGACGACATCGTCTTCAAGATCGGTCCGCGCATCAACGCCGCCGGGCGCATGCGCATGGACGAGAACGACGAGAACGCCTCGCCCTCGGGCGGGCATGCGGCCGTCGAGCTGCTCATCGAGGGCAACGAAAGCGTGGCCGAGGAGTTCGGCAACGTCATCGACTCGTACAACAGCGACCGCAAGTCGATCGACCGCTCCGTCACGCAGGAAGCGCACGACTACATCGAGCGCAACCCCGAGATGAAGACGCTCAAGAGCACGGTGATCTACAACCCGAAATGGATGAAGGGCATCGTGGGGATCGTGGCCTCGCGTCTGATCGAGACCTACTACCGCCCGACGGTGGTACTCACGATGAGCAACGGGTTTGTCACGGGCTCGGCCCGCTCGGTGCCGGGCTTCGACCTCTACCAGGCCGTCGAGTCGTGCTCCGACCTGCTCGAGAATTTCGGCGGTCACATGTATGCCGCCGGGCTCACGATGCGTCCGGAACACGTCGGGGAGTTCACGCGCCGCTTCAACGCCTACGTCGAGGAGAACATCGACCCGCAGATGCTCGTTCCGCAGGTCGATATCGACAGCGAGCTGCTCTTCTCGGACATCACGCCGGCCTTCCGCCGCGACCTGAACCGCTTCCAGCCCTTCGGTCCCGGCAACACGGCCCCGGTATTCGTGACCTACGGCGTGAGCAACCACGGCGACGCCAAGCTGGTCGGCATGGAGAGCGAGCACCTGCGCATGGATCTCATCCAGCGCCAGAAGCCCAACACGCGAATCCAGGCGATCGCCTTCCAGCAGCCCACCCACTTCGAGTGGGTACGCTCGGGACGCCCGATCGACGTCTGCTACCAGATCGTCGAGAACCACTACCGCGGCACGGTGACCACCCAGCTGCGCATCAAGGACATCAAACCGGTGCACCACCACAACAGGTAGCACCGCCGCACAAACAGACGGAAGCGGTCCGGAAGTGATCCCGGACCGCTTTGTCGTTTTACCTAAGGGCCGTCGGAGGCCTCTACTCGGCGAAGACCACCACCCGGCTGTTGGGCAGGTCGGGCACATAGACCACGCCGTCGGCCACGGTCATGTCGGCCGGGCCCGCGAGCGGCTGCTCCAGCTCAATGGCAACGGGCTCCACGGCGCGCGTCGCCAGATCGATGCGCGAGAGACCGGCCGGCGACCAGTTGGTCACGTAGAGCGACTTCCCGTCGCCCGAGAAGGCGATGCCGTCGTACTGCCCAGGAAGCGCGACGAAGGGCTCCGCCACGGGGTTGGACAGGTCGGCAATGCGGTAGATGACGTGCGCGTCGGTCGTCTGCCCGTCGGCAGGGTAGGAGGCGATGTACATCGCCCCGTCACGGATCACCAGCCCGTTGGGCCCGGGAATCTCCAGCCACGGCTCGGGAGTGCCGACAACCGCCGGATCGGAGATGTCGAGGCGGAAGATGCGCCCGGTGTTGGTCACCGAAGCGTAGAGCACGTCGCCGTCGGCCGCCAGGTCATTGACGAAGAGCTCGCCCTCGGGGAAGGAAACCACCTGGGGAGCGGTCCCGGGTTGGTTCAGGTCGTAGACCACCACCTTGTTCACGTCGCAGACGAACAGACGGCCGTCGCGGAGGAACATGCCCTTGGGCGCCGAGAGGTTCCCGTCGGCCGGGATCACCACCTGCGGAGCCTCACCGGCCTTGTAACGGACGATATAGCCCTTGCCCTCGCCGTTGAGCGGGTTGAGCTCTTCGGTCCCGAAGTTGGCGATCAGGACGCCACCCTCATAGGGATAGGTACTCTCGCAGAAACGCAGCCCTTCACCGACCGTCGTCACCGGGGCCTTCGTCGCCTGTTGGCCGCATGCGGCCAGCATCAGAATCGCCGCCGAGGCGGTCGCAAACATCGGTTTTCCTTTCATTCTTTTCACATTTTTAGGGTTTGACAAGATAAGACCCCCGGGCCCCGGGGTCCGATGCTCCGGAGCCTCTACGGCCGCCTCCGGGTCGGGAATCAGAGGCGGATGATCCGCTTCGCATCGTCCGTTTCGGGCAGCGGCGCGGGATGGAAGTCGGAGTAGCCGAGTGCAATGACGCACAGGGGCTCGCAGCCTTCGGGGATCGGCAGGAAGGTGCGCAGGTAGTCGGCCGCCTGCTCGCCCTCGGGATCGTCCTTGCGGCGGGGCCGCCCACAGACATGCACCCAGCACGAACCCAGCCCTTCGTCCACGGCCGCAAGCTGCAGCACGGTGGCCGAAATGGCGGCGTTTTCACGCCACAGATCGCTCGTCGTCGTGTCGCCGAGCACGACCACGGCTGCCGGCACGCCCTTCAGGAATGCCGACCCATAATCGCGCATGTCGGCCATGCGGGCCACCAGCGCGGGGTTGTCCACTACGAGAAAACGCGTCGTGCGCGTATTGCGCGCCGAGGGGGCCGTGAGGGCTTCGGCCAACATGCGGTCCATCACGTCGCGGGGAACCGGACGGTCCGAATACTTGCGGATCGAACGGCGTTGTGCTATCAGGCTCTTGAACTCCATAATTCCGAGGTTTTTCGGGGTTTCTGCTTGCAAAAATAGCAAAATTTGGATATTTTTGAAGTTCACAAACTGCGGGAACCATGGATTTCAGATTCACCATCGCTTTGATCTACGACTTCGACGGCACGCTCTCCCCGGGCAACATGCAGGAGTATGACTTCATTCCGGCCGTCGGCAAGAGCAACAAGGAGTTCTGGACCGAGGCCAACACGCTGGCCGAGGAGCAGGATGCCGACATGGTCCTCACCTACATGGCCCGGATGATCCAGGAGGCCAAGTCGAAGGGACTGTCGCTGCGCCGCGAGGCCTTCCAGGAGTCGGGGCGCCGCGTGACGCTCTACCGCGGCGTGAAGGAGTGGTTCGGGCGCATCAACCGCTACGGCGCCGAGCGGGGCATCCGCATCCTGCACTACATCAACTCCTCGGGCCTGAAGGAGATCATCGAGGGGACGGAGATCGCCCACGAATTCCGGAAGATATACGCCTGCTCGTTCCTCTACGACGTGGACGGCATCGCCTACTGGCCCGCCGTGGCGGTGAACTATACCAACAAGACGCAATTCATCTTCAAGATCAACAAGGGGGTCGAATCGGTCTTCGACTCGAAGCTCGTGAACCGCTACATCCCCGAAAAGGAGCGTCCCGTTCCGTTCCACCACATGATCTATGTCGGCGACGGCACGACCGACATCCCCTGCATGCGGCTGGTGAAGAACTTC
>ENA-ORRR01000253-ORRR01000253.1-human-gut-metagenome-genome-assembly--contig:-NODE-253-length-56177-cov-3.52995_pt1 | contig 56177 bp, 71 predicted proteins | sample MGYA00242182_ERZ509148 | MGnify/ENA primary metagenome ERZ509148 (study PRJEB26280, sample SAMEA2338674) | human gut metagenome | biome: human gut; feature: human-associated habitat; material: faeces... | reverse complement strand
ATTCCCATTTGGCGTTTCAACCTTTTCGGCGACTTCACCTACCACTGCTATCTGACGGACAACTTCCGCGCCGGGCCCCATGCCCCGTCCCGGTCATTCATGTCGCTGGGCTGCGGCCTGTCGTTCAACTTCTGACGCCGTCCGGGGCGGGGTAGTGGCCTCCGTCCGGATTTCCCCCGGCCGCGCCGCATCCGTCCCGGCTCAGAGCAGCCCGGCCTCGTAGTAGATGATGATCTGCTCGATCATGCGGTCCTCCCCCTCGGCGTCGTATTCCGACTTGAGGTTCTGCCCGAAGATGCGCGAGACGCTCTGCCAGAACCCCGCCACGAAGCCGCCGCGGAATTCGCGCAGCACCTCGTAGGCCGTGTACTCCGTCTCGCGGTCGATGAGTTTGAGCAACACGCGCCCTTCGGTGCGGGTCATGCGTTTGAGAATGGGGGTGTACTCCTCCTTGATTTCGTGATAGACCTGCCGGATGTAGGCCTTCTGCTCCTTGCGGTTCGGCAGCTGGCCGAGCCGCTCCTCCATCTCCGCGAGCTTGCGGCGGGCGATCTTCGAGACGGGGTAGACCCGTTTGACGGCGCGGACGAGTTTCTGGTAGCGGCGCAGGTCCACACCCCGGCTGAATACGGGCACCGGAAGGATGAGGATATGTGCCAGCGAATCTCCCTTTTCGAGAATCCACTCCTGACGCAGGAATCCGCGTCCTCCCTGAGCCTGCGCTCCGGAGAGGGCGGCCGTCAGGGCCAGCAGCAGGATGCACCATTTTTTCATCTCGCGGAAAAAAACTATCTTTGTCCGGCCTCCGGATCCGCTCCGTGGGGCTTCCGGACAAAGATACTGATTTTTTATGGATATTACGATGACACAGAAACTGGAAAAGGGACTTTCGGCCACCGCCACGACGACCGTGACGGCTGCCAATACGGCCCTCGTGATGGGCTCGGGCGATCTGGAGGTCTTTGCGACCCCGTCGATGGTCGCCCTCATGGAGCATGCGGCGATGACGGCCGTGGCCCCGGCGCTGCCCGAGGGCTCCACGACCGTGGGTGCCGAGATGAACACCACGCACATCAAGCCGTCGGGACTGGGAGCCTCGGTCACGGCCACGGCGATCCTGACCGAGGTCGATGGACGCAAGCTGACCTTCAACGTCGGGGCGCGCGATGCCGAGGGATTGATCGGCGAGGGCGTTCATGTTCGTTACGTGGTCGATCGCGCGCGGTTCATGGCCAAACTGTCGAAGTGACTTGCCGCCGGCTCCGGTGCGGAGCGCGGCCTTTCAAACGGGGTCTCCAGTCGGGAGATCCCGTTTTTTGCCTCTTTTCGGACCCGAATGACATGAATTCGTACTAAATATATCCTGCTTCGGGAGACAGTCTTGGCCCGAATGAACTATTTTTGTATCCCGAAAAAGCAAAACCAAGTCAAACAATCAAACTGTTCACCTTATGAAAAGAACCTTGCTCGGTCTTCTCGCGCTGTGCATGCTGACGCCCGTAGGGGCTCAGGAGCGCGACAAGGCCTATCTGGTTTCGAACGCACATTTCGATTCCCAGTGGAACTGGGACGTGCAGCGCTCGATTCTGGAGTACATTCCGAAGACATTGAACCAGAACCTGCATTTGCTGTCGCAGTACCCGGACTATGTCTTCAACTTCGAGGGCGGTATCAAGTACCAGTGGATGAAGGAGTACTACCCTCACCAGTACGAATTGATCAAGCGTTACATCCGCGAAGGCCGCTGGCACATCACGGGCAGTACGTGGGACGCTACGGACCCGAATATCCCGTCGGCTGAGTCCTTCACGCGCAACATCCTCTACGGACAGCACTTCTACCGCTCGGAGTTCGGCGTCGAGGGTACGGACATCTTCCTTCCGGACTGCTTCGGCTTCGGGTGGACACTTCCCACGATCGCCGCACATTCGGGCCTGATCGGCTTCTCGACGCAGAAACTGATGTGGCGCCACCGGCCGTTCTACGGATCGAGCAAGATTCCGTTCGAGATCGGCCTCTGGCAGGGCATCGACGGCTCTCGGATCATGGCGGTGATGGATGCGCACAACTACACGACCAAATGGCGCTATGAGGACCTGAGCCAGAGCGATTATCTCTCGGGCATCACGTCAAAGAGCCCGATCCGGACGGTCTACCACTACTACGGTACGGGCGATACGGGCGGCGCTCCGACCATCGAGTCGGTTCGTGCCGTCGAGGCGGGCGTGCACGGCGACGGTCCCGTCAAGATCATCAGCGCCACGAGCGACCAGCTGTTCAAGGACTACCTCCCGTACGACGCCCATCCGGAACTTCCGGTGTGGGACGGCGAATTGCTGATGGATGTCCACGCCACGGGTTGCTATACGTCGCAGGCTGCGATGAAACTCTACAACCGGCGCAACGAGCTTCTGGCCGACGCTGCGGAGCGTAGCGCCGTGGCTGCGGACTGGCTGGGCGGTGTCTCATACCCGCGCGAACTGCTCACGGAGGCGTGGAAACGGGTCATCTGGCACCAGTTCCACGACGACTTGACGGGTACGAGCATTCCGCGGGCGTATGAGTTTTCGTGGAACGACGAGCTCCTGTCGCTTCAGCAGTTCGCCGGTGTTCTCACGACTTCGGTGGGCAGCGTGACCCGCTCGCTGCGCACGGACGTGAAGGGTACCCCGGTCGTTGTCTACAATGCTGCGGGTTTCCCGGTTCGGAATCTCGTCGAGGCCACGGTGCCGTCGCGCAGTGACCGTGTCACGGTCTACGACGCCCGGGGCGAACGGGTTCCCCATCAGATCCTGGGCTTCGAGAACGGGCTCCTGCACGTGCTTTTCAGCGCGGAGGTTCCCGCTGCGGGCTATGCGGTCTACGAGGTCCGCGGAGGCGGCAGCCGGACCGTCGCCTCGGGGCTGAAGGCGGAGGACCGGACGCTTGAGAACAGCATCTACCGCCTTACGCTCGATGCGAACGGCGACATCTGCTCGATCGAGGACAAGCGCTCCGGCCGCGAACTGGTCGAGAAGGGCAAGTCGATCCGCCTGGCGCTGTTCACCAAAAACGAGTCGTTCAGCTGGCCGGCGTGGGAGATCCTGAAGAAGACGCTCGACGCGGATCCCGAGCCGATCTGCGGCGACGTGAAGATCCGCGTGGCGGAACAGGGCCCGGTACGTGCATCGCTGTGTGTGGAGCGCACGCACGGGGAATCGACCTTCCGGCAGTACATCACGCTGACCGAGGGAGGTCAGGACGACCGCATCGACATTGTGAACGAGGTGAACTGGGCCTCGACGGATGCCCTTCTGAAGGCCGAGTTCCCGCTGAGCGTGTCGAACCCGAAAGCAACGTACGACCTGGGCGTGGGCTCCGTGGCCCGCGGAAACAATACCGATACGGCCTATGAGGTCTACGCGCAGCAGTGGGCTGACCTGACGGCCGAGGACGGGAGCTACGGCGTTTCGGTGCTCAACGACTGCAAGTACGGCTGGGACAAGCCCGATGACCATACGCTTCGACTGACGCTGCTTCACACGCCCTCGACGCGCGGGGGCTACAGCTACCAGAACCGCCAGGACTACGGACACCACATCTTCACCTACTCGATCGTGGGACATGACGGTGATTTCCGCCGCGGGGGCACGGTCCGCAAGGCCGAGGTGCTGAACCAGCCTCTTCGAGCCTTCGTCGCCCCGAAACACCGGGGAACGCTGGGGCGCAGCTTCTCGTTCGTGGAGTCTCTGAACGAGCACGTGGCGCTTCGCGCGCTCAAGCAGGCCGAGGATTCGGAGGACTACGTCGTCCGTTTCTACGAGACCTCGGGCCAGGCACCGCAGCAGGCTGTAGTGCGCTTCGCCGGCGAGATCGTGGAGGCCGAGGAGCTCAACGGCAACGAGGCGCCGATCGGCGGCGCCTCGTTCTCGGGCCGGGAGCTTCGCTTCACGGCCGCGCCCTTCTCGATGAAGACCTTCCGCGTGAAGCTCGCCGCCCCGGCACAGGCTGTCGCTCCTGCGGCTTGCCGCCCGGTAGCGCTGCCGTACAACCTGAAGACGGCCTCGTACAATCCGTACCGTTCGGATGCCAACTTCGACGGCAAGGGCAACTCGTACGCAGCGGAGCTCTTCCCCTCGAAGATCGAGTACAGGGGTATCGGCTTCGAGTTCGGCAGCCCGGAGGCGGAGAACGGTGTGAAGTGCCGTCGCGATACGATAGCCCTTCCTTCGGGCGACTACGACAAGCTCTACCTGGTCGTTGCCTCGACGCGCCACGACAACCGGGCCGTCTTCACGGTGGACGGCGAGGAGCATGAGGTGGTGGTTCCCTACTACGGCGGTTTCATCGGCCAGTGGGGCCACACGGGCCATACGGAGGGCTACCTGAAGCGTGCGGACGTGCTGTTCTGCGGGACGCACAAGCACGACATGATCGCCAACCGGGATGTACCCTACGAGTTCACCTACCTGTTCTGCACGGGCATCGACATCCCGAAAGGTGCCCGCGAACTTATTCTTCCGGACGACCCGCGCATCGTGGTGTTTGCCGCTACGGTGGCCTCGGATCCCAACAATGCCGTGACGCCGGCGTGCGACCTGCTGCGGGTTTCGCTTCCGGAGAAGGGCGCCGATGAAGGTGAGCAGGCCAACCGGAACCTGGCCTTCGACCGGCTGGTTGTTGCCCGTTCGGGAGAGGTGAGCAGCGAGGAGCGTGCCGAGTGTGCTCTGGACGACAATGCGGAGACGAAGTGGTGCGACGTGAGTGGTGCCCGTCCCAAATATATTACGGTGGATCTGGGCAAGGTTCAGCCGATCCGGGGCTGGTATGTGATGCATGCCGGTCTGGAGTCGCTGGACTACATCACCAAGGAGTACAGCCTGGAGGTTTGTACGACGCCCGATGGGGATTGGCAGCGAGTGGATACGGTCCGGGACAATACCTCCCTGGAGACGGACCGTCTGCTTGCTACGCCCGTCGAGGCACGCTACGTGCGCCTGCTGGTCACCAAACCCGACCAGAGCGAGGGCAACACCACGCGTATTTACGAATTCTCGGTATATTGATCCGGGTGTAGATTGCCGGTTACGCTGCGGGCGGGGATTCCGAAGGGATCTCCGCCCGCAGTCGTTTTCCGGAACCTTATTGCTGCTCTCCGTCTGCCGGGGAGGCTGTCAGCCTGTGCTCCGGCCGTTCGGACGCCCCGTTCGCCGCACGGAATCCCGAGGGGGAGACACCCGTCCGCCGCAGGAAGAACTTCCCGAAAACCGACTGGTCCGAGAATCCCAGCGTGTCGGCGATCTCCTTGATGTCGAGGTCCGTGCATTCGAGCAGTTTCTTCGCGTCGGCACAGAGCAGTTCGGCAATCTGGTCGCGGACGGTCCGTCCGGTGGTCCGGCGGACGATTCGGGCGAGGTACGTCTCCGAGATGTGTAGTTGCCGCGCGTAGAACCCGATGGTGTGGCATGCCCTGTAGTGCCCGACCAGCAGCCGTTTGAAACTGCGGAAGATCTCGTCGGCATGCTTGACGCTGACAGGCCCTTTGCCGTTGGTCCGGCTCACCAGGTCGGTGATCTGGAGCAGCAGCACCCCGCAGAGGTGGCGCAGCATGCTCTCGCGGCAGGTCCGCACGCTTTGCGGCAGTCGGGCGATGAGTGCGAGGGTTTGCCGGAGCAACCCGGCCTGTCCGGCGTCGAGGTGCAGGAACGGCATGTCACCGTCGCCGCGCAGCCACGTGAGCTGCTGGTAGAGGGGTTGTCCGTCGGGCAGGCTGTCGAAAAATTTCGGGGCGATGTAGAGCAGGTCTGTATCTCCTGCCGTACCGCAGGTGTCGATCAGGCCCGTCACTCCGGGCGTCAGCATCAGCAGGTCGTCTTCCGAAAGCTCCGTCCGGTTGCGGGGCCCCGTGAAACGGACCGTACCCCCGTTGCACAGCAGCACGTAGAATCCGTTGCCGATTCGTTCCGGTCCGGTTTCAGCCAATATTCCGTGATCGATTCTGCGGTATTTGAGCCGCTCGTAAGTCTCGTCCGGGTATGGAGTTGTGGTTGCGAGGCGCGGATGGTCCATCAAGTGAGGTTTTTGACGTGCAAAGTTAGTTATTGTTTCGTTTTTGACGAATACGGGTCGTCTTTTCTCGCCGTAAAATCCGAAAAATAGCCCGATCTTCGCACCCTCAAAAGACATATTCATGAATGTATATCTTCTTCGTCGTTATCTGTTGTTCGTCGTTTCGTTGTTTATCAACGCTCTGGGTGTCGCCTTCATTACCCGGGCGTTGCTCGGCACCTCTCCGATTACCAGTGTTACCTATGTACTGAGTCTCTTCACGTCGCTGACGATGGGCGAGTGGACCATCATTGTCAATGTGGGGTTCGTCTTCCTGGAACTTTTCTTTATGACGCGCAATGACCTGCGCACAGATCTTCGGATCTATCTGCTTCAGATTCCCATTTCGTTCTGTTTCGGTTTGTTCATCGACGGAGCGATGAGCCTGCTTTGGTGGGTTGAGCCGGTTGAATATTTCAGCAAACTGGGATATCTTCTCGTGGGGTGTGTCGTTTTGGCCGTCGGTATTGCGTTGGAGGTCAAGGTAAACGTGGCCATGACCTCGGGCGAGTACTTCGTGCGCGCCATCTCGCGTCGCATCCGTCGCGATTTCGGGTACGTCAAGCTGGGCTTCGACGTGGCGCTGGTCCTGATTGCGTGCGTCCTGTCTCTTGTCTTCATGTCCGTCATCGACGGTGTGCGCGAAGGTACGGTCATCGCTGCGCTCGTCGTAGGTCCCATCGTCCATTTCGTCAGTCCCTTCTACGGGTGTCTCGACCGGTGGATTTTCGAAACCCCGCAACCCGCAACCCCGACGGCGCCTGCCGGACAGCGCCCTGTCGTCATCGCCATCGCCCGCGAGTACGGCGGCGGCCACCTGCTGGGCGAGATGCTCTCGCGTAAATTGGGCATCAAGTTGTATGACAGCGAGTTCATCCGTATGGCTGCCGAGCGGAGCGGCATCGACGAGGAGTACATCCTGAAGAACGAACAGTCGATTCCCTCCTTCTGGCTCAAATGTGTCTTTTCGCAAAGCGGAGGCATTACCCCGGAACGCGGCCTTTCGGCCGATGACGTGCTGTTCGTGGCCGAGAGCCGGATCGTGCAGGAGCTTTCCGAACGTGAACCATGTGTGATCGTCGGCCGTTGCGCCGATTTTATCTTGCGCGAATCGCCGCAGGCGATCAAGGTCTTCTGTTATTGCGATGCGTCGTCTGCGCAACAGCGTTGTGTGGAGGAGTACGGCATTCCGGCCGATCGCGCCGAGTCCGAGATCCGGCGGATAAACCACAACCGGATAGCCCACTACGAGTACTATACGGGCGGGAAGTGGGGCGACTGCCACCACTACCACCTGATGATCAATACGGGCTGCATCTCCCTGCGCGAGGCCTCCTCGCTGGTCGAGTCGGTCTACTGGAATCTGGCGATGCATTGATCCTGTACGAAGCTCTCCGAACCTTGTGTGCCAGCTTCGTGAGCGCTTCCCGTTTTTTCGGGCGGGGAGTTGGTAATTGTGAAATTTTTCGTATCTTTGTCCCGCTTTCGAGCGACTGTTTGAGCTGTGGTGTAATGGTAACACAGCAGATTTTGGTTCTGTCGTTCTGGGTTCGAGTCCCGGCAGCTCAACCTAACCGCACTGATTTTCAGTGCGGTATCTTTTTTGTTATATAATCTGTTGTATTATACGATCGAAAAACCGTCCCTACTTGAAGAACGGATGGTTGCTCAATATCTCGGCATTCTCCTCTGCAGATACGCGGATGTACTTCAGAAACGTGCTCTCCAGGCGGTGCCCCGTGATCTTCATGATAGCAATGGTGGGAACGCCTGCCTTGTAGGCGTTCGTCGCAAATGACCTGCGGGCCGTGTGGGAGCTGACAAGCTGGTATTTCGGGAGCACGACCTCCGTATTGTGCCCTCCGACATTCTTGTTGACGAGTACCTCTTCGTCGATGCCGGCCATACGGCACAAATCCTTGATGTGGGCGTTCAGCTTCTGGTCGCTTACCGTGTCGGACAGATCGAACCCGCTGTCGATAATCTCCCGGACGACGGGATGGATCGGTATGACCACCGGCGTCCCTGTCTTCTGCGTCTTGATCGTGATGAACTTGCCGATATGCGCATCCCGCAGCCGCGAGAAGTCGGACACCCGTAGCCCGGTGTAGCAGCCGATCAGGAACAGATTGCGCGCTCGGTTGAGTGCCGAGATACGCTTCGTCAGCCAGTCGCCGGATATGGGGTGTTTCGGGTCCTGCACCGTCGATTCGTCGATCTTCAATGAGCGGATCAGGTCCAGCTCCTCCGGAGACAGATACACCGAATCGGCTGTGTCGTTCGGACACGTGAAGTCCCGGTGGACTGTGCCGGTTCCGTCATGCAGGTGGTCGACATCGCGGGCCTCCTTGTATACCTGCTTTATGACCTTCATGATATTCCCGAAGTAGTTCCGCGAGAATCCCTGCGCGAAGAACCACCGCTTGAAGCGGTTGTAGAAGTCGATGTTTACGTGGTCGAATTTCACCCGGTAGCGGGCGAATGTCTCGAACTCACGCAGCTTGTTGAGCACGACCCGGTATATCTTCACCGTATCAGTCCCCCGGACGTTTTGATAGCGCGGGATGTAGACGTTCGCAAGATACTCGGCGAGGTACTGGGGGCCTTCCGTCGTCTCTTCGCGTCCTGATGCTGACAATTCGGCAATCTTCGCCGAGAACTCCTCGGCCGTCGGGACCCGTCGGCTGTCCATGAAATAGCGGTATGCGCGGCGGCCTATCTCCTCCCAGCGATCAATGGCGGCATTTACGATATTCCCGTCAAAATCGGCCGTCACCTTCGCCTGCTGCTTCGCCGCATTCCAATACTTCGGGGGTAGACCTACTCCGATGCTCTTGCGATACTGCTTGCCGAATATCGACATGAGCATCACGACCGTGGCCTTCGGGCGGTGCTTGTTGGTGATGATGAAGGTGACCATGGTGTTATTTATCCCGGCTCAAAAGGAATTTGCCAATGGATGCCACGCACCACAGCAGTGCGCCGAACGCGAACGATCCGATTCCGGAACCGATCAGATATCCGGCGTTGAGCTCACCGACGATGAGGTTGTAGATTCCGAATGCCGCAGCGATGACGCCCACAGCCAGGAAGAGATATCCCATGGCATTTGCAACGGCGGCCGATGATTTCAGTTCTTTGAGAATTTTTTCTGACATAGTATCTGTTATTTAATCTTCCAGTCATACGGTACGACAACACGCTCGGTCATGCAATCTTTTATGAAATTGAAGGTCATGCCGTTTTCGGAGGTGATGGATATGTCCGACCAGCTCTTCCAACCGTTGGGATTGAATGTCGTGTTGCACAAGTATTTTTTCGCCGCTCCGGTGCCGATGATGATATTGGGCCATCCTGATTGTAAATTTGGAGCGCATGATTCCAAGACCCATCCCTGGTCGGTGAAGTTGACGACCTTAACTTTCGCCTGGAACCTTGCACCTCCGTCAAGCACAATGTTCAACGTAGGATAATATTCTCCACCTTTCAGACCGTAGATGGTATAGAATTCATAATTTTCATCGGTGTACGTTTTCCCCATGTCGACGGTCGACTGTACATCGGGTATTAACTCGGCAAGGTAATCGGGCACAAGCACCTCGAATCCGTCTCCGGTCAGAGTGTCTGCCATCATGCACACGCCTCCAAATCCTTCGATATATGCACTTCCGAAGAAGACGGTGCGGTTTGAATATTTGGGTGTTTCTGTTTCATTGTTTCTTGCACATCCTACCAATACAATGGATAACAATATTACTATATACTTATACATCTTTCACTTGTTAGCTATTCGATTGATATTTGCGACAATCATTATGATGAATATTGCGGCGAACACAACAAACACAAATGTCGGATTGATCCAGTCGGCCGCAACCGCTACGACGAGGAATATCATCAACCCCACAACGATAACCCCTCCGACCGTGAGCTGCATATCTTTTCGGTCCTTCTCGTGCTGCGCTTTCAACTTCTCGGTCTCTGATCGGAGGCGCACGATCTCCGCATCGCGGCGTGCTACCTCGGCCATTTGCCGGGATATTTCCTTTTGCGCATTCTCCAGCGCACGCGCATACTGGGTCTTCAGTCGTTCGATCTCCGCCGCCATGCCGTTGATCCCGCTGTCAGCCGTTCTTCGGCTCCTTCTACGCGTTTTACCCGGGTTAGCGATATCATTGTAGGCTTCGTTCACCCGTTTGATCAGATCGTCGAAAAATGGGTCTCCGTCGTGTTTGTCCGGATGGAACTTGCTGACGTACATTTTGTACGCCTTCTTCACCTCTTCCAGGGTCGCATCCGGTGTCAGCCCCAATATTTCGTACGGGTCTGTCATTTTACAGTTGTCGGCGGTTCAGCTTTCCTTTGACCAAAAATATCTTCAGTACGTCGTTGCGCGGGACAATCGTGTCGCCGGCATACTTCGGGTTTGTCGCCCGAAGTATGAAGTTTTGCCGGTCCTCCGACAAATATACGTTTTTTATCGTTCGGAGATTATCGCAGGCGGCATTCGTGATGACGAGATACGGCTCGCCCCAAAGCATCGAATCGACATTGCGAATCTCTCGGACGAGAATCACCTCTCCGGGGTAGAAGTCCGGGACCATGCTGTCGCCGTATACGGGGAATGCGGCGTCGCAGTCGTTCAGTGGCGGAAAGTTGATATAGTATTGCACCTCTTCGCGCACGTCGTGAAACGACTCCGTTATGGATGCCGTCACATCCATGTCATAATAAGGTATTCCCTTCCCGTCTGACGCATTATTCTCCGATTTAGTCATCTCTCCTCGTCCGGTTAGAATCCAATCCGGACTTGTGTCGAAGTATTTTGCAAGTAATTCTATTGTGCTGCTGCTAGGCTTTGCCGTTGAATTATTGATAATTCGGCTCATTGTCGCCTGCGACACACCTGTATGCATCGAAACAATATAAGGTGTAACGCCTTTATATTCAAGCAATTTTTTTATTCTTTCACCTATACCCATAAAAATAATTACATTTTGCTTGCATGATACTTGCATTATACTTATATTTGCAATGTGAACGCAACCGATACCGCAAAGATACGGCTACGGTTCACGGCTTGAAATAGCAAATATATATAAATTTTTGAGAACAGATGAAATGTCCGCAATCGAAATCATTCAACAAGGGCCTGCGAGAGGTGGCATACGGCAAGCACAAGGAGCTGAAGGCAGCTCTGATGAAAGCAATCGGAATCGCTTCCGAGCCGATATGGCGCAAGTACCGTGACGGCCAGACGAAATACCTCGATGTAGACGTCGCCCGTCGCATCGAAGAGACGTTTGCCGCATTCGGCGTGAAGAATCCCTGGGGAGAGTAGCCATGAAGACGGATTCCATACTCTCAAAGGCCGAGGCACGCGTATCGCGTGGATACGTGGAGGGGTTGAGCGGCAAGGAGATCGCCGACCGTCTATGCATATCGTACAACACGGTGATCCGCCACACGCAGAATATCTACGAGAAGATCGGCCGGCACTCCATTCACGGGCTGGTGGCGTGGTGGTTCTGCGCGAACTTCGACATTGAGCTGGAAGAGATAATCCGTCGCATCGGGGCCGCCTGCCTGCTGGGTTTGTTCTGCGCTTACACCTTCGGAGGCGGGGATTTTGAGCGAACGGCACGCCGGGCACGACGCAGTCGCCGGGAAGTTGAATATGTAATCGGAGGACAGGATTATGATAGCATTGAATTCGACGAATGACATACTTGCCGAGAATATGGCACTGAAAGAGCAGCTTGACCGGGCCCTTCGGATCATGGCGAACCATCCGCTTACGGTAGCCGAGACGTGCGAGGCGTTGAAGATCAACCGCGACACCGTGAGAGACTATCTGAAACGCGGGATCCTGCGACGGCATCCTAAGTCCACCAGCGGCCGGGTTTTGATATTCGGCGACGAGGTGGTGACGCACACGAAAAAGGATCTGCGCCGGATCAAGAGATGCAAGAAATGGGGAATCAATCCAGACACGATATGACAATGACAGAACGCTGGCCCTATCATGGGGTCGAATTCCAGGTCTACGACCTGACGCCGGAGGAGGCATACCGGCAGAGCCTCCGGGACTACAAGACCAGCCGCAAAGGCATCATCAAATGCGCGATAAAGCGGTGGTTGGGGATAAAATAGCAATCCGGGTGCGTGGTGGAACAATGAGATACACGGGAATCTGAAGCGGTCGAACGCAAAAGGACTGGTCGAAATCGTAGAGAGGTTGAAAACCCTCGTACCGGTCGCCCAAAACCGCATGGCAGGGATGCCGATCGGGTAATAAGTTCAAGAGACGTAACGTCGTTCCCCGATCAATCGACAATGAAAGCGTTGCAGGTGCAAGTCCTGCCGCACCCTCAAATAGCCACCCTTCGAGGTGAGGGGTCTTTCGCTGGCAATAACCCCACAGCAAAGCGATGCGGCAGTTCTTTGACATTGTGGCGATCGTCTGAAACGACGTTAAACCCGGAGACCGACTTGGCGGCGACCGGGCGGGCAACCGACAAATACCAATCATCGAGCGATGATGCGGAGCGATCCGCGGAGCCGAAACGACTTACCCGGTGTGGCTTGACCGCCTATCCGGGTGCAAACCAAAACTACAAGGATATGGTACGAAACCCACAACGCGAGATCCTCGCCTACCTGCTGGCGGGCGGTAGGCTGACGGTACAGAAGGCATCGCGGCTGTTCGAAACTACCGAGTTGCGGAAGATCGTCAGTCGGCTGCGACGCCTCGGGCAGCCGACGAGGACGTCAAGCACTACGACACTACCCGTACGGGACGACGTGTTCAGTTCAAGGAATACTTCATGAGGGCTTCAGGCTCCCGTAAATAGCCGGACACACATCACACACTTCCTTTCAGGTTAGACCATCACGCCGCCATCCGTGAGGCCCGCGGCGGTTCCGCCCCAATCTTGCCCGGCAGGGCGCCGGGGCGGTTTTTGGAGGATTGGCAGAGTGGCTGAATGCACATCACCGCTAACGAGGCAGGCGGCAACGCCTCGGGGGGTTCGAATCCCTCACCCTCCGCAAACCCTTTTGGATTGGTGTTGGCAAGTAGGACGACGATGACGTATGGGATTTACGCATTAGGATATGCGGTGGCAAAGCGGAAAAGACGCTTGACTTCATCGGACAGATAACGCGAAAGCCAATGGCGGCCCGGAAAGACGGGCTTTTTGATCCTTGGTGTAACGGTAGCACCGCAGACTTTGGTTCTGCTGGCCCCGGTTCGAATCCGGGAGGGTCAACAACTCAACACCAACAGACTATGGACGCATACAAGAACAAGCGCGGCGAGCAGTTGAAGCCGCTGAATGTGGGGCCGCACACGTGGCTCCTGGTATCACCCGACAAGGCGACGAAGGAACGCGCCGACAAGTTCAAGCGCGACTGCGAACGGTCGCAACGGCTGGCAAAGAATATCCGGTAGTATGAAAGGGTACAGGTTCAAAGACGAGATCGCGGAGCTCCGAGACGGGGCACACCGGGTGTGCGATTTGGAATTGGTCCAAGTCATACCGTTCTTTCCGAATGATCCGTTGCGCGAAAGGCTTAAGCATACCAGGTACGTCGAGTTGGTAGCCAAGGGCATTGCCTGTCAGATCGGCGAGAAGCTACTCATGGACGGCATTCTGAAAGTAACAACGGGCCGAAATTTCGTAAGCGTTACGATGGAAAACATCCTCCTGCCCGACCCGGACACCGAGCGATTTGTTAAAAATAATTTTGCAGATCCGAAATGAATCCGTATATTTGTACTCGCCAAACGTTCGTCATCTGACGACATAGAACATATTGAAGTAGTTCCGCGATAAAGCGGGTCTTTCTTGTGGTGTCATCTCTTTGAGGTGGCGGACGTTTGGCGACGATAGCAAGGAAGGCTCGCCTTCTTTTTTATACACATAACCAAACTTTCAGACCATGCCAAACGTCCCTGAAAGTGGTAACCGGGTACAAGGTACCCCGACCACGTCTTACACGCGGCTCACGAAAGCCGAACTGGTTGCCATCATCAACGGCAACGTCCTGAATCATCCCCTCTCCTTCGAGGAATTCTACCGCTGCGCTATTGCGGCCGTTTCGAAATGGTGCCACCAGGTTCGGAACTGCAATTTCGCCTGCACCGACAGCGTCAAGTCGACGCTCGACAGCCTGCATCACATCTACAAGAATCTCTGACTATGGCAAGCCTCGTAACCTTGCTGCTGTGGCTGGGAGCCATTGCAGCGGTGTTCGGGATTGTGCTATCCGACACCCGCATCTACAACGCCGTGGATGCCATTCTCAACAACATCTTCGAAAAACTCGACTGACCATGAAACGACAAGACTACATCAAAGACCACGCGATAATCCTTAAACGTCTTTGCGACAAGCGGGACAAACTGAATGTCGAATCCATGAAGACGGGATTGACAAAGAAACGATACCAATCTATTATCGCTGATCTCAACTTCACGTGTATGTACATAGCCCAGGAGGAGGAGCGGATATTGTTTGCCCTCGGAAAACTCCGGCCCGAAGAGGCTCGCAAAGAATATCAACCGGGGCATTTCCAGGTTTATGAGGGAATCGGAGGAGAATTACAGAACATCAAATTCGACTGACCATGAACACGCATATTCAACCTGCCGAATCGCTCGGGTACTATCCCAGCGAGTACATCACGGGCCGCGAATCGAATATCCCGAGATCGACGGCCGAGGTCTGCCTGAAGCCCGAATTCATCGGCCAGTTCTGGCGCGAGGCGGTGAAGGCGATCGACAAAAAGTCGGACAGCGACCAGGACGGTGTGATCTACTCCAGCGACGAGATCGGGGTATTTCTCGGTCCGTGGGACATCGACATCCGGCACAACTGCAAGAGGACGGAGAAGCGTGGCGGCGACAGCTATATGGGAATCTGGGAGTCGTATTCCGAACTCGAAGAGAGCTTCGAGGTAGTCGGCGCCCACGACTACGACAACGACGTCGAGCTGCACGGAGTTGTTCATCTTCTCAACAGATACTACAAGGATCACGAAAACATTTTGTTGAACCGATAAAAATCAGAATTATGGAAAACACGAACGTGAATGCCGTTGCAACGGTAGACTTCCGCAATCTTCCCGACCTCTCGAAGGCCGAGCCCGAACCGATCGAAATGTCGGGTGAATACTGGACGCCCGAGAAGGAGGGCGAGACCCGCCGCCTGTTCTTCGTGGGTTTGAACATGGAGAACGTAGTCGAAATGGAGACAGGAGAAACCCGCGAGCTGCTGGTGGCTCAGTTTGCCGAGCATGTCAACGGGGATCTTCGCGCCGTTCGCAACGGATCGCGCCGCCTGGTGGGGATCTTCGAGTCGTTCCAGGCATCGATCAAACCGGGCGATGCTTTCGAGATCACCTACCTGGGCAAGAAGAAGAACTCGACGAACAGCTACAAGTCCGACAACTGGAGCGTAAAGCGACTTGTCATCAAGAAATAGCCATGGAGGTAGGGTTTCAGACATACGATCTTTCCGAGGCGTCTGTAACGGGCGAGGAACTTTGCCCGTTACAGTTCGACCGGACGGAGTACACGCCCTTTGAGGAGTTCATCCACCGTATCGACAACCTCCCCGAGAAACCGCGCCGCGTATACAACTATGCGCTGGCGGTGAACGGAAGGGTAGCCAACGATCGGATGGAGACCTACCTCAAAGCAGCGGGAGAAAGCTCCTCTCTGCTGAAGGAGGCGTTGAAATCCCCGCGTCACTATCTGATCGCCCGCAATGAGGAGATCGCTCCGAGAGACGGCAAGCACTTCGAACTGGGAACATTCGCACATGAGGCGATCCTCGAACCCAGGCGTTTCGAGCAGGTCGTGGTGAAACCCAAGGCCGACCGGGGAACCATCCGAGGTTGTGTCGATCTGATCCGATTCTATACGGATCTGCTGAATGAGCCCCAGGTGGATATAGACCCGTCGTGGAAACTTCCGACGCTGAAGGCTATGGCCTCGGACAAGGAGGAGCAATGTCAAAAGGCAGGGTACACCCTGATCGACCGCACGTATTACGACATCATCCGGGCCATGAAGGTATCGTTCAACACATACGGCGGCGGGATCCTTCCGCGGATCATGCCCTACGTGAAGACCGAAACCTCGATGTATGGCAAGGATTCGTCGACGGGACTCAAAGTGAAGATTCGACCCGACGGGATGCTCCTGGAGGAGAACTTCGGCGTGAATGCCGTTCTCTCGGTGAAGACCACCAACGCGACATCCGTCGAGGCGTTCATGCGCGACTGCGCGAAGTACCGCTACGAACTGGCCGAGGGGATGTATCTGAAGGTCGCCAGCGAGATCACGGGCCGAGAGTTCACCGCCACGCTGATGGTCATGGCGCAGACGGTGCTGCCGTACCAGGTAGCGGTCTTCTACTGGGATGCCGAGGATCTGCAGGTCGGCAAGTATAAGTACGCGCAGGCGCTCGACATCGTGAAGCAATGCCTGGAGACCGACACGTGGCCGGGATTCGATGCCAAGGCCGAAGAGGGCGCACATGGTATTATCCAATGCAAGTTGCCCGGATACATCAAGGCGGAGTTGCTTCCGCAATATCTTTCCGAATAACAAAATCACAACATCATGATTGATCTTAAAAACTATGTTCCGGAACATCCGGAATTCAAACTGCCGAAAAACACATCATTCCCGAAGGTGATCTTCGAGGGAGCCAAGAACATGGACGAAGTCCGCAAGCAGCTGTCGGGTAAGTTCATCGCCGAAAGTACGCCGGGGGTGAAGGCCATCCGGTTGCTCGATGCATACGAACGAGCCTCGATCCGCGCCAACTACTCCGAGCTGATGGAGGACGAGCAGCCGAAACTGGAAGACGCTATCTCGGAGGTAGAGGCTCAATGCAAGGCCATCATCAAAGAGGCCAAAGACAAACTGCAGGCCGTGACGACGCAGATCCGAGATCTCGTCTATCAAGTAAAGCGCGGCGAGAAGGAGGTCGACCTTCCTGGAGAATCGACGATGCGAATGGCTCTGTGCGGGTACTATCTGTATTACGCCTGGATCGACGGGAAATTCCAGTTGTGCCGGGTTGACAAGATTCCGTCGTGGGACGAGCAGAGTCTCTTCGCCAATCTCGAAACCAACAAGCAGGCATTCCTCGAAGTGCTGGGTATCGACATGAACGAGACGTATGAGCAGGCTTCAGCACCGTCCGGGACGGAAGAGTAACTATGTGAAGAAGCTGCAAAGCAAGGAATGGCAGGAGGTGTGCCGCCGAGTGAGACTCCGTGACGGCCACCGCTGCCAGATTTGCGGCAGAAGCTATTCGCTGGAAGTGCACCACACGACATATTATGACGAAAACGGCGTGTCGATCGTGGGCCGGGAAGCGGAGTTCACGGACAAACTGATCACTCTCTGCGAGGAGTGTCACCGAAAAGTACATCGAAAATGACATGGCAAGACCCAACAAGACAGGATTAGATTATTTCCCGTTGGATGTTGACTTCTTTGCCGATGAAAAGATCGCAGCCATATCCGGAGAATTTGGGATCAAGGGCGAAATCACGGTCATCAAGCTGCTTTGTGCGGTATACCGGAACGGATACTTCATACTGTGGAATGAGCCGCTGAAATACAAACTGCTCCGTGATCTCCCGGGTGTGAGTCCTGAATTGATCGACCAAATTGTAAACCGCTTGGTCAGGTGGGGATTCTTCGACGAATCCCTGTTTGACTCGGTGAAGGTTCTGACGAGTCGAGGCATTCAGAAGCGATTCTTCTCCATAACCCGCAGACGCGGATTACCGCATGACGCAAAGTATCTGTTAGCAGAAAATGGGTGCACCGGAGTTATTGACGACAATAACCCATCCGCAGCGGAATTATTGTCGACAAAAACCCCACAAAGTAAAGTAAAGAAAAGAATATTATCTACTACTACAACAACGCGCGATGATCAGGTCGATCCCGAGGATTCCGCATATGACCTTTCGGCAACCCCCGAAAAAGGTTGCGCGGAAAAAGTACCCCCGCAGGTGCCGCCCGGGACGTTCGAATACATTCCTATCGACCAGGTGGCCGCGTGGATGAAGTCGCAGCAGCAATGGCTGGAGGCGTTTTGCATGAACAATCACATGGATCCGGAGGCCGTGAAGCGTCGCATCGACGAGTTCGTGGCACATTGCATCGACAATGGCGAGACGGACAAGGACAAGCGCGATTGCATGAGGCACTTCAACAACTGGATGCGCAAACGGCGGGATCAACCCGGGGCATCGACCCGAACGCGTTCGAGATCCACGGCTCAGCATCCGGCGACACACTTTGACAACAACCAACACTTCGAAGATTTTTAACCTATGGACTACGCAGAAGTATTACGGCAGCTCCGGGTGGAAGGGAATCCGACACCGTCGAAGCGGATGCGGATCGCGATCCCGAATGCCCGCGAGGAGCTGCAGAAGGCAATGACGGCCGTGATGTCGTCGATGGGCGAGAGGCTTGTGTGGCTCCCGGAGTACGACCGGGTCGCCGAGTGGCTTTCGGACAACCACGGCAAAGGGCTGCTGCTCTTCGGAAACTGCGGGCGCGGGAAGTCGCTGTTGGTGAGATACGCGATTCCGATGCTGATTCGGGCTTTCTGCCAGCGTATCGTCTCGGTGGTGGACTGCGGTAGCCAACAGGGTAATATCGACGAAATTTTGCGGCGCAAAATGATTTCTCTGGACGATATCGGCGTGGAGGTGGACCGCATGGACTACGGAACGCGCCGAAATATCGTCGTCGAGGCGATCAACAAGGCGCAGGACAACCCCGACACGATGCTGATCATGTCGTCGAATCTCTCGGGCGATGCGATCCGCGACCGATACGGCGACCGGATCTTCGACCGGGTGATGTACCTCTGCCACCGCATAGCGTTCAACGGAGAAAGTTTGAGAAAATGAGACACATCGAATCGAATATTCAGAAGTCGTTCGTCACGTGGTTCCGGCTGCAGTTCCCGGAATATGCGCTGAACCTGACGAGCGTCCCCAACGGCGGCCTTCGCGGTAAACGTGAAGCCGGAATACTCAAAGCCGAAGGAATGACGGCCGGAGCTGCCGATCTCCTGCTCCTGGTTCCGAGGGGCGGATATGGTGCCCTGGGCATCGAGTTCAAGACTACGGAGAAGAGCATCCGCCAAAGCCCGGCGCAGAAGCGTTGGCAGGAGGCGTTCGAGAAGGCCGGGAACAAATACGCCATTGCGCGGACCTTTGACGAGGCCGTGGAGGTGGTGAAAAACTATCTGAATCTATGACCCCCAAAGAGTTTTTCGACAAGGTTTCCCGGATGCGCAAGGCGCAGAAGGAGTATTCCCGAACGCGTTCCGGCCGGGCACTCTCCGACAGCAAGCGGCTGGAGCAGGAGATAGACGCCGAGATCGATCGCGTCAACAAAGTGATGGAAGAGAAGCAGAACCCCAAAATGGAATTTTGACAATGAAAACCGAACTCCTCTACATAGACCTGTTCTGCGGGGCCGGCGGCACCTCGACGGGTGTTGAGCGTGCACGCCTCGACGGGCGGAAGTGCGCCCGGGTGATCGCCTGCGTGAACCACGACGCGAACGCGATCCTGTCGCACGCGGCCAACCATCCGCACACACGCCACTTCACCGAGGATATCCGCACGCTCGACCTCGGTCCCCTGAAGGCGCACACGGCCGTCGAGCGCATGAAGAACCCAGACGCGAAGGTCGTGCTCTGGGCGTCGCTCGAATGCACGAACCACTCGCGGGCCAAGGGCGGCATGTCGCGCGATGCCGACAGCCGGACGCTGGCCGAGCATCTGTTCCGCTACATCGAGGAGCTGCGCCCCGACTACATCCAGATCGAGAACGTCGTCGAGTTCATGGAGTGGGGCCCGCTTCGGGTGAAGGTTGTCCGCGATCCGGAGACCGGTGCCGATAGCTGCCCGCTCGACATCAAACACGACCGCAAGCGGAAGCAGACGACAGTCGCTCCCGTCTGGATTCCGGATCCCGAACAGAAGGGAACCCTCTACCGCAAATGGGTGGAGGAGGTATGTGCCCGCGGCTATCGGTTCGACCATCGCGTCCTGAACTCTGCCGATTTCGGCGCCTATACCTCGCGGGTCCGCTACTTCGGGCTCTTCGCCCGGGTCGGCCTGCCGATGGTGTGGCCCCGGCCGACACACGCCCGGAAACCGACGGCCGATCTGTTCGGCGGCTCGCTGAAACCCTGGCGGGCCGTGCGCGACGTGCTGGATTTCGACGACCGGGGCGAGTCGATCTTCACGCGCCGAAAGCCGCTCGTCGATGCCACGCTCGACCGGATCCACGCCGGGCTGGTGAAGTTCGTGGCCGGAGGACAGGACGCCTTCCTTGTGAAGTGGAACTCGGTGAACGGAAAGACCGGGAAATACATCGCCCCGGATCTCGATGCCCCGTGCCCGACGGTCGCCACGCAGAACCGCCTCGGTGTGGCCCGTGTGAACTTCCTGTCAAAGCAGTTCGGCGGAGATCCTCGGGGCAAAAACATCGGCATGGACGGCCCGGCGGGGACTCTGACGACGGTCGCCCATCACGCCTTTGTCTCGGCCTACTACGGCAACGGTTACAACTCGTCGATCGAGAGTCCGGCGCCGACCCTCACGACGAAGGACCGCTTCCAGGTGGTGCGGCCGTTCTTTGTCAATTCCTATTCCGGCGGCGGCCAGACGGGATCTGTAGATGCTCCATGCGGTGCACTTCTGACGAATCCGAAGCAGAACCTTGTTTCCGCGAAATTCCTGCTCAATCCGCAATACCGGTCGGCCGGAGGATCTGTCGATGCTCCATGCTTTACGCTGATCGCACGGATGGACAAGCGTCCGCCGTATCTGGTGGAGGTGGAACAGGGACAACAGGCATGGGAGATCCGTTCGGATGACACTCCGGCGATGCGGCGCATCAAGGAGTTCTGCGCGCTGTACGGTATTGTCGACGTGACGATGCGGATGCTGCGGATCTCCGAGATGAAGCGCATCCAGGGATTCGGTGACGACTACGTGCTGGTCGGCACCCAGGAGGAGCAGAAGAAGTACCTCGGCAACGCCGTGGTGACGCAGGTAGCTACGGCGATGTGCGAGGCGCTGGCCGGAGCGATCTATGAACAAGAGACCGGTCGGGTCGCATCGTAAAAACCGAAGTGGTACAAAGAGCACTAATGCAATAGTAATATGAAAACACTCAACCAGTTACGCGACGAGGCGTATCAAAATTCAGTGGAACACGGGTTTCATGATTCCGATGAGGACGTGGTTAAAACAATGGCCGGTTTACATGCCCTCATTGCACAGCGGATTGCGTTGATCCATTCTGAATTATCCGAGGCGTTGGAGGCTGATCGAAAAGAACGGTATGCCAACCTGTATGCTTTTAATTGCAAGAGACATCAACCCCCAAAAGAAGGAGTTGATCCATTTGTCGACCGGTTCAAAGTTCACATAAAAGACACATTTGAAGATGAACTTGCGGATGCCATGATCCGGATCCTCGACTTATGCGGATGGATGGATATTGACATCCAGCGTCATGTCGAGCTGAAGATGCAGTACAATGCCGGGAGAGAGAAAATGCACGGCAAGAAGTATTGAAATAGCGAGATTCTCGCAAAACCTCGAAATAATTATGAAAACGATCGAAGAAAGAGCGTCTGAATACGCCCACAAGTACCGGAGAGAGGTGCGCGATTTGAGCGGGGAACGAGCCGATGCGGCGTTCGCCGGATTCATCGCCGGAGCCGAGTCGGAGCGAAATGAGTTGCTTCAATGGGACGACCAAAGCGAGGCCAATGATGTTAATCGACAGCAAGGAATTTCGTCGCGCATGGGGCGCTTTCGTGAATATCTGTTCAAGTGGCGCGACCCGAAGGTGGAGTTGCCGGATACGGACGTCGAGGTGCTGGTCATGGTGCACGCGGACGGGCACACCTACGACGTGATGCGGTACGACAAGTGCGGATGGTGGCAGAAGGCCCCGGGCGGCGGATGGTGTGCTCCAAACAACGCGCCGATCGGATGGCGGTATATTCACGAACTATAACCGTAGACGTATGAAAACATGCGACGAATGCGCAAATTATGAATGCGACAACTTCGATGGGGTATGACGTTGTAGTATCGACAACGCTATGGTGCTGCACGATGATCCTACCTGCAAAGAATTTCACGAACTGCCGGCGACGGCGAAAAGACGAAATAAAAAAGAGGCAACCCCGAAGGATCACCCCATGCCCAAAACAAAGATAGTGATTTATTTCGGGTTTGCAACATGACGAAGCGAGAACTTATCGACAACATCGCAAGGGACGGGCTTGTTGAGCGGTTGGTGGCAAACGTTTGCCACCGCCGCCATCGCTCCCTCTCGGACCTCGTGCAGATGGTCTACGAGGCCCTGCTCAACTACGACGAAGAGAAGTTGATGCGCATCCACAGGCGTGGTGCGCTCAACTTTTTTATTGTACGGATTATCGAGAATTTATATTTCTCACGGACGAGTCCCTATTATCGGCAGATTCGGAGATTCGCCCAGCATAGCGATATCTTGAAAGATGAATGACGATCGCCACATTCGGCTGCGGCTCCTCGATGAGGAGTACACGGCCAGCAAGGGAGTGTTCGACGAAGACGACTCCCGCGTACGCCGTTGCAAGGCGGCGCTCCGAAGGTTGTCAGACTCAGACCGCCGTCTCTTCATCCTGTATGCCGACACGGGAAGTGTCCGCAAGCTGTCGCAGACTCTCGGTGTCAGCAAGTCGACGGTGCAGAACCGAGTATCCGAAATTCGTCGCAAACTTAAAAAGAGCATGAAATGAGACCATATTTTGACCTTCTCCTCCTCGCCGTTGTCATCGTCTATATCATCGACGTCAGCGGAGCAATGGAAAGTATCAAGGGCGCATTATCCCGATGGCTCGGAGCCAAGGTGTCCAGGATTCGCCCTTTCGACTGCTCGCTCTGCATGATCTGGTGGGCGGGCATCATCTACATCATCGCCGTCGGAGAATTCTCGCTGCCCACTCTCTCGTGGGTGGCGGTTCTGTCGGCCATGTCGACCCGCATCCATCGGGCCATCCAGTTCCTGCAGGATGCGGCCGACGCATTCTTTGATTTCCTCACCTCCAAAATAAACGGCCATGGCAACGAATAAGAATCTGCGTGACATATCGAAGCTGCCGCCGGAGGAGCATCGCAGGCTTTCCAGCAAGGGCGGGAAGGCCTCACAGAAGGCACTGCGCGAGTTGAAGACCATGCGCGAGTATGCCCGGGAGCTCGCGGCCATGAAGACGACGATCGTCAACCAGGACGGCACCGAGCAGGAGGTTCCCTACCTGGCGGCGGTCGTGGCCTCGCAGTACAAGCAGGCTATCGACAAGTCAGACACCCGGGCGGCGGAGTTCATAGCAACACTCCTCGACGAGTTGAAGCAGGCGCAAGTCATTGCCCCGAGCTTTGTGATTCAGGTCGGGGATGCCAAGCTGGCCGAGGAGCTGGCGAAGGCCGTAAAGGACAAATGACATGATCACGGAAGCGACATTCTCCCGCAACTTCCGTGAGAAGCTGCTGCCGGCGTGGAACCTGCATCCCCGCTACCTGGATTCGTGCGGAGGTGCCAGATCGGGGAAGACATACTCGATTCTGCAGATGCTTGTATTGAAGGCCCTGGCCGAGGCTGCCGACGGGAGCCCGGCGAAGATCACATCTGTGGTATCTGAGACTCTTCCCCACTTGAAGCGAGGAGCCATCCGTGACTTCAAGAGCATCATGCAGAGCTGGGAGATATGGAATGACCGCCAATGGAACCGAACCGACAACATCTTCACCTTCCCCAACGGAGGCATGATCGAGTTCTTTTCGGCAGACAGCTCCGGCAAGGTGCACGGCCCGGCCCGAGACCGGCTCTTCATCAACGAGGCGCAGAACGTCGACTACGAAACGGCCCGCCAGCTCTTCATCCGAACCCGGGACCGCATCATCATCGACTACAACCCCGTGCAGGAGTTCTGGGTGCATGAAAACATCCAGGGACGGCCCGAGTGCGTGTCGATACATTCGACGTACAAGGACAACGATTTTTTGACTCCCGAACAGGTAGCCGAGATCGAGAGCAACAATGGATCGGGCAACTGGTGGCGGGTGTACGGTGAGGGCAAGATCGGGCAGGCCGAAGGCGTGATCTTCGACTTCACGCAGATCGAAGCCATGCCCGAGTCGTCGGATATGGTCGAGACATATGGCATCGACTTCGGATTCACCAACGACCCGACGGTGATTGTCCACGTCAAGGTGCACACCGGGCGAAAGGAGATCTACGTCGACCAGCTCGAATACCGAACCGGAATGCTCAACCGGGACATCATCCGAACGCTCGATGCGTACAAGGTGCCGAAGCGGACGATCCCTATCTTCGCGGATGCTGCAGAGCCCAAGAGCATCGCCGAGATTGCGCAGGCCGGATTCAACTGCAAGCCGAGTTACAAGGCGACACGCAAGGCCGAGCAGATCGCCTTCATGCAGCAGTATAAAATGTTCATCACGAAGCGGAGCGTCGAGGGCATCAAGGAGGCCCGCAACTACTGCTGGGCGAAAGACAAGGACGGGCGCCCGCTGAACGAGCCGCAGGCATTCGCCGACCATTTCATGGATGCGATGCGATACGCTGCCTATTCACCCTTTGCCGACTTCCGAAAGTCGGGACACTACAAGATCATCAACAGATAGCAGACTATGATAACCAACTACAACAGCCTCACGGTAGGCAAGTATGAGGCCCTGCTTCGAGCACGGGCCGACCACGAAGGCGATACGAACGAACTGAACCTTCACGTGCTGTCGATTCTCTCTGACATGACCGTCGACCAGCTCCTCGATCTGAAGGTACCGGAGTTCCGGGCCATGATGGACCGGGCGGGATTCCTTTGCACGGCACCTCGGCCGTCGGAGGTAGCCAGGCAGTACCGGTTCGGGGATCTGACCCTTGTACCCGTGACCGATGTCCGGAAGATGACGGCGGCGCAGTACATCGACTTTCAGAATTTCTCAAACGCCGGCGAAGGTCGACAGGCGGAACTACTCTCCTGCTTCCTGGTGCCGAAGGGCATGAAGTACAACGACGGCTACGACATCCTCGAAGTACAGCAGGCAATCCGGGATTTCATGCCGGTGACGGCTGCTTTGGGGTTGCTCGCTTTTTTTTTGAGAAGATTGCATCGGTCAACAATCAATACCCTACGCTCTTCGGTAAAGAAGATGCCGAAGAACCCGCAGACGGCGGAGGCTATCCAGGCGACGAACCGGTTGATCCGTTCTCTGCAAAGTGGGGGTGGATTGCCAATGTCGATGCCGTTTCTGAATTGACGCGCACGCCGTGGGCTGAGGTGTGGGAGATGCCGGTCATTGAATTTCTCAACATGCTGGCATATCGCCGGGACAAGATCGAACAAAAGAAAAAAGAGCATCAGGAATGGATTCGAACACATTGATCAGTTTCTCGAACCTAGCTGCCGTGTTGGCAAAATACGGCGAGGCCGTATGCGAGGCATACCGAAAGGAGTTGCGAGACCGAGGAAAGGATGCTTCGGGACTCCTGTCGCAGAGCGTCCGGTATATGGTCAACCGGGACGGCACCACATACGCCGTGGATCTGTCGCTGCAGGACTATTGGAAGTATGTCGAGTACGGCCGCCGGCCGTTGAGCCGGTTCCCACCGTTGGACAAGATCCTGGAATGGATCAGAGTGAAGCCCGTAGTTCCCCGGCCGATGGACAACGGCAAGCTGCCCACGGAGAAGCAGCTCGCCTTCCTGATCGGGCGGAAGATCGCCGAGGATGGCATCAAGCCTACGCCCGCACTCGACACGGCGGTGGGGCTGACCTATGCCCAGTTCATCGACGAGATAGGACGGGCAATCACGGCCGATCTGTCGGATGCCGTGGATGGGGCTCTCGACAGCCTCGTGACGCGATGACCGCGGACGAAATCCGCGGATTGCATATTTCCCAAAAAATAGACGAGTATGGCAATAACACCTATTTGGCAGGATCACACCGTGAGTGTGCAGACAGAAGAAGGGTCGATTTCTTATATCATCAAGTGCGACGGGACCACTATCTACGCAGGTAAAGCCTACAAACGACCAGGTGCTTCCGAGATATTGTTTGGCATTGGAGACGTATGCGCTCCTTTCTTGTCTTCGAATGCCGAAATAGCGAAGGCCACCACGGGGTTCATGGCTATCAATGAAATGCAAAGGATATTTGTCGTATATGATTTGTCCGGGACGGTACTTGCGACCGTAGATTTCTCCAACGATTGGAGTTACAAAGGCGCCACCCCAAACTTCGCATCGGACCCGGTACAGCGTAAAATTGACCCAAGGCAGCTTATGCTGGCCTCGATGTATGAGGCGTTCAAAGTGATTGCGCAGATCGAAGGATCTACGCCTCAGACGCAAACACTCTACGATGGAGATCCCGCATCGGGCGTGGCTTGCGGCGACACAGCGTTGTTGTCAAATGCGACATCCGTCACTATATCCGCGAACACGACGGGCGGCACCGAGATCATGACCTACGAGGTCGTGAAGCCATGCGCCCGATACGTGCTGTACTACGTCAACGCCTTCGGGGGCTGGGATTCGCTTCTGATGACGGGCAACGACAAGCGAGTCGACAACTACACCCGTGCGACGTACAAGAAGGTATACTCACCCGCAGATCTGTCGGACCGAGGCACGGTGAATTACCGAAACGACATTGAGCGGACGATCTCGCTCGTTACCGACTGGCTGACGGACGAGGAGTCGGCCAGGATGCACCATCTTTTCGGGTCGACAAATGTATACCTGCACGACCTCGTGGAGAACATCATCCGGCCCGTGACACTCACGGCCAAGTCGTGGACCGAAAAGACCTTCCGCAACAACGGGGCCAAGCTCGTGAATTATCAGATAGACGTAACCATTGCGCAGGATTTCGTGAGAATATGAGACGAACAATCAGACTATACATCGGCGATGCTGAGGCCGATCTTTCCACCGATTCGCTGGTGCAGATGAACTATAAGGCCGACGACCTGAACAGCCCGGCCGTCGTCAAGAACAGCTATTCCCAGCAGGTGACGCTGCCGTCGACGCGCAACAACGATGCGATCTTCGGCATGATGTTCCGGGCCGACCGTAGAACCACATCCGGGAGTGGCGGCACCGGTACGGATTTCAGCCCGCTGGTCCGCACTCCGTTCTCGATATACAGCGAGGCCGGGGAACTGCTGGAATCCGGATACATGAAGCTCGACAGCGTGACCGACAAGAACGGCACCGTAACGTATGGCGTTACGCTATACGGCGGTCTCGGGTCGTTCTTCTACACGCTGTCTTATGACGACGAGGGCAATGAGCTCACGTTGGCCGATCTCCCGCTGTTGAGCGACGACCCGGAGGACAAGATCGAGTTTACGATCAACAAGGAGACCGTGGCCGAGGCGTGGGCGGCACTCCGCAGCGGGACTGACGGACCGTGGCAGGTCGTGAATTTCGCACCGGCCTACAACGGACTGCCGGAGGGGGATTTCAGCGCGGACACGGCCGTCGGGGATCCTGCCCTGGTGGGAGGCAAGACGTCCTATCCGTCGGGCGGGAACAGCTATTCGACCATCGACGGGTGCGCGCTGTACGATCTCGGCGAGGACTTCACGGAGTGGCAGACAAAGGACCTGCGGAGCTACCTGCAGCGGCCCGTGTTCTCGGTGAAGGGCATGATTGCGGCGATCGGCCGTTATGCCGCATCGAAAGGCTTCACGCTGAACCTTGATAGCGTGTTCTTCAATTCAGCAAACGAGGCCTATGAGAAGGCATGGGTAACGCTTCCGCTGCTGACAACATACGAGCAGGATGGGGAGTCTGGAGAATGGGACGTTAGCGGGAACGCATCTTCTGGAAATGTGTATGCGGGGGATTATAGAGCCGGATTGACCGCAACGCTCAATCCCGGCAGCACGTCACCGGATGCACTTGTTACCGTATCGCTGGTGCCGTCCATTTATTTGACAACATCCCCCCTTGCGAGTGGCGACTATGCTTATCTCAATAATCCAGCAAACCTCCCAAACGTTCCGTATCACGGAACTATGCTGTTTCTGCAGCTTCAATTGCTGGACGATCTAGGAGGAGTTGTAGCGGCAAGCCCAATCCAGGAATACATATCGTCTCAACTGGACTCGATGATGTCGCCGATGGATTGGGCAAATCTCGGGATCTTGGATGGGGCATATTACGGTAGCGGAGCCCGGCTCACAGAATGCGGAAGGCTCGATAAGGTTACGACACGTGAGGGATCTTCGCATAGCATTCCGAATGCTTCCATCCAAACCATGACTGTATCAGGAGTGGGATCTACGATCGCAGTCCTTCGGGTATGGGTACGGATTATCAATTACGCCAGAGTATCCGGAGTCGTAAAGTGGTCGATGACATCGAACGAGAATATGAGGTTATCATCAAACTATGTTGATCTGAGAACATACGATGTCAAGTTATACGGTGTGAATGTATCATCCGGGACTCTGGAATATAACATAGGCGCTCAGCTGCACAGCGATTCGAAGATTACGCAGTCTATCATGCTGTCCGACACGATGACCCCGGCGGAATTCCTGCTGTCGTACTCCAAGACTTTCGGGCTGTCGTACACCTACGACAAGGGTTCGAAGACCGTGTCGCTGCTGACCCGCAATTCGCTCTACACCGAGGATGTCGTGGACATCGAGGATCGCATCGACCGGTCGAAGGACATTAAGACTACGCCGCTGGTCTCCGAGTCGAAGTGGCTCTCCTTCGCTTCGGGCGAGCTGGAAGGGGAGTTTGTCGAGTTCTACAAGAAGAAGTACGGCCGCGAGTACGGCGCGCAGCGCGTGAACACGGGCTACGACTTCAACGCCGACACGACGGATGTCCTCGAAAGCTCAGAGTTCGCGGGAGGCGCCGAAGTCTTGGAGAAGTCGATCTACTTCAACAACGTGACCAGCCCGACGGGAGACCTTGCCGGGCGTCTTCGCATCTGCTCGACGTTTCTCAATGGGCAGGCGTCGTACAAGCTGTTTCTGAACGGCACGGATCCCGATACGAGCATCGATATGGAGGGTATCACGCCTGACGGCACCGCCACCGTCAGGCCGTTCAATTCCGATCTGCCGTCCTACGACGTCATCCCCAAGCTGCAATGCCATACGGATGACGAGAGCGCGACGGATGGGTTTGGGGTCCTGCTCTTCTTGCGTGGCAGCATTGCAGATGACGAGGCGGCAGCAACGGCCTACGCCCGATTCATCATTACCGACGATTCGAGTGCGATGTACGATCTGAACGGTGGACCATGCTGGGAGTTGTCGAACGGAATTGCCGCAAGCGATATGCCGATATTCGGACGTCATTGGCTGAACGGCAACGAGATCGAGCAGACGATGGATTTCGGCATCCCGGCCGAGATCGACATCCCCAATCTGTCGGTAGACTCCGAAGCGGCTATCTACACCCGCTATTGGCAGAAGTACATCGAGGATATGTACAACGTAGACACGCGGATCTGCTCGGCATATGTCGACTTTCGTGGCATTCAGGTAGGGGAAGAGCTGCTCCGCAAATTCTTCTTCTTCGACGGAGCCATCTGGCGGCTGAACGGCATATCGAACTACTCACTGACGACCGTCGGTACAACACAATGCGAGTTCGTGAAGGTGATGGATACATCGGCCTACACCGATGGACAGAATGTTCCGTATGATATTGGACTTCAACTTACCACCGATGGCACATCTCTGTACGTGCGAACATCCAGGCCGCTGAGGAATGGAGAACGAATTTCTATTTTGACGCGAGGAAGCGGTAGGTTTAGCTTGCCACCGAACAATGGGTTCCAACGTGTCCATAGACGTTCCTATCGTCGATGGCACATACCATACAATAATTTCCCTGTGTCGGAAAACGGGAAAATAACGATTCCTGCTCCCGGCTTGACAAACACTTATCGATGGAGAATAGATACGGACGTTAGAACGGGGCTTCGATATCTGCACATAGTCAAAGCCAACCGGTCGACGGGCTTCGGCTACAATATCACCGGAGATATGGATCGTGTCGTTACTTTTGCGGTCGCCGTGGTAGCGGGGACGAGTTTCCTTTCGAAGGAGATTTCAAACCGTTGCTACTTTGAATCAAGGGCTCACGTAAGGGACGGCGAACTCACCCAAGAGTTCGTTGTGCCAAAATAAAGGCCTTATTCCACCGAAGTGAAACAAGGCTATCCGCTTGGACGAGACTCCAAGCAAAGGCAAAGATAAACATTTTTCGTAAAAAACCAAAAAATAATGGCAGAAGATATCAAACGAGTGATCGAGGTGGATGCAACGTCCAGCTCGAAGACTATCCGGGAACTCCGGGAGGAGATCGAGAAACTGAAAAAGACCCTCTCCGAGTTGACGGCCGGGACCAAGGAGTTCGCCGAGGCGCAGGCCCGAATGTCGCAGGCGCAGGAGGAGGTCAACCAGGCGATGGAGATCAGCGCCAAAAACGAGGATGCGCAGGTCAAGAGTATGCAAGAACTGCGGGCGATCATCGACGAGAACACGGGGTCGTTCGGCTTCCTCGTGGCCCGTATGCAGGAGTTGAAGGCGGGCATCGACGCTACCAATGCCCGGATCAAGCAGATCACCAAGGACTACGACGAAGGCCGGATGGCCGTCGACGACTACAACCAGGAGCTGCAGGAGAACCTGGAAGAGTTGCAAAAACTCCGCACGGAGCAGGGCGATGTCCGCTCCTCGCTGAACGCCTCGACAAAGGCCCTGCTTGCGGCCAAGGGATCCTACGTCGAGATGTCGCAGACGCTGGGCCAGCTCCGCAATGCCTACCGGCAGTTGAGCAAGGAGCAGCGGGAGGGAGCTGTCGGAACCGAAATGCTGGGGCAGATCAAGCTGCTCGACGCGGAGCTGAAGGAGGTCGACGCCTCAATGGGCAATTTCCAGCGAAATGTAGGCGGATACGAAGAGGCCCTGAAGCAGGTGTTGCCTCCGCAGGCCGGGCTGATTGTCGACCTCGGGAAGTTGAGCGTCGAGGGTGGCGGTATTCCGTCGTTGTTCACCGGCATGAAGGACAGCATCGTTGGCATGACAAAGGCGGCTGTCGCTTTCATTGCCACGCCGCTGGGCGCCACGCTTACGGCATTGGCCGCTGCCGCCGCTGCGGCGTTCGCTCTGTTCAACGCTCGCAACAAGGAGATCGAGAAGCAGGCCGAAGCCAGCGCCAAAGCATTGGAGAAGCAGAAGGAGCAGATGGAGCGATTCGACCTTGAAATATCCCGAGAAGTGGAACTGCTTCGGGCAGACGGGAAAGAGCAAGAGGCGAATGCGTTGGCTCGAAGATCGGTTACCGATGCGATGAACAAGGCACAGCAGGCTGTGGATGAATATCGCGAGAAGTACAATCAGATGTCCGCCAAGGAGCAAAAGGCAAATGCTGAAACTTTGAAGGGGTACGAAGACGCCTTGCAGGCCCGCATCGACGCCTGGGAAGAGGTGATCCACGAGGATGAAGTACGCCGCCGGACGGAGTTGAGAGAGGAGCGCGAGCAGAACGAGAAGCTGAAAGAAGAATGGGCAAAGGCTGCCGCAGAGAAGCAGCGCATCGCCGAAGAGACGAATGCAGCTATCCGGGAGGCCAACGCCGCCTTCCGGGATGAAACGGCCCTGATGCAAGCCGAACAGGGCGCCGGCACGCAGAGCGGGGATCTCGCCCTGGCGCAGGAGCAGTTCCGGCAGGAGCTGGCCGCCTTCGAGACGATGGTCGACGAGAAGCAGATCGCCGAGGAACTGGCGATGGAGCGCCGCAAACTGATGCTAGAACAATACGGGCAGGAGATTGCCGATATCCAGGCCAAGTATCTGAAGCAGGAGAACGACCAGCTTCTCAAAGCACTCGACGAAGAAATGGCCGCCGAATTTGAGGCAGACAAGGATCTCGTTTCGCAGGAATTGAAGAACTCCAAAGAACGCCAGAAGATAGCCGATGCCGAGTACAAGCACAAGCAGATGATCACCCAGCAGACCGGGGCACTCCTGCAAGCCGGTGCGCAGCTTGCAGGCGAGAGCACGGCAGTAGGCAAGGCAATGGCTGTGGCTGCGGCAACCATATCGACCTATCAGGCTGCACAAGCGGCCTACCAGGCGGCTTTCATGCCGGTGCCCACCTATGCAAGTCCGGTATTGGGAGCCATCAACATGGCGGCAGCCATTGCCACGGGTTTGGCAAACATCAAGAGCATTCTTTCGGTCGACTCTTCGGGTGGCACGGGATACGGGTCGTCCAGCTCCACCGGTGCCACGGTTACCACCCCGGCGGTCGTCACACCTCCGGCCGTGGTGCAGGAGGTTGAAACGGTTCGCTCGCTCACCGGTGCCAGCGAGGAGGAACGACTCAATCAGATGGCCAGCAGTCAGCGCGTCTACCTGGTCTATTCGGACGTCGAGCAGGCCGGGAGGCGAGTGCAGGTCCAGCAGTCGGAGACGAGTTTCTAACAGCCCGGATGACGGGTCAAGGTCGCAGGAAACTGCGGCCTTTTTTTGTGCCCTGTTGGACAGAAAACGGGCAATGAATATTTCCCGGTAGAATGGCAACTTTGAATCGAAATATACCCTTCTACTGGGCAGAATTGAGCGACAACGAGGACGGCATGGTGTGCGTATCTCTTGTCGACGATCCGGCCGTTGATCGCAACTTCATGGCATTCTCGGCCGAGAAGAAGATCCCCGTGTGCGCGATCTCCAACGAGGAGAAGCGACTCGTGCGCGGTGTTCTCATGCGTGCCGACTTCCCGATCTATCGCGTCGCCCCCACCGGTGAGGAGTTCTACATCATCTTCTCGGCTCCTACGATTCGCCGCATGACCGAGCGGTTTCTCGAACAGGGGAACCAGGGAAACGTCAACACAATGCACATCCCCGGATCCGACGTCGATGGGGTCAACCTCGTGCAGCTCTTCATCAAGGACAAATCGGCCGGCATCGACCCGGCGGGCTTCGAGGACGTGGAGGATGGCAGCCTCTTCGGCGAGTATCACGTGGCCAATGATGACGTGTGGGAGGACATCAAGGCCGGGAAGTTCAAAGGCTTCTCCATCGAGGGGATCTTCTCTGTGTCCAAGGATTCACATCAGTTCAACAAACAACAAATCAACGAAATGGCAAAACTTGAAAAACTCAAGACTCGGCTGGCAAAGCTCCTGGCCGAGTTCGGCGTCGTGTCCACCGACAAGGGTGCTCTCTACTGGGACGGCGACGAGGATTTGAAGGCCGGCGACATGGTGCAAAAGGAGGCCGAAAGCGGTGAGCGCAGCGCGGCTCCCGATGGCCAGTACACCACGGAGGACGGCAAGACCATCACCGTCGTGGATGGCAAGGTATCCGAGATCGTCGACCCGAGGGCAGAGGTAGACGGCGCGGGCGAAACGCCTCCCGCAGGCGGGGCCGACCCGATGGGCCCGGAAGGCGACCCGTCGTCCCGTGACGCCGAAATGCAGGAGATCCGCAAGGAGATCTCCGACATCCGCGACATGGTCGAAAAGCTCATGGGCGCGATTGAATCCACCCGGTCCGACGTGAAGGCCATGAAGCAGGCCCCGGCCGCTTCGTCGGCACACGAGGAGTTCAAGAACCTCACCCCCGGCAAGACTGGAGATTCGCGGCTCGATCACCTGGCCGCAGTCGTAGGAGCGAACGCGAAAAAGTAACCAAAAACAGCAGACAACATGGCAACGAACAACATCATTGCAACGTCGCTCCCCGAGTATGTGGAGCAGAACAAACTGCCGCTGATCAACAAGGTTGTGTTCGGCGGCCGCACCATCGGACTGATGGTCAAGCAGACCGGCATCAAGACCTCGGCAGCTATCAACTATCTCGACACCGACCCGACCTTCCAGGACGGCAATGGCTGCGGATTCACGGCGCAGGGTACGGCTACCATGACTCAGCGCGTGATCGAGACGGGCCTCATCAAGGTGAACATGGACTTCTGTCCCGACACCCTTCTGGGCAAGTACGCCGAGTATCTCGTGCGCATCGGCGCCACCAGCGAGGAGCTGCCCTTCGAGCAGTACCTGATGGAGAACATCATCAGCCACATCAACAACAAAATGGAGATCGCCGTATGGCAGGGCGACACGTCGTCCGGCGACGAGAACCTCAAACGCTTCGACGGTATGCTCAAGATCGCCACGGACGAGGCGGATGTCGTCGATGTGGCCATCGCCAATGGCACCCCGGCCTACGACGCCATCAAGCAGGTCTACATGGCCATCCCCGAGGAGATCATCGAGCGCAGCGACGTCTACATCTTCGTCTCTCCGGAGCTGTTCCGTCAGTTCACGCAGGAGATGGTGGAGAAGAACTACTACCACTACTCCGGTCCGCAGAACGAGACGCCCCGCGAGTTCATCTTCCCCGGCACCAACGTCCGCGTAACGAGTGCGCTCGGCCTCGCCGGAAAACAGAACATCCTGGCGACGTACCGCGAGAACATGTTCTACGGCTGCGACGTCGAGAGCGACAAGGAGGAGATCAAGTTGTGGTTCTCGGACGACGACGACGTCTTCAAGATGAAGGTCAAGTGGAACGCCGGAACGCAGTTCGCATTCCCCGACCGCGTGGTACTCGGAACCATCGCCACGAAAATGATGGCCAATTTGGCATCTGCACCCACCGATGAGGAAGCGGCAGCAGCTGCAGGATCCGATGAGGAAGCGGCAGCAAAGTGATAACCAGGCCCGGGCGGGCTTCGGTTCGCTCGGGCCATAAACTTCAAGAAAATGGCATGTTCGCAAACTTTTAACGGTATCCCCTCCGATTGCTCGACCACAATGGGTGGCATCAAGGAGGTGTATCTCACCAACCATAGTGATGTTGAAAAGGTAACCGCAGAAACAGGAAAGATTACCGCCATCACTATGACTGCGGAACAGAAGTTCAAGAGATACTCTTTCCGAAGAGGCACAAGCAACATGGCGTCGACTCTGAATGTCGACAAATCCAATGGTGTAAAATACTACACCACGGATTTGGTCATGTTGTTCAGCAAGATGGAAACCTCCAAAAGAGAGGAGATTGAAGCAATGGCCGAGGGTGAGATGGCCGTCATTGTCAAGGACAACAACGGCCTGTATTGGTATCTCGGCTACGACGAGCCTGTGATGGCCAGCGCCGGAGACGGGCAGACCGGGACGGCGGCATCGGACGCCAACCGATACAGCATCACGCTGCAGGACCAGTCGCTCGCCTTACCTTACGAGGTGGAGGCGTCGGTCATCGAGACTATCGTCGATTAACCAACAACCATCCGGGGCGCATCGACAACCGGTGCGCCCTTTTTTCTGAAACATGAAACTGACGCAAGAAGAAATAGCAATCGTATCGAAGTGGGAGATGAATCTCCGCACAGCGGTACGGTCGAAGTACCTCCGGCACGTGGGGCGCATGGCCATTGAGACGATGGTGCCTATCTACGAGCGGGCGACGGGTTACCGCATTCGCGTGAACAGCAACTGCGGGGCCTGCGTTCTTGACTTCCTGCAGCGGATGGGCTCTATCTACTTCGCAGATCTCGAAGAGATGGAAGCGGCCAAAAACGCACAGCCGGAGACCGCGGCGCCCAAGCGCCGAACGAAAAGGAAAAAGCAATGATCTACGCCAAGCAGACATCCGACGTCCAGACGCTCTACATCCCGCGAAATATGTTCATGACGCAGGCCGGGGTGTTCGTCCTCTCCGTGAAGAATACGGTGGGGCTTGATCGCATGGGTATCAAGCCGGACGGCGTTGTGCTCGGCCCGCTGTATTACGAGGTGACCGTGTCATTCCCGGATGGCATGACGGAGGGCGAATACGAGTACGAACTCACGCAGGGAGGGTGTCTGATGGCTTCAGGTCTTATGATTGTGGGCGATTACGACGAGCCGATATCGGAATTTGCCCAATCAATTCAATACAAGCAGTATGGCAGATGACAAGAAGAAAATATCGCTGTCGTTCGCGGCGTTGAACCCGTACATAGAGCAGTCGATCATCTCACCCAAGGAGGAGAAGTATCCCGGCCGGGAGTTCATCCAGTGGGGTGATCATAATGCATATCCCGACTACCTCGAAGATCTCTGCGAGAATGTCGCATCGCTGCAGAGCATCATTGACGGGTCGGCCGACTATGTTTGCGGCGAGCGGGTCAACGTGTCGAGAGCCCTGCAAGGTCAGTACATGAACCGGAAGAAGCAGACAGCCGACGACCTTGTCCGCGACTTGGCCGTCTCGTTCTTCACCTACGGCGGATTCGCCGTGCAGGTGATCCGCAGCCAGAGCGGCGACATAGCCGAGCTGTACGCCATGGATATGAAAAACCTGCGCTGCGACAAGGACAACGAAGTCTTCTACTACTCGGAGACGTGGAATCGCCGCTTCTCAATGGTCAAGACGCTCGTGTATCCGAAGTTCATCCCGGAGGCGCGCGGCATCGCCTCATCCGTGCTGTTCGTCAAGAACACGGCATACCACACCTACCCGCGGCCCAAGTATGCCGCCTGTCTCAAAGCCTGCGAGATCGAGAGAAGCATCGACGAATACCACCTGAGCTCCATCAACAACGGATTCATGGGATCTGTTCTTGTGAATTTCAATAACGGAACCCCCACAGACGAGGAGCAGGAGGAAATCGAGAAGGGTATCAACGAGAAGTTTGCCGGGAAAAGCAATGCAGGGCGAATCGTTATCGCCTACAATGATACGAAGGAGAACGCCACGACGATCGAGAACATCGACGTGCCCGATTACGGCGACCGCTACGACTCCCTCGCCAAACGAAGCCGTCAGCAGATCTTCACGGCTTTCCGGGCCAACCCGAATCTGTTCGGCATCCCGACGGAAAACCTGGGATTCTCGCAGGAGGAGTACGACGCCGCTTTCAGACTCTACAACAGGACGCAGATCATGCCGGTGCAGAAGCTCATCTGCAGATCCATCGGCAAAATCTTCGGCGACCAGAACTATATGACGATCGAACCTTTTACACTTGCGCAAAATGGCAGAAGTTCTACTGACATCTGAAGAGTTCGTGAAGAGCATCTCGAACATCAGCGATAACCTCGCCGGGAAGTATATGCTTCCGGCTATCCGCGAGGCGCAGGAGATCAACCTCCGGGAGATACTCGGAGATGCCCTCACGGACAAACTGAAGGAGATCGTGGAATTGGGGCAGGTGAATAACCCCGAGAATGCGATATACAAGGAGTTGATCGAGGTCTCGCAATACTTCCTCGCCTATCAGACGATCGCGGGGCTGCCCTACAAGGTAGGATACAAGATCGGGAACATCGGCGTGGCGAAGACTACCGACACCAACGTGCAGGGTAGTACGCTTGCCGAGATATCGAACATCCAGAACTACTACCAGAGCAAGGCGGACTTCTATGCGGCCAAGATCCAGCGCTTCGCCATGGAACACTATGCGCAGCTCCCGGAGCTGACGCAGAACGACTGCTACCACATTCGAAAGAACCTTCACAGCTCCGCAACGTGCAGCATCTGGCTGGGCGGCGCTCGTGGCAAAATATACGGAAAGAAATGACGCTCGAAGAAACAATCCGCACGCTTGAAGCCGTCGCCCTGCAACAGCAGAGCGTGGCGATGGTCATCGACAACGACATCTTCAAGCTCAACGCCATCCCCAATGCCAAATATGCGGTGTTCGCCTACACGCAGGGCGAGCATCTGACCAGCGTGAGCGGGGATCTGGCAACATACCGGCTGACCCTGTTCTATGTCGACCGCCTGCTGGCCGACAAGAGCAATCAGACGCAGATCCAAAGCACGGGGACGCAGGTGCTCCGCAATATCCTGACGATGATGTCGGAGTTGGACTTCCAGGTAGACAATATGCCGATCCAGCCCTTCACCCAGCAGTTCGTAGACGAATGCGCCGGCGTGTACTGCTCGGTGGCTATCGGAGCCGCCAATGGCTGCGAGTGTATGCCGGGATTCACTGAGGTCCTCCGCAAATTGAATGCGGCGACTGATAAGGCCAATGAAGCTGCAGATCGGGCAAGCGCTCTTGCCGACAACCCTCCCAAAATCGTGCTCAACGATCAAGGCTATTTCTGGGCGTTCTACGACGAGGACACGAAGCAGTATGTGGTTTCGGAATATCCGGCTCGAGGCGAGAAGGGCGACCCTGGTGCTACGGGAGATCAAGGCCCCCAAGGCCCGGAAGGTCCCCAAGGTCCGCAGGGCGAGAAGGGTGACACCGGAGAAACGGGGCCGCAGGGCCCCAAGGGCGACACGCCCGTTCTGACGGCGCAGCCGGACGGCACAATCCTATCCGACGGTGTGGTGCTTACGGACGTCCTTAAGGTCGCCGCGGAAAATTCGGACACGCAAACGGCACGGGTCGAGGAGTTGGCCGACAATCCGCCCAAGATCGTGGAGGTGGACAGCATGGCCTATTGGGCGTTCTACGATATCGAAACGAAGCAGTACGTCACCTCGGAGTTCAGGGCCGACGACGGCACCATCGTGCAGCAGGTCGATGGCTATGCCGTTTCGCTGGATGTCAAGGGCGGAACGATGTACGTCTGCGGCGAGCTGACTTCGCTGACAATTGCAAGCGTCGAGAACTCGACGAAGCCATCGATCATCCGCTTCACGTCGGGAGCTACGGCTACGCAATTCTCATACCCGGAGAATTTCAATATCACCGGCTGGACGAAACCCGAGGAAAACAAGAGTTATACCATCTGCATCTTGTTCGGTGCAGGCAATATGACCTACGATGAATAGTCTGCTCTATTACTACAACAACGTGCAGAAGATGGCCGCCTACCGGCAGGACAAGCGGATGCAGCGTGGGGCTCTCACGGCGCAGGGCGGATTCTCGACAAATGATCCGGTCTTGCTTCAAGTGCCGTGTACTATTCAGTGTGTGTTTGTGCCTACTATCATATCTTCCGGATTGCAAGTTGTTTTTAATACAAAAGGTTTTAGTCAAACTCCAAGAATAGATGTTACTGCATCCGGACTGGTTCAAACATACGGCGGAGGCGATATCATGTATTCAAAAGCAGTAGCTATTAATTCGGTGTATGATATTGTATATGTAATCACTGATTCAAATACGACTCTGTATGTAAATGGCGAAAAAGTTAAGGAGTCTCCTGCGTGTGATCCAATGACGTTGTATAACGTAGGATATTATTTGGATAGCAATAAATTATATTTCCAAGGAGACTACCTCCTGCACCGCCACTTCAACTACGCCATGATCGCTGACGAGGTGAAGGCCCTCGACAACAACGGCGACCCAATGGGGTACGTCGTGCCGAAGGAGAGTAGGTATTTTGAAAAACGCTATCAAAGTGATTTTGCGGATGGAACTGATGGATGGGGAAGTACCAATGGTTCTCCTAATCTATCTGTTGTGTCAAATGGTGGCATTTTGGAGTTGTCGGGGAATTATGATGCTTATCAAATTATGAGGACCGTCGGCGATGCTCCAAAGTATGCTTCAAAGTATAAAGTTCGTATTGAACTTGAAGAGCGTATATCACTTTCTTCATTCTTATTCTACCCGTTTTCAACAACGACATTCGTAGTAGGATCTTTTTCAGAACCTACCGATGTTTTAGAAGGTGTTACGAATAAACCGAGTGACATACTTTCCAGAAATTGCTATCTATACATTTATGGATTGAAACCTAATGATCTTGTCCGGATTAAATCTATTTCGGTAGAGCCCATCGGCCTCATCGCTGAGTACCTGCCGCAGAATCTGATGTATAGTAAGGACGACAAGGCGATCGCAACCTCCTGGCTCGACAGCGCGAAGCAAATGCCTTTGTCGGACGAGTACATGGAGCCGCTGTTCCAGTCGATAGGCGGCTACGACATGGCGGCAAACGGCGCGCCGGAGATCCTCTACAACGAATAACAAACAGCAATAGATATGCAATACGCAAAACTTGAAAATGGATATTTGATCCCGGCTCCTGGCGAGGTACGGCAAGGCGGGATGGTCATCATGAACCCCGGGCCCGATATCCTTGGTTCGATGGGGTACAAGCCCGTGGAATACACGGATCGCCCGGAGATCACGACGCCGGGCAATGAACTACGGGAAGTTTACGCCGACAGCGGCGACCGCATCACGGTGACGTGGGAGGAGTACACTCCGGAGCCGGCGCCGTATGTCCCCGAGCCGATCCCCGACACGACGATCAGGCAGGTGGCCATGTTCGCCACTATGGCGGTGAATACGATGTCATTATCCGACGAGCAGTCGCTGGAGATCAAGGACCTCTATCCCGAATGGGCTTCGTTCATCGGCAAGTCGCTCGACGCCGGATTCAAGGTGCTATACGAAGGGCGGCTCTACAAGGTCCGCCAGCAGATTGCCACGGTGCTGGAGAATCAGGCCCCGTCGGAACTTACGGCTGCGCTCTACGAGGAGATCAACGAGACGGCAGCCGGAACGCTGGACGACCCGATCCCGTACAACGGGAACATGGAACTCTTCGAGGGCAAATACTACTCGCAGAACGGCGTGACCTATAAGTGCACTCGCTCCACGGGGCAGGCGGTGTACCATGATTTGAGTGCGCTTGTGGGTATCTACGTTGAGAAGGCATGAAGAACATCATTACAAAGATCGTCGGCTGGCTGAACGGCATCGGGGCCGACAAGTACAAGCACCAGGCGCTGGGGTCGGACATCGCGGCCGTCGTCCTGCTGGCGCTGGTGTGGTTCGTTCCCCAGTGGCTGGCGCTGACGGCCTCGGTCGTGGCGGTGATCGTGGCGGCTGTCGGCAAGGAAAAGGCCGACGCCAAGACGGATCTCCGCGATATCGTGGCCACCCTATGCGGAGGCGCCGTCGTGTGGCTCCCTTTCCTGATTGCAATCCTGATTGTGTAGTGATATGTTCGACATCCTCCTCGATACATTCGGGCTCGAGGCCATCGTCCTGCGGCGGGCCGCCCTGTTGGAGATCATCATCTGGGCGGTGATGCTCGTGGCCGTGATGATCGACATGCGGGCCGGGATCCGCAAGGCCCGGGCGCTGCACCAGCCGATTGATTCGCACGGCCTGCGCCGCACCTTCACCAAGTTCGGCGACTACGGCAAGGTCACGGCGCTCTTCATGTGCGTGGATGTGCTGGGCCTGCTGTTCGGCCTCTACTCGATGCCCTACGCCTCGGGAGCTGCCGCCGTGATCGCGGTCGGCATCGAGGCGTGGAGCGTGCGCGAGAACCTGCGTGCTGCGCGCTCCTCGGCGGCCAAGGTGACGGACATCGTGGCGGGACTGGCCAAGACGCAGGACATGAAGGAGGTGATCGAGTTCATCCGGCAGCTCGACCGCGTGCGGGCCGAGGCTGCGAGTAAAACCAAAGACCAAACCTAATAAAACATTGCGATTATGACAAAGACAACCAAAACCATTCTGATCGTTGCCGCCGTGCTGGTGGCTCTCGTCGTGCTGTTCAACTTCCTGCCCGGTGGTGTTCGCATCGCCTAGACGATCTCCGCCGGCGTAGGCTTCATTGCCGGCATTATCGCTAAGACGTGGTATGACCGCGAAACCAAAAAGGAGGAGTAGCCATGTCGAGAGGTCTTCGGAATAACAACCCGTTGAACATCGAGAAAACGAAGGGCGGGAATCCGTGGCAGGGGGAGATAGTGCCGTCCGCGGACAGCCGATTCGCGCAGTTTACGTCCGCAGCTTACGGCTATCGGGCGGCGTTCAAACTGCTGAACAACTACCAGCGTAACTATGGGCTTGACACAATTCGCAAGATGATATACCGCTGGGCACCGGCCAATGAGAATCATACCGACAATTACGTGAATGTAGTATCCAACCGGTCCGGCGTGCCGGCAGACAGCCGCATAACTACTACCAATCGTGACGTCATGGTACCTATCGTGGCTGCCATGTCGTTCGTCGAGAACGGTGTAGAGGCCAAAATGCCGGATGTGGAAGCCGGATGGAAGTTGTTCATGCAAAACTGATAGCCATGAGACGTATATTCTACAACAGTTGGCTGGCCAAGTGCCTGCTTTGGCCGGGATATTCCACGGCCATGCTCTTCGGCTATATCTGCACGAAGCGTAAGTCGAGCACCCCGCTATCGTATAAGACGAAGCAGCATGAGAGCATCCACGCCGAGCAGTACAACGAGGTCACGATGCTCGCATTCCTGGTTGCCCTGATCCTGCAGATCCTCTTCGGCGGCGGCTGGTGGTTCGTGCCGGTTCCGGTCGTGTATTACGTGCTGTACTTCCTCGAAGCGGCGATCACGTGGACCATTCGGTTGTGCACGAGCGGCTGGACCGCGGCGGCAGAGATGGCTTATGACAACTCGATGTTCGAGCAGGAGGCCCGGGCCGGAGAGGATGTATCCGGGCATATCGAAACGCGGAAATTCCTCGCTTTCCTGCATTATTTCGGACGGATATGAGCCGCTGGGAGACAACCGTGATTGCCTTGGCCGCCACCTTCCTCGGAGGGTTGTGGCTGGGGCAATACGTCTCCCGGCCGGAGATCGTCGAGCGGGTGCGGGTCGATACGGTGTTCTACGAGCGGCCAAAGCCGTTCGCGGTGGCGGAGCGCCCGGTGGCGGTGCATGTGCCGCGGATGCTGTTCGCCCCGGCCGACACGGTGGACCGGGTGGTCGTTGTGGGCGACAGCATACGGATAACGGTGACGGAGCGCACGCTGGAGTACCGCGACTCGACCTACTACGCCCGGGTGGTTGGGCCGGCCGTGGGGACGCTGGGCCCCCGGCTCGACTACTTTGAAACCTACAACAAGACGGTCGAGCGGGTGCAGCTCGTCCGTGAACCTTACGCCTGGGAACTGGGGCCCGCGATGGGGACCTGGATGACTAGGGATGGCAGCGGGATGTGGGCTGGCGCCTACGCCCGGCGAACGTTCGGCCGGTTCAGCGTGCCGCGGGATACGACGCCCGCAACAAAAGCGCCTTCGGCCAGGTCGAGGCCGGTATGGCGCTGTGGAGGCGGTAACGGTTGCATCGTTTAACTAATCATTTCGGCAATCAATCGGTATATTTGCCGAAATATAAAAGAGTGATATCCAATTTCGGCAATGCTAAAGGCAACATGCTGAAATTCAATAGTCCCGGCAGCTCAACACAAAGAGGGGTTATTTCCTGCAGGAAATAGCCCCTCTTTGCTTTTCGGTCCGTAAACTGCGTTTACTTTTCCTTCCGGGGTTTGCGGTGCGAGACAATTGCTGCGATCCACAGCAGGACAATGGCGCCGATGACGGCCGTAGCCAGGCTTCCCAGCGTTCCGACCGCTACCAGTCCGAACAGCGAGAGCAGCCACCCGCCCAGAACGCCGCCGATGAGTCCGACAATCAGATTGACAACGAGTCCCGACCCGTTTCCCTTGACGATCAGGTTGGCGATCCATCCGGCTGCCAGCCCGATCAGCAGATACCATAAGAAATACATAGCCTTTCGTTTTTTTGAACGAACGGCCGGGAGCAAATATCGTTCCGAATGCTATTCGCAGGCTTTTTTCAGCGCCTTGGCCAGCTGGTCGGGGCATGACGTGCCCTTCCCGCGGCAGTCGATGCCCTCGAGCCGGGCGATCACCTCCCGTACCTGCATGCCGCGCACCAGCGCAGCGATGCCCTGCGTGTTTCCGTGGCAGCCGCCCGTGAAGGCGACGCTGCGGATCGTATCCTGGTCGATTTCGATGTCGATCTGCCGCGAGCAGGTGCCCGAGCAGATGTGCGTGATTTTCCGTGTCATCCGTTCGTGTGTGTTTGGGTTGTTCTTCCCGGAACCTTCCGGTCCGGTCTCCCGGGGGCGATCCCGGGCTGTATCCTATTCCGCCTTCGGGGCGAGAAAAAGAGCCGCAACAGGAAGTTGCGGCTCTGTCCGTTGCGGCTTCCGCCTCCGCGGCTATTGGCGCTGCAGATCCGTATTGTCGGCCACGACCATGTTCTTGTCGATGCGGAGCGTGACGTTTCCGTCCACCTCGATGAGCAGTGTCGTCTCCTTCACCTCCTTGACCGTTCCGTAGATACCGCCGGCGGTGATGATCTTGTCTCCCTTCTTGAGTCCGTCGCGGAAGGCCTGCATCTGCTTGCGGCGCTTGGCCTCGGGACGCCACATGAAGAGCCACAGCACGAGCACCATCAGGGCGATCATGATGATAAAGCTGTACTGCTGCATGAAACTGGGTTGCGGCTGGCCCTGGGTGGCAGGCATAGCCTGAAGAAAATCGATCATAGTCTATTCGTTTTTAAGTGTTTTTTCGGTTTGGTCGGACAAATATACGAAATATTGTCGAATAAGCAAGTCCTACCGGACATCGGCCTCGACAAACAGACGCAGCGGCCTTGCGGCTCCGGAAAACCGGAGATCCACCGTCTTGAGCTGCCATCCGTATTCGCCCCGCGAGTCGAACGTCATCTCGACCTGCCTGGCCTCGCCCGGGGCGATCGGTTCCTTGCTGAATGTCAGCGAAGTGCATCCGCAACTGCGGGTGTAGGAGGTGATGGCTGCGGGCCGTTCCGATGCGTTTTCGATCCAGAAGCGGAGCACGGCTATTTCGCCCGATCCGAGCTTCCCGAACCGAATCGTGTCCGTAGCCCCCTTGTCGAAAAAAGGGCCGTCGAGCACGATGCTCCGGCCCTTGTGTTCCTTCCGGGGAGTCTGTCTGCCGCACGATGCGAGCGTTGCGGCAAGCAGCAGGACGAAGGTCGCCGCGCGCATCAGATCAGGCCGCGCCCGGCTTTTTTGATGCGCCCCTCGGACGTCAGCGCCTCGACGATCTTGTCCAGCACGCCGTTGATGAACGTGCTGCTTCCGGGCGTGGAGTAGTACTTCGAAATCTCGATCCACTCGTCGAGGGTCACCTTCACCGGGATCGACGGGAACGAGGTCAGCTCGGCGATGGCCGTCCCGATGATCAGGTTGTCCATGAAGACGATGCGCTCGACGTCCCAGTTCGAGGTGAAACGCTCGATGTAGTCCTGGTAGGTGTCGTAGTTGATGAGCGCCTTTTCGAAGAGGGTCTTGACGAATGCGGGGTCCTCTTCGCTCTTGAACTTCGAGGGCACCTTCAGCTCGGTGTGCGAGGGGCGGAGGTTCGAGAGCGTGCGCAGGATCATCAGGATGATGTAGGGCAGGTCGTCGCACCAGAGCACCGACATCTCCTCGAGCACGTCGTCGAGTGCCTCGCAGTTCTGCAGCTCCTTGAAAAACTCCTCGAGCAGCCGGCGGTCGTCATCGAACGAACGCTCCGGGCGCGCCATGTACTCCTTGTAGTATTCGCTCTCCGAAAGCTGCGTGAAGAGTGTGCGGATCAACTCCGGATATTGCGACCAACCGAGTTTGCGGGCTGCCACATGGTCGTTCACGGCGTCGCTGTTGGCGATCGTGCGGATCACGGCGTTGTCCACGAATTTCGTGTTGGGGTTCAGGTCCTCGGGCGTGGGCAGTTTCTTCTGTTTGGCCAGCTCCTGACGCTGCTCGGCATACCGGGCGAGCTCGACGGGGAGCGTGATGATCTGGAAATAGAGGTCGTAGGCCTTGTCTACGGAGGCCATCAGGTTTTTTTCCGAGGCGATCATGTTGTCGGCGCCGGACTTGAGGTGTGCGAAAAGCGCCTTCACGACCTTGATTCGGAGTAATCTTCTGCTCAACATATCCTAATAGAACGATTTTACGGCCGCAAAGATAGTGCAAGCGGTCGTGAAAACCAAAGGGAAAACGATTTTTCGATGCCGTCCGCTCCGCAGCCCGGCGGTTGCGGCCTTTGGCTCCCCCGCCGGGCGCCTCCTCCGGCTTGCCGTGCACCTCCTCCGGCTGCACCTCCTGGACAATGTGCGAGAATTCGGCGGACGGTGTGGGCGAAACCGGGATAAATTGCGTATCTTTGCCCCGTATGGAACACATGGAGGAGAAACAGCCCTACGACGTCATCGTCGTCGGAGCGGGTGCCGCGGGCATGATGGCCGCGGGAACGGCTGCGCGTGCCGGGCGCCGCGTACTGCTGATCGAAAAGATGGAGAAGTCGGGCCGCAAGGTCCGCATCACGGGCAAGGGACGCTGCAACGTGACCAATGCCCGGCCTGCCGAGGAGTTTGCCTCGCAGGTGCGGACCAATGCCGAGTTCTTCGCCCCGGCCTTCGCCGAGTTCAACAACCGGGCCACGATCCGTTTCTTCGAGCGCCAGGGCGTGAAACTCGACATCGAGCGCGGCGAGCGGGTCTTCCCGCACAGCGGCAAGGCGTGGGATATCGCCAACGCACTGCTCGACTACTGCGTGGAGAACGGCGTGAAGATCCTCTATGACACGCGCGTGACGGGTATCCTGACCCTTGGCGACCGCGTTTTCGGGGTCCGTTACCGCAACAAGCGGGGCTTCGAGCGCAAGGAGGAGTGCGCGCAGGTGATCCTGGCCACGGGCGGCGTCTCCTATCCCGGGACCGGATCGACGGGCGACGGCTATGCCTTCGCCTCGGATCTGGGCCATACGATCGAGCCGCTGCGTCCGTCGCTGACCCCGCTCGTTACCTCGCACCCGCGGATGAGCCGTCTCTCCCGGCTGTTGCTGCGCAACGTCCGTGCGACGCTCTGGGTCGATGACGGGCCCGTCCGCGAGGAGTTCGGCGAGCTGGGCTTCTCCGAACGCGGCATCGAGGGGGCCGTGGCCCTGCGCATGAGCCGCGATGCGGTCGATGCCCTGATCGACGGGCGACGGGTCAAGCTGGTCGTCGATCTGAAACCGGCGCTTACGGAACAGGTGCTGCGCGACCGCATTGCCCGCGAGCTGGCCGAGATGCAGCCGACGGAGTTCTTCTCCGAACTGCTCCGCAAACTGCTGCCTGCACCGCTGGTGCTGCCGCTGGCCGCGGAGATTGACATCCCCTCGAAACAGTATGTCTCGAAACTCACCGAGACCGAGATCACGCGCCTGATCCGCACGCTCAAGGGACTGACCCTTCCGGTGACCGATTATGCCCCCTTCGAGTACGCCGTGACGACGGCTGGCGGGGTCCGCTGTTCGGAGGTCAATCCCCGGACGATGGAGTCGCTCAAGGTGCGCGGACTCTACTTTGCGGGCGAGGTGCTCGACCTCGACGCCAATACGGGCGGCTACAACCTCCAGATCGCCTTCTCTACGGGGCGGCTGGCGGGTCAGTTGAAAAAGTGAAACCGTGCAGGCGATGAAACTCGGCAGACAACCCCTCGGCCTTCGCATCTACGGACGGATGGCCGAACTGCGCAACCGCCTTTCGCGGGCGCGTTACTTTCGGGGCCACGGCGTCCATTCGCCCTTTGTCTACGACCTGGTGCGTCAGGTCTTCATGCGCGACAGCCTGCTTCCGGGACCGCGTGACCTTTACGATGCCCTGCTTGCCCGCGGCGTCAGCCGGCGGCGGGCCATACAGCTGCAGAACCTGGCCATCCACTGCGGCTATGCTACCTTCTGCCTGGACGGCGCCGATGCCGACCTGTGCCTCCTGACGCGTGACCTGCCGCGTCCGGAGACCCTCGCGCTGGTGCGCACGGCCTCCGCTGCGGGGCATACCGTAGCCGTGCTTTCACCCTATGAAGGGCGCGAGCGGCAGGCTCTTTGCATGCAGCTGGTCGCCTCGCACCGCTCCACGACGGTCGATAACCGGGGCTATCTGCTGTTGTTCAACAACTATTTACCGAAACAACATTTCCGGATATGAAAGTATATACGAAGACGGGTGACAAGGGCATGACCTCGCTCATCGGCGGCGAGCGCGTGTTCAAGACCGACGAACGGGTCGAGGCTTACGGTACGGTGGACGAACTGGGCGCCTTCGTGGCGCTGTTGTCCGACAAGTTGCGGGGCGATGCCTCGCTTGGGGAGACGGTTGCGGACCTGAACCGCATCCTCTCGCGGCTGATGACCGTCGAGGCGCTGCTGGCTACCGGCGATTCGGGTCGCGACAAGGTGGCACCTCTGGGTCCTGCGAACATCGAGTGGCTCGAGAGTCGGATAGACGCCTTGCAGGCGGCGCTGCCCCCGATCGACAAGTTTACGATCCCGGGCGGTCACGAGGCGGTCTCGATGTGCCATGTCTGCCGCACGGTGTGCCGGCGTGCCGAGCGTGCGGCGCTGCGCGCCGACGCGCTGCATGCGGTCGATTCTTCGGTGCTTGTGTGGTTCAACCGCCTTTCGGACTACTTCTACGTGCTGGGACGCAGCCTGACGGCGCATTTCGACGTGCAGGAGACGCTCTGGATTCCCTGACGGAAATGCATGTCGTTCCGCCGGCAGCAAGAAAAATCCCGGTCCGAAACTCTCGGACCGGGATTTTCCCTTTCCTTTGGCGCTGTCGCACCACAACGGTCATTCGTTGTGGAAGCGCGACATCGGGTAGATGTTCACCGGATAGCTTGCCTTGTTCTCGATGTTCATTACCAGAGCGGGCTCCTCGCCGCTGCAGTCGTATACGAGCACGTTGCCGTTGGCGATGATCGCCTCTCCCAGGTCGTCCGATACGGAGACGTAGAGGAGGTTCTTTTTCGGGTCGGCCACGACGTTGCAGGTGATGTACTGTGCGTTCGGAACGTCGTTCTTCACCTGGATGTACTCCTCGACTTTCCACGTCTTGAGCGACACGCGGCTGACGGTCAGCGTGCCGGCCGAGAAGTAGAGGTAGTCTCCGGCCAGGGTGACGCCCGACGTGTTCATGAACTCGGCCGATATGTCGGCCTTGATCTGTTTCTCGAGGGTGACGGTCCAGGAGTCGGTATCGACGAACGTCAGGAAACTCTTCGTCTCGCCAGAACGTCCGCAGGTGGCTACGACGATTTCGTGGTCACCCGTGCGGCAGATTCCGCTGATGAATTCGCCCGAGAGATCGAGCGTCCGCGTCACTTCACTCTTCCCCTTGGTAAATTCAAAGAGTTTCGTGGAGGACCAGAATCCGCCTCCGCCGCAATAGAACTTGTCGCCGATGACAACCATGCTGCGTGTGGCGACGACCGATTCGATCGTGGCCCCGCTGTTGCCGAAATGGTACGATCCCTCGACGATGGTCATCTCTCCCGTCGTGGCGTCGAGCCGGAACATGGCCTTGGAGTCGGACAGGTAGATGTTGTGCTCGTCGAGAACCGTGATGTTCTCCAGTGGGGTAATCAGCGACAGCATCTCGTTTTCGTCCGTCGAACCTTCGGGGCGGGGATACTTCAGATCCTCGAACTTGAACGTTTTCTCCTTCTGGAATGTCTCGGCATCGACGATCACCAGCGTACCGTCGCCGGCTTCGCCCGAACCCATGTCGGGGACTGTGGCGTTATCGCTCAATATGTAGATCTTGCCTCCGTACATGTTGAGATCCTGCGACGAGTTGCCCACGGCCGAACCGTTCACCTTGCCGTAGACGTCCTCCTTGACCGTACCGTCCGGGGCGATCCAGGTAACCGTACCGTTTTCCATGCGCGGAGCCCCCTGGTTGAGAAGCAACACGCCGTCGGGATCGGCATATCCGCCGACTGCCTCAATGGGCGGGTTCGAACCCCCGTTTCCTCCGCCGTTGCCGTTCCCTCCGTTGTCATCGTCGCTTTCCGACGAGCATCCGGCCGCTGCCACTGCCGCACACAGGGTAAAAAGAAGATTGATCCATTTGTAGTTCATTTCCGTACTTTGTTTTCAGGGTTTTGAAATCAGTTTTTCTCCGGGAAAAAGAATCCGGCCGGGAAGTTGGTGTAGTTCTCGTACTTGACAGCCGGAGCCTCCGTCGAGGTGCTGAAATCAAAGCCCCAGATCTGGTTTTGTCCGTAGTTTGCGAACGACTTGAGTGTATTGATGTAGACGCGGCCCGTTACGGGATGTACTCCCAGTCCGTTGTATTGGAGGCCTGCATTCTTGTCCAGGGCGGATACATCGACCATCCACTCTTCGGCGCTTACCGGATCACCCTCCTCGTTCGTATCGTCCTCCTTGTCGTCGTCGAAGGCCAGGTGGTAGATCGTCATGTTGTCGGCATAGTAGATGTCGTTGCCGCGGGCCGCGAAAGCCACACCGCTCGATCCGGTGCTGACCTTGACTCCAAGCAGGTGCTGTTTGATCTCCTTGGTCGTCGGGTCGAACTTGCCGATTGCGGGTTTTCCGAACCCGAACGTCATGATCCAGATCTTGCCGTCGTCCGACTTCTGGATGCCCAGTACCTCGTTGATGTCGTAGGTTACGCTCCACGGCAGCGAAATGGAATTCACTGCATCGCTTTCGGTCGAAATCTCGAGGATCTTGCTCATGAGACCGGATTTATAGGTGTATACCTTTCCGTTCATCGTTACGAACTGACTTTTCGGGGCTCCGTCAGATCCTTCGACGAAGGTCAGCGTCCCGGTCGTGCTGTCGAGGCGGTAGACACCGGCGTTGTCGCGGATGTAGATGTGCTGCTCGTCGAGTACAGCCACATGCGACGGCCAGTTGAGTCCGGAAAGCTCCTCCCGGGTGAAAGCGGCGGTTTTTTTGAGCGTTTTGGAATCCATCACTACGAGCATGCCGTCGTTCTCGAACGTTGCACCTACGGCATTTCCTTCACCGTTCTGCGAGATGACATAGATCATGCCGTCGCAGAAGGCCATGTCCTGAGCTACGTTGCCCAACTCCGTCCCGTTCACCGTCTTGTATGCGTCGTCGATGACATAGCCTTCGGGCGAGATCCAGGTCAGCGAACCGTTCTCGGTGGTCATGTTGCCTTCGTTGAGTACGAACGTGCCGTTCGGGTCGTCGAAGGCGTTCAGGCAGTAGAGCTCCACGTCCTGCGAGATTTTCTGTGTCCCGCTTCCCGTGGCGGTAACCGTCAGCGTCGCCTTCGTCGCGGCGTCGTCCGTTGCGGAGAGGACGATCCGGCTGTCGGCTTCGCGCACCTCGGCGCTCCAGCCCTCGGACAGCGCCTCTACGCTGATCGAGGTCGCATTTTCAGCGGCATATGTCATCTCGACCGTTTTGCCGGGAACGACGAATACCGGAGATTCGGTTCCGGTGTCGCTGCCCGTAGAGAGTTCGAATTTCAGAGAGGGGATCTCTTCGTTTTCCTTGCTGCAGCTGCCGGTCGTCAGGGTTGCGGCCAACAGCAGCAGGCTCCAGATGGATCTTGTGTTCATGAAAAAATAGTGTGATAGTTAGGGAATTTTACTGCTTGATGGTGTTGCTTTCGATCCGAACCCCGGTCAGGTGCAGGTCCACGACGCCCATAATCTCCGTCGAGCACTCTCCGAGCCATCCGTTTTCCTGGTTCACGCCCGTGTGAATGCGGATGAAGTCCACGCCGGAAAGGTTTGCCGGCTGACCGTCGGCGCCTACCGCCCAGTCGATGTCGATGGCCGAGCGGTCGTTGGTGTTGGGCTCGTTGTCGGCATATCCGTATGCGAACTTGTAGAGGGCGAAGTTGTTTCCGACTCCGCTCAGATCGATCCCGTTCTGGGGCAGCCGTGTGCCGCTGAACGAGATCCGGTCTTCCTTGATCCACTGCGGGTAGTAGGACTGGAGGTGGGTCGGGTTCATGGACCGGTAGCCGCTCTCACCCTGGTTGTCCTCCCAGCGGATATACTCCTCGGTCGGCTTTCCGGGCTCGGTTGTGGGACGGTAGTAGGTAATCTCGTAATCGTGGATGGTCCGCACGTCGTTGCCGGCCTCCCGGGCCTGCTCGATCCACGATTCGCTGCCTTCGCTGTAGGAGCTCCCGGCGATCTCGTACCATTCGTCGTCGGGCAGGCCGTTCCCGTTGGCGTCGAAGGAGACCTCGATGACTCCAGGCTCGCTGCTACCGTATTCCGACTGCCCGTTGGCATAGAATGCATTGCCCTGTACGCGGAAGTCGCACAGCCCGGCCTTGTTCTCGATCGTGTGGTCGAACCCGACGACGATGTAGCCGCCGAATCCGCCGAGGGATACCATTCCCTGGTTGTTGTTGCCGATCGCTTCGAGCGCCTTGCGGTTCATCGTCTCCTGCGTGTCTCCCTCCTCGTATTCGGGAAGCTCATTGACGAACTGACCCACTGCGGGACGGTAGTCGAATACCTGGGTGACATAAGGCGTGGCTTTACCTCCGGGAGGCGTTTCGGGGCCGTCGTTGCCCTCGCTGCAGGCGGCAGAGCCTCCGGCGGCGAGGAGAGCCGCCAGGGCGGCGGGTTTCCAGTCGATCCGTGCGAAATGTTTCATGACAGTAGCAATTGTTTGTTTATTGGTTGTTATTCTGCGTGCTAATAGTAGTATGGCTCGGACGAGAAGGCGATGTGCGCAGGAATGTCGCCCGTGCGGACCTTCCATTTGAGTGTACCCTCGGGTGTGAAGCAGTAGAGGTATCCGGGCGTCACGTAGTTCGTGGCGTCGCATACGAAGATCTCCTTGGTCTCGGGATTGACGGCCAGGCCGTAGGGCAGCGAGATCTCCTTCTCGGTGCCGTCTGTGATGAAGTTATGCGAAACGATACGCTGTTCGGCCGTATCGTATACGGCATAGGAGACCTCGTTGCTGCTCGACGTGTAGCTCCACTCGGTGCTGATCGTGTAGAGCCGGTCGTCGTCGATGCACATCTCGCTGGCTGCGATGCCGAGGTTGCCGATGACCTTCTCCGTGGCCGCGTCGATCACGTAGATGTCCGATCCCGTGCCGTAGTAGTCGCCGCGCGAGCTGACGTAGATGCGGCCGTAGCGGTCCAGCTCCATGCGGTGGAGGTTGATTGCCACATCGATCGTATTGACGACCTCCAGCGATTCGAGGTCCACCACCGACACCGTGCGGTCGTAGTTCGGGAAGCGGTATCCCCCCGAGTTGGCCACATAGAGCCGGCCGCCCGTGATGACCATCTCTTCGGGCTGGTAGCCGACAACCACCTCGCGCGTGATCGTGAGGCTTTCGGTGTCGATCTCGACGACCTTGCCCGGACGTGCTTCGGGGTCGATCTGCACGGGGCCGGCATAGGAGCTGACGTAAGCCCGGTCGCCTTCGAAGACGATGTATCGGCAGTTCGGTATCGAGATGCTGCCGATGTGCTCGGCCGTATGTACGTCCATGACCTCCACGAGGTTCGAACAGTTCACCACCACATAGAGCCGGTCCTTGTGGATGGCGATGTCGTTCCCCACGTCGCCCAGCTCCTTCACCACGTCGGGGTTGCGCTCCGGGTAGATGTTGCGCTGGTAACCGCCCGTGCGGGCATTGAAGTGGTCGATCGTGCACTTGTTGCTGCCCATGTTGCCCTCGTTCACGAGGAAGAAACCCTCGATCCGTTCGGGCGAGGTCGGCGAGGTGACGTATTCGGCCTCGGAGCGGATCATCGGTATCTCCTTGCGGCATCCGGCCATCGGCAGCAGGGCGGCCAGGGCCGTCGCGGCGACCGCCCGGTGCAGGTATCTGCGGAGTTGGTGGATCGGCATCGTCTTTTTATTTAAAAGGTATATTGTATGATCAGTTTGAAGTTGGTGCCGGGCATGGGATAGCATGCGACGACCTCATACTGCTGGTTGAGCAGGTTGTTCACCTCGAGAGTCGTCTTCAGGTCGCCCTTCCCCACATGCCACCCTTTGGCCAGCGAGAAGTCGCTCGTGTACCACGGCAGCTGGTAGTTGTAGGGGATGTTGGCCTGCGACGAATAGCGCTCGCCGGTATATATGAAGCTGTAGCTCACCTCCCAGCTCCGCCATGCGGCGTTGAGCACGGCCGAGCCGCTGTGCCAGGGGATGTAGGGGATCTGTCCGCCGTAGAATTCGCTCGAGGGGTCGGTGAAGTCCTGCGCCTGCTGGTAGGTGTAGTTCAGCCGCGCGGTCAGCGAGAAGTCGCGCCCGACGGCCCATCCGGTCTGCACGGCGGCATCCACGCCGCGGATCTCGACGTTGCCCAGATTGACCATCGTCCAGCGGAAGAAGTTCGACGTCGGGGTTGCCACGATTTTGTTGTCCACCTGGTTGTAGTAGACGTCGGCCTGCAGCTCGAGCGACCGCAGCCACGTATGCTCGAAGGTCCGCGAGTAGGTGATGCCCACGTCGTACTGCGTGGTGAACTCCGGGTCGAGATCGACATTCCCGACGAACGTGTAGTAGAGGTCGTTGAGCGTCGGCATGCGGAAGATCCGCTTGTAGAAGGCGCGGATGTTGATCCCTGCCCGTTCGAAGGGCCTCCACGAGAGGAAGACGGCCGGTGTGAGCTTCCGCTTGTCCGACATCCGGTCGCCCTTCGTGCGGTCGTGCACGAGGGTCCCGAGCAGGCTGGCCTGGATCTCCACGCGGTCGAAGCGCATGGCCGTGGCCGCGGCTGCGAGCAGGGTGTGGCGCCGCGGGTAGACGAAGTCGCGCAGGTCGGCGTTGAGCAGGTTGAACTGCCAGTCGGCCGAGAGGTTCACCTCCCACCACGGGAAGATCGTGAAGCGGTTGGCCGCCGAGAGGTAGGCCTCCTGCTGGTAGTAGTGGTTGTTGGTGTACATCAGCGACTCGTCCTTGTTCGGGTCGGCCAGGTAGTGGAGGTAGTCGTAGGCGTACTTGGCATTCACCAGCAGGCTGTACCACGGCTTGAAGTCCTTCTTAAAGGATCCCTGCGCGAAGAAGTTGGTGTCCCACTGGCGGTCTTCGTGCGAGAACTTGTTGCGCACGATGGCCCCCGGGTATCCGCGCTCGGAGTTGTAGAAGTAGACCTTTGCGCGCCAGTATCCCTGTTCTACACGCCCGAAGAGCCCTCCCTCGACACGCAGCGCATTGAGGTCGCCGTTGCGGCGCACGGCCGTGGTGTCATACCCCTCCTGCATGCGGTAGGTGAACTTGTAGCGCCCCGTCGAGTAGAGGTATTCGGCGCTGAGCGAACTGCTTACGCGCTCCGAAAGACGCTGTTCCCAGAGCAGGGCGGGATTGGCCAGCCCGAACGACCCGGTCTTCATGGTGGCCTTCACGTGGTGGGTCTCCCCCTCGTCGAAACGGGGTGTGCGGGTCTGCAGGTAGATCGAACCCGACGATCCGAAGTCCTTTGCCGGCTGGAATACGGCGCTCTTCTGCCCGTTGTAGAGCGTTACGGCCTCCATGTTGTCGAGCGAGAAGCGCCCCAGATCGACCGTTCCGTTCTGGGCGTTCCCCAGTTCGATGCCGTCGTAGAAGACCCCGACGTGGTTCGTGCCCATGCTCCGGATATTGACCGTCTTCAGTCCGCCGACCCCGCCGTAGTCCTTGATCTGGATTCCGGAGAAGTAGCGCAGGGCGTCGGCCACGTTGTGCGACGAGAGCTTGTGGAGCTGCTCGCCCGAGAGCTCCTGCACGGGGATGACCTCCTTGCGGACGACATGCCCCGTTACGACGACCTCCTCGACCTGCTGGAGGCTGTCGAGCCGGCTCTGTCCGGCCGCCGGACATGCGAGAGCCACGCATGCCGCAAGGGCGGCAAATAGCGATGAAATATGGTTTCTGTCAAACATTCTCTTCATTCGGCCGTCCTGTCCACGGGCTCGACCAAAAGCAAAATTCGATGGCAGGTCTTCTGACTGACTCCCCATCCGGAACCTTCCCGATCCTTCGATCAGTGGTGCGGACTTTCGAATGGTTGGCGGAGCTTCACAGCAGCGGGACTGTCCGGGATTCTCACCCGGTTCCCTTTTAATCCATGGGGCCGGAACGACCCTACAGGAACCAATCGGCCGCAAAGATACGCTTTTTTCGGGAAACAGCCATATTTCCCGTTTAATTTCTTTCCTGCGCCCCGTACGGCCTTTGTTCCGGCCGCTCTTCACCGCCCGTTCCGGGCCTCCGTATGGGGACCTGTTCGGTGCCTTGCGGGCGGTTCGCGGCAAAAGCGTCGCCCGAATGATTGATTATTCGCTGAAAATCGCTAAATTTGCACGCTAAACTTATTTGATCGGACATGAATATCGAAACCTTTATTTCGGAAGCGGTCCGCCGTTCGGTGGAGGCGCTTTACGGCCCGCTCGGCGACGAGCAGGTGCAGATTCAGAA